>Ga0315293_10000457_pt1 | contig 37748 bp, 27 predicted proteins | sample YL17G13_20_MG_FD_203071 | JGI IMG/M metagenome (GOLD analysis project Ga0315293, IMG submission 203071) | Sediment microbial communities from Yellowstone Lake, YNP, Wyoming, USA - YL17G13_20 | ecosystem: Environmental > Aquatic > Freshwater > Lake > Sediment | place: USA: Wyoming | collected... | reverse complement strand
CTACGCCATCGGCGTGCCCGACCCGGTCTCGGTGATGGTGGACACCGCCGGCACCGGGGTGATCCCCGACGAGCGGCTCACGAAGGTCATCAGGGAGGTCTTTCCGCTCACCCCGCGCGGCATCATCAAGGAGCTCGACCTGCTGCGGCCGATCTACCGGGTCACGGCGAGCAACGGCCACTTCGGCCGCTCGGAGCCCGAGTTCCGCTGGGAGAGCCTGCACCACGTCGCCGCCCTCAGGTCCGCCGCCAAGAAGATGGCCTAGGAGCCTGTCCGGGTAATACTCCGGCTGCGAATCCCGATGGCATCCGGCTGGCTGTTTCAGTCGTCGCGAAAAGTCCTCGACGTAGCTCTGGCTACGCCTCCGGGCTTTTCGCTCGGCTTCCTGGCCATCCGGCGCCCTTGGAATTCTCGCTTTCGTCGTTTACCCGGACTGGCTCCTAGACGTCCAGCGTGATCAGCGCGCTGAGGCGGCCGCCACCGCGCCGCGGCCGAAGATCGTGGTACGTGGCGGCCTTGACCTCCAGATCGGGCCGGCATCCGGGCGGCAACGGCGCGAGGGCCAGGCGGGCGCCCCGAGCCGTGCTCTCGAAGCCCACCGCAAGCTCGTGCCTCGCGTAGAGGTGGAAGAGCGCCTCGTTGACCGCGCGCACCAGGCGCGAGGGGAGGCCGGCCGGCCACGGGCGGATATCGAGCCACTCCTGGGTGGTGGCGCGCGGGACCCTCCCGAGCGCCAGCGTAACCGCGGCGGCCACCGCGTTGCGGATGAGCTCCGCCTCGTCGGCCCCCCAGACCGCGACGCGCAGGTCAGCTCGGTGGGGAAGCGTCCTGAAACGAGGGCGGCTCACCTTCGCAGTTTACCGAACGGGAGGTGGGTGGCTTAGACTTGGGGCAGTGTTCCGGGTCCGCTACGTTCTCCAGGTCCTGCTCGCGGCGGCCGCCCTCATCGCGGCGGTGGCCCTGGTCAGGGACAGGGGGGTGCCCGGGGAGGTGCAGGCCGCGGCGCTGGCCCGCGCCGCCCTCGTGCGCCTCGGCTACGAGCCGCTCGGAGAGCCCACCACGACGTTCGAGGGAGATCAGGAGCTGGCGTGGGCGCTGGAACGGGCGCGCCCCGGCCCGGCCGGGGTCGGGCTGGCGCGCGGCGAGGGGGGCGCCCTTCGCTGGCGCGTGGTTTTCCCCGGGGGCGGTGAGGCGCAGATCACCGTGGACGGGGTGGTGTGGTCGCTGCGCCGACCCGTGCCATCAGCCCCCGGCCCAGACCTCTTCCCTTCGTTGGCGCGCGCCCAGGTCGAGGCGGCAGTCGCCAGGGCGGTTCCCGATCCCTCCGCGTGGCAGCTGGTGCGGGCGCAGAGCTGGAGGGAAGGCGGGCACATCTGGCAGCGCGGGTGGTACATGGGCGGCGGGGGCGAGCTGCCCTCCGGGTGGCGGCGCGAGCTCGAGCTCGAGATGGTGGGTTCCACTGTGGTGTCCTGGCGGCGCACCGTCCACCCGCTGGGGACTGACCTCGGGGTGGTGACCGGCCGGATGGGCGAACTGCGGCTGCTCCGCCGGCCCGCGCTGCTCGGCCTCGGCATCCTCGTAATCGGGGTGTTCGTGGCGGCGGCAGAAGCCGTCGCCTACCGCGAGTCCACCGCGATCGCCCGGGGGTTGGCGTACGGGCTCGTGACCGCGACGGCCGGGAGCTTCGCCTCCGACACGCTGGTCGCGGCGCCGATCCAGGGGGTCGTGGTGGCGGTGGTGGTCGCGCTGCTGCCGGTGTGGACCGACCTCCCGCCCACCCGGCTCCGGTTCGGGCCGGCGGCCGGTGTCGCGCTCGCTGCGGTGGCGCTTGCCGGGAGGGCCTTCATCCTCGGGGCCGGGGGCTGGACCCCGGTGACCCCGCCCGTGCCCGGCGACGTCGGCCCGATCCGGCTGCTGGCCGACTCCTGGGCGCCCGCGCTGGCGGAGGAGCCGCTGCTTCGTGGGGCGCTGCCGGCGCTGGCGGCTCCCGTCGTCGGCTGGTGGGGCGCGGCGCTGCTCGCGGCGCCGGTGGGGGTTCTTCTGCACCCGCTGCCCACGGTGCCGCTGGCGGCTTCGCTGGCCCTCGAGCTGGTGCTGCAGGTGGGGCTCGCGGTCGTCGCCCGCTACGCCGGCGTCGGGGGCGCGGTGCTCGCCCGCGGCACGTGTGAAGCGCTCGTGCGAAGGGGTTCTTTCCCGGTAGGGCCCGACTGGGACCGGGTGGCGCTTCTCGGCGTGCTCCTCGGGACTGTCCTGCTCCTATGGCCGCCAAGACGCGAGTGAGCTTGTTGCTGGGCGGGGGCGTCAGCGTCGCGCTGGCCGCCGTTGCGCTCTGGGTTCCGGTGGAACCGCCGGTCCCGCCAGCGTGGCAGCCCCCGGCTCAGGCTGCCGAGCGCGCGGAGCGGGATTTGCCCGCGCTCGGGCTGCTCTGGGGCAAGGTCCGCGGTTGGAGCAGAGTCGGACCCGGGTGGACCGTGCTCTGGCAGCCGATTCACGGAATGTGGCTGGTCTCGGCGTGGGTGCCGGACGACCCCGGCCCCATCAGGTGGCGGATCGACGCGGCTCCCTGGCTCCCGGGAGTGCGGCTTTCCCGCGACGCGGCGGAGGCGCTGGCGGGGCGGAGCGCGGCGGTCGCACAACCCCGCGAGAGGCTGGGGCGGCGCGACTGGCAGGTGGGGGAGACCCGCCTGCTCGGGGCCCTCCCCGCCGGCGGCGAGATCCCGGCGGCGGCTCCGTTGAGGCGCCCGCTCCTACAGGCGGTGCTCGTTGGGCTGCTGCTGGCCGGAGCGGTCTCCCGGCATCTCGTGCCCGGCGTCCCCAGTCCGGGGTGGCGCCGAGCGGCGGTCGGGGTTGTGCTGCTCCTGCTGGCGACGCTGCCCGAGCTCCCGGCCCTCGCGCCGATGACCTTCCAACCGGGTGTGCGGCCCTGGGTGGCGGAGCTGGCCTTCGGGACGGCGGCGGTCCTGCTGCTGGGGGCGCTGATGTTCGCCGCGCAACGCTTTCCTGCGACTGTGGGCAGCCCGCCCGTCGGGTGGTTGCCGGTCGCGCTGGTGGCCGGGACGGTTGCCGGCCGCCTGGAGCCGGCTGCCTGGCTCGTCGGTGCTGCGGGGCTGGAGCTGCGCCTGCCCGTCCTGGTGGGCGTGGCCGTTCTCCTGGGCTGGCTGGCCGGGCTCGCAGGCAACGGCCTGCGTGAGCTGCTGCGCTTCTCGGCGTTTGCACGCGTCGTGGGTCTGTCGCTGCTGGCCGTGGCGGGAGTGGCGCTCGGCGGGGCGTGGACCGGTGTCACGTTGGCCGTGGTGGCCGCAGCGGCTGTCGAACGCGGCTGGGGGACCTGGATGGGGGCCGGCGTGGTGTGGGGGTGGGTGTTCGGAAACGTGTGGGCGCTCGCCAGGTGGGAGTCCGCCCTCTGGGCCGCCCTGGCTTTTCTCCTCCTCGGCTGCGCCGTGGTGGCGATCGCCTTTTTCGTGCGGATGCGCGAGGGCGTGGCCGAGGCCACGCGGAGCGTGCCGTGAGGCAGGGCACCGACGCCGGGTGACCCTTCCGGGCTAGAATCCCCCCGTGCAACTGGCATGGTTTCTCGCGGGGCGCCTGCTCCGGCGCCGGGGGACGTCGTTGCTGCGCACGAGCGCCCTCGCCGCCCTGCTGGCGGTAGCCCTCGGTGCGGCTTCGCTGGTCGTCGTGCTGGCGCTGATGAGCGGCTACACGGGCGCGTTGCGCTCGGGGGTGCTCGCGGCCAGCGGACACCTGGTCGCCCTCTACCCACCCGGTCTGTCCCACGAGGATGCGGTGGCGGCCGAAGCCAGGGTCGCCGCGGTCCCCGGGGTGGTCAGGGTGGGGGAGGTGGTGTACCTGCCGGGGATGCTGTTCCCGCGCGCCGGTGGTCAGGCCGAGCTGGTGAGCGTGAGGGCGAACTCGCAACCGCCCCCATTCGTGCGTCTAGAAGGCAGGCATGCGGCAGGGCCGCTCGAGATCGCGCTGGGACGCGGCGTCGCGCGCCGGCTGTCCGCCAGCCGGGGTGACGCGCTCACGCTGCAGGTGGTAGGCGGCGGCACTCCGCGGGCGGTCGCGGTGCGGGTCGGGGAGGTGTTCTCGACCGGGTTCGCGGAGCTCGACGAGCGCTTCGTCGTCGCGGACCTCGCGGAGCTTCGCCGTCGCGTCCCGTCGCTGGCGGGGGGAGGGCTGGAGGTCTGGCTGGCGAACCCCGAGCAGGCCGGAGCATTGCGGGACCGCATCGAGCAGGCCTGCGGGAAAGGCGCCCTGGTCGCGACGTGGCAGGAGAGCAACCGCAACCTGTTCGCCGCGCTGCGCTGGCAGAAGATCTCGCTGGGCGTGGTGCTGTCTCTGGTGCTGGGGGTCGGCGCATTCGAGGTGGCGTCGGCCCTGGTCGTCCTGGTGACCGAGAAACGCCGCGAGTTCGGCGTCCTCCTCGCCCTGGGCGGACAGCCTCGCCTGTTGCGGCGCACGCTGCTGCTTGCGGGTGGGGCGCTGGGCGCCGCCGGCGTGCTGGTGGGCATGCTGCTCGGCGTGGCCCTCGTCCTGCTGCTGGGGTTCCTCGGGGTGCCGCACTTCCCCCCGGATATCGCGAGCATCTACATGGTCGAGACGATTCCGCTCCGCCTGCTGCCGGGTGATCTCGCGGTGGTGCTCGCCCTCAGCCTGGTGGAGGTCCTGCTGGCGGCCATGCTACCCGCGCGTCGGGTGTCCAAGCGCGAGCCGGTCGAGGTGCTGCGTTGGGTGTGAAGGGCGACGCGCTGTGGGAGGTCCAGTGGCACCCGGCGGGCGGCGGCAAGTTCCGCCGCCTCGTGCTCACCCGTCGCGGCCTGAGGCGCACCCTCGTCTCCCTCGCGCTGGTTGTTCTCGTGGCGCTGATGATCGTTGCGGCGCTCCCCGTCGGGCTGAGGGGTTTTTTCACCTCCTTCACGGTTGATGCCGCCCAGCGCGAGAACCGAGCGTTGCGCCTCCAGGGCGAGTCGCTACGGGAGCAGGCGTACGGGCTGGCCACCCAACTGCGGGAGCGCGTGCAGCGTGGGCGCCGAGTGGCGTGGGTGGTCGGCGCGCCGCCGCAGGCGTGGGAAGCCCCGTGTCCGGCTCCCCCGCCCCGCGGGGTGGCGGACGAAGCCGCCATCGGGTGGCTTGGCGAACAGGGGGCGCGCCTGGATGCGCTGGGAGAGGTCCTGTCGGCCCCCCACGACGCGCTGCGCTGCCCGCTGTCCGCGCTGCCCATCGCCTCCCCGGTGAACATGGCGAGGGCGGTGCCGGTTGCCCTGTTCGGTTGGCGCGTCTCACCTTTCACGGGCAAGACGATGGCCCAATACGGGGTCACGCTGGCCGCACCCCAGGGGGAACCGGTGCTGGCGCCGGGCGCCGGCAAGGTGCTCTTCGCGGGAAGCGTGAGGGAGCGGAAGGCCAACGAGTGGACGCGCTTCGGAAACCTCGTCGCCGTGGACCACGGCGGCGGGGTGGTGACGATTTACGCGCACCTGCGTGACGTGCTGGTCAAGCGCGGGCAGACCGTGACACGCGCGCTGCGCCTCGGCTCGGTGGGCCAGACAGGCTGGACGCGCGTCCCTGCCCTGTACTACGAGGTTCGATGGCCCCTGGCCGAAAGGAACGTGCCCATCGACCCCGGGCTGGTCACACCCGCGGTGCCGGTGGAGGATCTGGACGCGCGCCTGGCCGACCCGTCGGCCGGGCTTCCGGGCGGCTTCGCGCTCCTGCAGCACCTGGTGGGGAGGAGCGACCGGCCCCCCGCCCGGCGCCCGGTCCGCCCCGCGCCGGCCCAACCGACGCCGGATGCCGATTAGCAGCCTGTCCGGGTAATACTCCGGCTGCGAATCCCGATGGCATCCGGCTGGCGGTGTCAGCCATCGCGAAAAGTCCTCGACGTAGCTCTAGCTACGCCTCCGGGCTTTTCGCTCGGCTTCCTTGCCATCCGGCGCCCTCAGAATTCTCGCTTTCGTCGTTTACCCGAACAGGCTCCTGGCCGGTACGAGCGGGATGCACGTCCCACCACGGAAGGGGCAAAGCGGCAAACGGGAGAGAAAAGGCAAAGGTCTGAGACCAATTCACCGTCCGTCATAGAGGAATGGCTGTCACTGCGAGGCCCCGAAGGGGCCGAAGCAGTCCCGTGAAACCACGAGATCCCGCCACGCGGCCTTCGCAGGCCGCTCGCGGCTTCGGCGTCGGCCCCCTCGCGGCGCTCGGGGGCCTCGCGATGACAAGGGAAACGCTACGTTTGAACGAAAAGCGGTCTGAATGGATTTCCCGTCTTTGCTTTTCCCTACCCCTTTTTCCCTTTGACCGTTTTCGCGCGCGCGTTGCTGGTCCTGGAGGGTGGTGATAGGCTTCACAAACGGCGCACCGGCGCCGGGAGGCCGGGATGACAGGGACGACCCTGAAGCGCACACCCCTGTACGAGTGTCACGTCGAGGCCAAGGCCCGAATCGTCCCCTTCGCCGGGTTCGAGATGCCGATCCAGTACGTTGGGGTCCTCGAGGAGCATCGGGCGGTGCGTACGTCGGTTGGCCTGTTCGACGTCTCCCACATGGGCGAGATCGACGTGGTAGGGAGGCGGGCGCTGAACCTCGTGCAGTACGTGACCTGTAACGACGCCTCGAAGCTCACACCCGGTCGGGCCCAGTACTCCGGCCTGATGACGCCGCGCGGGACGTTCGTGGACGACCTCCTCGTGCACAAGATCGCGGATGACCGTTACCTTCTGGTGGTCAACGCCTCCAACGCGGACAAGGACTACGCCTACCTGTGCGCCCAGGCGGCCGGTTTCGACGGCGTGGATGTCCACAACCGATCCGACGACTACGCACAGATCGCGGTCCAGGGGCCGCGGGCGCTCGAGGTCCTGCAGAAGCTGACTCCCGCGAACCTGGCGGAGATCAAGTACTACCGTTTCGTGGAGGGCACGGTCGACGGCGTGCCGGCGATCATCGCGCGCACCGGCTACACGGGGGAGGACGGCTTCGAGGTCTACGTGGCCCCGGTGGACGCCCCGGCCATCTGGCGCAAGCTCCTGGAGGCGGGTAGGGAGTTCGAGATCATGCCCGTTGGGCTCGGCGCCCGCGACACGCTCAGATTCGAGGCTTGCATGGCCCTTTACGGGAACGATATCGACGACACGACCACGCCCTTCGAAGCGGGACTGGACTGGATCGTCAAGGTCGAGAAGGAGGGGTTCCTTGGCCGCGAGACGCTCGTTCGCCAGAAGGCGGCCGGGATCAAGCGCAAGCTGGTGGGGTTCGAGATTAAGGGCCGTGGGATCGCAAGGCACGGGTACCCGATCTGGTCGGGCGGCAGCGAGGTGGGCATCGTGACGTCGGGGACGCACGCCCCGACGCTGGGCAAACCCCTGGGGCTGGGCTACGTGCCCATCGAGCTGTCCGGGCCGGGATCGCAGCTGGAGATCGAGATCCGTGAGCAGAAGATCGCGGCGCAGGTGGTGGAGACGCCTTTCTACCGCCGCGCCCGCTAGCGTGGACGAAGAGAGGAGCGTGACATGGCAAACCCTTCGGATCGCCTGTACACGAAGAGCCACGAGTGGGTGCAGCTGGCGGGTGGCGAGGCCACCGTCGGCATCACGCAGTACGCGCAGGAGCAGCTCGGCGATATCGTGTTCGTCGAGCTCCCGGCGGCCGGCAAGCAGGTGACAGCGGGCGGGGTGCTCGGCAACATCGAGTCCGTGAAGGCGGTCTCCGAATTTCTTGCTCCGGTCGGCGGCGAGGTGATCGCGGCCAACGGCGAGCTCGAGGGCCACCCCGAGCTGGTCAACCAGGATCCGTACGGGAAGGGGTGGCTGGTGCGCCTGAAAGCGGCCGGGGCCCCCGCGGGGCTCATGGACGCCGCGGCCTACGAGAAGTTCCTCGCCGAGGAGTCCCACTGATGCACCGGTACCTGGCCGGCGAGGATGACCGCCGCCGCATGCTGGCGGCGGTCGGCTGTTCGTCGGTGGAGGACCTCTTTGTCTCCATCCCCGCCGAGGTGCGCTGCGGTGAGCTCCCGCTTGCGACGGCGCGCAGCGAGGAGGAGGTGCGCCGGGAGTTCTGGGAGCTCGCCGGGAGGAACATCGCCCCGGAGTGCACGGCTAGCTTCCTGGGGGCCGGCGTCTATCGCCACGTCACCCCGGCGGTGGCCGACGCGCTGCTGCAGCGCGGCGAGTTCTTCACCGCCTACACGCCCTACCAGCCCGAGGTGAGCCAGGGCACGCTGCAGGCCATCTTCGAGTTCCAGACGTTCATCTGCCAGCTCACCGGGATGGAGGTCGCCAATGCCTCGCTGTACGACGGCGCCACCGGCGTGGTCGAGGCGGTGCTCATGGCGCACCGGCTGCTGCCGGACCGGCCCAGGGTCGTGGCTGCGGGCTCGCTGCACCCCGACTACCGCGCGGTGCTGGACACCTACTGCGCGCCGCAGGGCCTGAGCGTGGTCACGGTGCCGGCGGACGCGACAGGTCGGGTCGACGCCGCCGCGTTCGCGAAAGCGGTCGGAAGCGAGGCGTGCGCGGTCGTGTTGCAGTCGCCCAACTCTTTCGGCGTGATCGAGGATCTGCCGGCCCTCGGCGCGATCGTGAAGAGCGCGGGGGCGATGGCGATCCACGCGGTTGCCGAGGCGACGTCGCTGGGGATCCTGGCGCCCGGCGGCGCTTTCGGGTATGACGTCGTGTGCGGCGAGGCGCAGGCGTTCGGCATCCCGGCGGCGTTCGGCGGGCCACATCTGGGGTTCTTCGCGACCAGGCAGGCGCACCTGCGCCAGCTCCCGGGGCGGCTCGTCGGGGAGACCGTGGACTCGGAGGGCACGCGGGGCTACGTGCTCACCCTCTCCACCCGCGAGCAGCACATCCGCCGCGCCAAGGCCACCTCCAACATCTGCACCAACCACGGTCTGATGGCGCTCGCGGCCACCATCGTGCTGTCGCTGCTCGGCAAGAAGGGCGTCCGCGAGGTTGCGCTCGCATCGCACGCCACCGCCGAGTACCTGAAGGCAGGGATCAGGGCGCAGGGCGCAGGGGGAAAGGTGAAGCTGGCGTTTCCGGAGGCGCCCACCTACAACGAGTTCCTCGTGCTGCACGACGACCCCGACGGGTTGCTGGCCTGCATGAAGGAGGAGCTGATCCTCGGTGGTGTCTCGACCACCCGCTTCGGTGCTGGCTTGCCGCGCGGTTTCCTGGTCGCTGCCACCGAGCACAACACGAGGCAGGAGTGTGACCGGCTGCTCGACGCGTTGCGGAGGCTGGCATGAGCGACAAGACCTCCCTGCGGCAACGCGAGGGGCTGATTTTCGAGCGCTCCTCCCCGGGGCGGGTCGGCTACCAGCTTCCGCCCCTCGAGGTCCCGCCCGCTGACCCGGCCAAGACGATCCCCGCAGGGCTGCTGCGCGGCGAGATCGCGGACCTCCCGGAGGTCAGCGAGGTGGACGTGGTGCGCCACTTCACCCGTCTGTCCAAGTGGAACTACAGCGTGGACGAGGGGCTCTACCCGCTCGGCTCCTGCACGATGAAGTACAACCCGCGGATCAACGAGGAGGTTGTGCGCCTCGCCGGGCTCGCGCAGCTCCACCCTTTGCAGCCCGAGGACCAGGTGCAGGGCGCACTCGCCTTGATGTGGGAGCTGGAGCAGGCGCTGATCGCAGTGACCGGGATGGCCAGGGTGACGCTGCAGCCGGCGGCGGGCGCGCACGGCGAGCTCACCGGCATGCTGATGATCCGCAAGGCGCTCGCCGACCGCGGCGAGAAGCGCACAGTCGTGCTGATCCCCGACTCCGCCCACGGCACCAACCCCGCCTCGGCCGTGTTCGCCGGGTTCGAGGTCGTCGAGATTGCCTCCACGCCGGAAGGGACGCTGGATCTGGGGGCGGTCGGCAAGCGCCTCGAGGGCGGCGACGTCGCCGCTCTGATGGTGACGGTCCCCAACACCCTCGGCGTCTTCGAGCCCGAAATCGTGAAAGCCGCCCGGATGCTGCACGAGCGGGGCGCGTTCCTCTACATGGACGGCGCCAACCTCAACGCTTTCGTTGGGATCGCCCAGCCCGGCAAGATGGCTGTGGACGCGCTGCACATCAACCTGCACAAGACCTTCTCCACCCCTCACGGCGGCGGTGGTCCGGGCGCGGGCCCTGTGGCGGTCTCAGACGCGCTGGTGCCCTACCTGTGCGTGCCGACGGTCGAGAATGCCGGCGGCCGCTTCACCCTCTCGTACGACCGGCCGAAGAGCATCGGCAAGGTGCGCGGCTTCTACGGCAACTTCGGCATGCTCGTGCGGGCGCTGGCGTACATCCGCTCACTCGGGCGCGACGGCCTCAGGCTCATGGCCGAGGGCGCGGTCCTCAACGCGAACTACATCCGCAAGGGGCTCGAGGCCGACTATCACCTGCAGTACACCGGACCCAGCCTGCACGAGGTGGTGTTCGACGACTCGCTGCAGGCCGCCGCCGGCGTGAAGAACGTGGACATCGCCAAGCGCCTGCTCGACTACGGCTTCCACCCGCCGACCATGTCGTTCCCGCTGATCGTTCACGGCGCGCTGATGATCGAGCCGACCGAGAGCGACGGCATCGACGAGCTCGACGCCTTCATCGCGGCGATGAGGGCGATCGCACGGGAGGCCCGGGAGACCCCGGACCTGGTGAAGGGCGCGCCGTACGGCACGCCGGTGCGTCGCCTCGACGAGGTGCGCGCGGCGCGGCAGCCGGTGCTGCGCTGGCAGGCCAGGAAGGCTTGAGCCGTCGCGCCGGCGCGGCCAAGGGAAAGAGTTGACGCGGGCTGGATGGGCCACGCTCGACCTCGACGAGCTGATCCCGAGCCTCATGCGTGAGCCCGGCAACGCCGAGCGCAAGCCGGCGAACAGTGAGGAGAGGCACGCGTGACCGGGAGGCAACCCGGGTCCCATGGATCCCTTCTTCAGGTTTGTCGAAGCCCCTTCCCGCGCCGGGATGGTGAGATGGTCATACCAGGTACCCATCCCATCCAACGCCGTCTGCCACTGCTGCTCCACCCATTCCGCACCGGGCAAGCCGGGCGCGTCCGCCGAGGCGTAGTGAGAGCTGAGGGCGGTCCCGGCAACCAACTGCCTCGCGAGAGTGCTCTTGCCGACCTGACGGGGGCCCGCGAGGACCTGGATGAACCGCCGGGGCTCTTCCAGCCGTCCTCGGAGGAGGTCAAAAAGGGGTCGGCGGAAACGAGGCTCAGCCGGTCCTGGCGTCATTGCGCATGCTCCTGAGTAAATTTACTCAGGGTATTGAGTATGTCAGGCGTTGGCCAGCCAGTACCGCCATCCAGCGCTTGCCGGACTTCGGACGGCGCTATCGGCGGTCGGAAGCCTCGAGCGCCAGGCCCCAAGCCCCAAGCCTCAAGCCTGAGCGGCTGGTGGGGTGGGCACGCCTGAGCGGCGCGCCGGGGGGAACACCAGCATCACGAGCGCCGCGAGCAGCATGGGGAGGTCGCGCAGCACAAGCACCCAGGCGTTGCTGACGTCCTCGGCGCTGGTCGAGAAGCAGCCGCACGCGACGTTGACGCCGCGCAGGGCGTTGATCCCGAGCGCCACCATGAAGGCGATCAGCAGACCTGTCGAGCACAGCGCGGCGGCGCGGCGCTTGAAGCCGGTGACGAGGGCGATCCCCGCGAGCAGCTCCATCCACGGCATGTAGATCGCCATCAAGTTGATGGGCCCGGCCGGCAGGACGCGGTAGTTCCAGATGATCGTCACCAGTGGGCGCGGGTCGAGGATCTTCGCGTGGGCGGCGTACAGGAAGATGCCGCCGAGCACGAGGCCGAGAGCGCGGTGCAACCACGGGTTGCGCAGCCAACTCACCGGGCACCCCCGTCCACCGGCAGGCCGCTACCCTGCCACCCAAGGAAGCCACCGATGAGCACGTACGGCGGCGCCAGCCCGCGGCGGCCGAGCTCCTGCGCGAGGAGCTGCTCAACGTCGATCTCGTCGCTCGCGCCGTAGACGATGACCGCGCCTGCCGAGCGGAGGCGCCCGAGGCGCTCGGGCGTCAGCTGGGCCTGCAGGTCCGTGTAGGCGATCTCCTCGGCTCCGGGCACGTGCCCCGCCGCGAACTCGGTCGCGGATCTGGTGTCCAGGAAGACGACACCGGGAAGCGACGTGCGCATCGCGTCTGCGGATCCGGGATCGAGGAAGTTGAAGTCCACCCCGGCACGGGGCGGCTCGTACCCCTTGCCCCACCAGGCGAGGTGGCGACCGGGGAGGAGGTTGGCCGCGGTGCCCAGGACCAGCGTGGCGATGACGAGGAGAAGAGTGTCGCGAACGAGTCCACGCATCACGGGGCAGGGTACCATACGAGTGATGTCGCGTCGAAGACGCCTCCTGCTGTGGCTCCTGGCGGCTGCCGTCCTGTTCGGTGCACTGCTGCTGGCCGCGACCAAGCCGCCGCGCCTGCCTGGCGACCGGGACCACGCGCTCGACCAGGCAGAGGCACACTGCCTCTCCTGTCACTGGCATGTGGGCAGGCACCCGCGCCCTCCGGACCACCCGCTGCGCGACGACTGCTTCTCCTGCCACCGCGACCCGGGCGGCGATCTGCACCCGCGTGCCGGGGCCCCGACCAGTCTGCCCAGAGGGTGGGCGGACGATCCGCGGCTCGCGCGCGGAAGCGCAACCGCCGGGGCGAGACCCTCACCCGGCGGGCCTTGAGGTGGTAGGGTAGCCGGGTGGCGGGGTCGCAACCCCCGCGGGCCGGGGAGGACCCATGAGGAGAGCGCTGTTCGCGTATCTGGTCGCCGCGTTGGCCGCAACGCTGGGTCTCGCGGGGACTGCCCCGCGCTACCCCGGGGCCGACACCTCGGTGGCGGTGAACCGGGGAAACGGGCGGATCGCGGTCCTGCGCGGAGACAAGCTGGAGATCTTCGAGGCCGCCGGGACGTCGGTCTCGACGATCGAGCTTCCGGGCAAGAACCCCCGCATCCTCGAGTTCTGCGGCGGAAACCTGCTCTACGTGACGCGCCAGGTCAGCAACCTCCCGCAGGTGTTCGTGGTCATCACGGTGGACGGGCGCGAGCGCCTGGCGTTTCCGAACGAGGGGCTCTCCGAGCTTTTTCCCAGCGAGACCAGCCACCTCACCCTTGATGGCAAGGGGGTCTACGGCTTCCTGCCCCTCGACCCGCCGGCGCGCGAGTTCTTCGGCCTGCCCGAGTCCATTCCGCTGGGGGCCGGCGTGGCGGCCACCTACCGGTTTGCGGGTGAGAAGCTGCTGGCGCGGGGCTCGGAGGTCTTCGTCGGCGTCGTGGCGCTCTCCCCCGATGACATGCTGCTGGCCGTCAAGGGCGGCGGCGCGATGCGCCATCGTTCACCGGGCGGCGTGGCCTGGAAGCGGGAGGGGGGCGGCGGCGACTGGCGGCTCGCGGACGTCGATCCGGCGGCCGGGACCGCAGTGGCGATCGACGGCCAGGGGGCGCTCGTCGGCCTCGGCCTCGAGACGGGAGAGGTTCGTTGGCAGTCGGCCGCGGGAAGCGGACCGCGGGTGAGCGATGCGCGCCTGCTGCGAGGCGGCAGGGTGCTTGCCTTCGCCCGGGAGCCCGAGAAGCAGGCGGTGGTGTTCGATCCCGCCTCGGGCAAATGGAGTGCGGCGGAGGTCACACAGGCGTTCGCGCGCCAGGGGATGCGGGCCGTTCTGGCGAGCTGGCTCGACCGCACGGACTCCCTCGCAGGGCTTTGGCAGATCGGGACCGCGAGCGGAATCGCGTGGCTGATCGCCGGCGCGGACGGCTGGTACGAGGTGCCGCTACAGTAGGCGCCCATTCGGCCGTGTGTCTCCCTGCCCGTCGTGTCTTGTAGTCGTCGTCTTACCGAGGCTCGCCCTCTGAACCCCGAGCCCCGGTCTCACACCAGCTCGAACTCCCCAGCCTCGAGGGTGGCCTTGAGCACCACCATGAACTGGTCCGCGGTCGCGCCGTCCACCAGCCGGTGGTCGAAGGAGAGCGCCAGGTACACCATGTCGCGGATCGCGATCGCCTCGCGCCCGAGATCGTCCGCCACCACCACCGGCCGGCGCTGGATCCCGCCGGTCGAGAGGATCGCCACGTTGGGCTGGTTGATGACGGGCAGGCCGTAGAGGCCGCCGTAGGGGCCCGGGTTGGTGATCGAGAACGTTGACGCCTGCACGTCTTCGGGCTTCAGCTGCTTGTTGCGTGCGCGGGTGGCGAGGTCCGTGACCGCTCGCTGCAGGCCGGTGAAGGAGAGCTCCTCTGCGCGCTTGATCACCGGCACGATGAGGCCGTGCGGCAGCGCCACCGCGACGCCGATGTTGATGTGACGGTGGTAGACGATCTCGTTGCCGTCGAGGGATGCGTTGACCACCGGGAACGCCTTCAGGGCCTCGATCGCCGAGGCAACGAAGAACGGCGTGAAGGTGAGCTTGATCCCGTGCTGCGTCTCGAAGGCCGCCTTGTTCCCCTCGCGCAACGCCACGACGCGCGACATGTCCGCCTCGAAGACCGTGTGGACGTGCGGGGAGGTCTTGCGGGAGAGCACCATGTGCTCGGCGATCTTCTGCCTCATCACCGACATCGGCTCGCGCAGCTCCTCTCCGGTGAAGGGGCCGGAGGGGCCGAGCGTCGCCCCGGTGGCGAACGGCACCGCGCGGCCAGCAGGAGCGGGCACGGCGACCGGGCGCGTGAGTGCCGCCTTCGGCGCCGCCGCAGGCTTGCCTGCCTCGACGAAGGCGAGGATGTCCTCCTTGGTCACCCTGCCGTGGAGGCCGGTCCCGGCCACCGCGGCCAGGTCCACGCCGTGCTCGGCTGCGATGCGGCGCACCAGCGGGGAGGAGCGCCGGCGCAGGAGGTCGGTCTCCGCCTCCGTGCGGGTGGGCGCCTGCGGGGGTGCGGGTGCCGCGGCGGCTGGCTTCAGCGGGGGAGACGTGGGTGCGGGTGCGGCGGCCACCTCCGCCCTCGGCACCGGGACCGCGTCCGCCGCCTCGCCCGCCTGCGCGATCACGCCGATGACCGTTTCCACCGCAACCGTGGTGCCGGGCCCGTGTAGGACCTTGGCGAGCTTGCCGCCGGCCGGGGCGGGGACCTCGGCGTCCACCTTGTCGGTGGAAATCTCGAGCAGCGGCTCGTCCTTGGCGACCTCGTCCCCCTCGTTTTTGAACCAGCGGACGATCGTCCCCTCGGTGATCGACTCGCCCATCTGCGGCATCACGACGTTGACTGGCATCGGCGCCCCCTCAGACCCCGTCTCTTGAAAAAGCTGTCTGCGGACGGGGCATTCCCGCACTTCCCGAAGAACAGCCTACAGCTGACAGCCCACAGCCGACAGCCGACAAGACCAATCGAGAGCCGCCCATCGATTCCTGTCGACCGACCGCCGAGGCCGCGGGGTGGCACTACTCACAGCACTTTTCGGTCGATCTTTTCCGCTTCAGCTGTCAGCTGTCAACTCGTACTAAATGTGGATCATGGCACCGTGCACGCCCTCGGCCGCCTCGTGGATCGCTTCGTGGAGCGTGGGGTGGGCGTGGATGGTGTGAACCAGCTCCTCGGCGGTCAGCTCGCCGCGCAGCGCCGCCGCCGCTTCCGCGATCAGCTCGGTGGCGTGCGGGCCCACGATGTGGACGCCGAGGATCTCGTCGTACTTCGCCTCACCAACGATCTTCACGAAGCCGATCGACTCGCCGAGAATCGACGCCTTGCTGTTGGCCGAGAACGGGAACACCCCGGTGCGCACCTCGTACCCCTTCTCCCGCGCCTTCGGCTCGGAGAGCCCAATGGAGGCCACCTCCGGCCAGCAGTAGGTGCAGGAGGGCACCTGGTCGTAGTCGATGGGGCGCGGGTTGGACCTCGCGATGTGCTCCACGGCGAGAACACCCTGCATCGAGGCCACATGGGCGAGCCACGGGGTGGGGAGCAGATCGCCGATCGCGTACACCCCCTCCTCGTGCGTGCGGCAGAACTCGTCCACCACGATGCGACCGCGCTCGATCTGCACCTTGGTGCTCTCGAGGCCGATCCCCTTGAAGTTCGCGACCCGGCCCACTGCCAGTAGCAGGCGCTCGGCCTCGAGGTGCAGCGTCTCGCCCTTGGCGGTCACCGCTCGGCAGCGCACGACCCCGCCCTCGACCTTGGCCTCCTCCACGCGCGTGGCCGTGTGAACCGTGATCCCCTGGCGGCGGAACGCCTTGTTCACCTCGGCGGAGACGTCCGGGTCCTCGAGCGGCAGCACGCGGTCCAGCAGCTCGACCACGGTGACCTGGGAACCGAAGCGGGAGAAGATCGAGGCGAACTCCATCCCCACCGCCCCGGCGCCGAGCACCAGCAGCCGCGGAGGAACCTCCTCCAGTTCGAGGATGTGATCCGAGTTAATGATCCGGTCGCCGTCGGCGGTGATGAACGGCAGGTCGCCACAGCGGGAGCCGGTCGCCAGGATGATGTTCTTCGCGAGACGCTTCTCCACCGAGCCGTCGGGCTTCGTGATTTCGACCGTGTGGTTGCCCGCGAGCTTGCCGGTGCCCTGCACCCAGGTGACCTTGTTCTTCCGGAAGAGGAACTCCACGCCCTTGGAGCTCTTCGTCACCACCTTGGTCTTGTGCGCGTGCGCGGCCTTGAGATCGAGCTTGACGTCACCGCACACGACCCCGAACCTGGCGCCGTCCCGGGCCTGCTGGAGCAGGTCGGCGGTGTGGAGCAGCGCCTTTGTCGGAATGCACCCGCGGTGGAGGCAGGTCCCTCCGAGGAAGGGGTCCTTTTCGACCACGCAGACGTCGAGCCCGAGCTGCCCCGCCCGGATTGCGGCAACGTAACCGCCGGGTCCGGACCCGATGATCACAAGGTCGTGCTGGGTTTCGGCCATCGCGCCCCCTCCTCCTGCTACTGGGACCGCCGTGCGCGGCGACTCATTCTAACTTAGGTCGGCCGTCCCGGGCGCGGCGGCCCGGAGGGAAACCCCGCAGCGGGGCGGCCCGGCACCGCTGCTCGCGGGCGAACACGGACGGGGCAGACTAGGGGAAGACGATGATCTTTGGCATGGACCCTTTCCCGAAGCAGTTGCATTCCCTGCAGTACACCGCGTAGGGATACTCGCACACGCGGGGGTGTTCGGTCTTCGCGACCACTACGGTGAATGTCCTGCCCTCGCGGGTGCCGGGCACGGTGAGCAGCCGGCTCGAATGAGGGAAGAGTTCGTGCGCTCGGTTTGGTGTTGGCACGAACAGTTCAAGCGGCCCGCAGCCTTTCGCGCAAATGAAGGTGACCTTACCCCCATAGCGAACGCAGACCTCACTGGGCTCGACGGTGCAGTAGCGGTCCTTTCCCTCTTTGGCGGGAGGGCTGATGGTCACGGTCACGCGCTTCGGAAAGCGGGTGTCGGGCTTCTTGGCCGCACGTTTCGGTTGCCTTCTCATCTCGTCTCTCCTCTCTCCGATGACTGCCCAAAACCCTACGAAAGGATGATCATCTTCGGCATCGAGCCGCCCTGCGCATCCTTGCGATCGCGCACCAGGCGGGCCTTGTAGGAGAAGCAGCCGCGAGCCCGCGCGTTGAGAATCGGCACCGTGATCGATCCTCCGGCCGGCAGCACTTTGGGTGCCGCGTCGAAGGCAGGTGAGGGCAGGTGGAGCTCGACGTCCTGGTCCACGAACGAGTGAAACTCGACGGAGGCCGGGGCCTCACGCGAGTCGATGACGAGGCGCCCCGGATGCACGCAGGGCTTCGTCTTTCCTGCGTCATCGTCATCCCAGAAGATGGCGACGGTGAGGCTTGGCATGTGCGGTCCTCCCTTTCGCTTGCGCTGTCGGTCACTTCCCTTGTTGCCGATTCGGTGCGCCGTGGGTCTGCAGCAACTTCTGCACTCGCGGGTCCTTGGCCAGGCCGTCCAGCGCGGGGAGGTTGGACAACTGCGCCTGGGGATACCCAAGCTCGAGACCCGTCCCAATCCACTTGATTGCTGTATCCGGCTGGCCCAGGTCGGTGTAGATGTCGGCAATCTGGATTGCCAGGGCGGGGCTCTTGCGGCCGTCCGCCTCGACCCTTCGAACGTAGCTCAGCGCTTTGTCCTTCTCGCCGACTAGGGCGTGGTAGCCGGCCAGGTCGGCCAACACCGTGGTATCCCGGGGGTTGACGGTGAGCTGCTGTTCGGCGAGCGCGATGGCCTTCGTGAGGGCCTCGTGCGACTGCCGTTCGTGCTGGCCGAGCCAGTGATAGGCGATGCCGAGGTTGCCCCACAGGACGTAGTCCTTGTCGTCGAGGGCGCGAGCCTGCTCGAACTTGGCGACCGCTTCGGCCCAATCCCGCTGGATGAAGGCGAGGGTCCCGAGGTTGGAGTAGAGCATGTACGACGGTTGAATCGAGACCGCCCGTTCGAACATTTCGCGCGCCTGACCGTAGCGCCCGAGCGTGAAGTAGAGGGCACCGAGGTTGTTGTAGCCCCAGACGTTCTCGGGCGTGAGCGCAATCACCTCTTGGAGCCGCTTCTCGGCGTCGTCGTAGCGGCCGTGAGCCGCGTAGAAGTTGCCCAGTCTGTTGTGGGTCAGCCAGTAGCCCGGCCTGAGCGCGATCGCCCGCTTGTAGGTCGCCTCCGCATCCTCGGCCTTGCCGAGCGCGTCGAGTGCTCGCGCCATTCCGCCGAAAGCGCTGCTGCTTCTCGGATCGAGCTCCAGCGCGCGCTCGAACTCGCGCACGGCATCTTCGTACTTGCCGGTCGTCCTGTGGATCTCGCCCAGAGTGACGTGGACCTCCGCGAGACGGTCGTTCAGCTCGGCGGCACGTCGCGCGCTCGCTGCGGCCTCGTCGACCAGGCGTGGGTCCTTCTTCCACCAGAAGAGCTCGAGGTAGGCGTTGGAGAGGCCCGCATGGGCGAGGGAAAACGCGGGGTCGAGGGCGATCGCCTGTTTGAAAAGCTCGGCGGCCTTCTGCGGGTCGCGCTCGCCCTGGTAGCTCCCGAGAGCACCGCGGGCCTGGACGTAGAGGTCGTAGGCCGCCGGCACCGTCGTGCCCCCGGCGGTGAGCTCCTTCTTCTCGTCGGGCTTGAGCTGCACGTCGAGCATCTCGGCCATCGCAGCCACGACCCGATCCTCCAGCGACGTGAGGTCCGCCGGGGTGCCCTCTATGACCTTCGACCGGAGCTGCCGCAGGTTTTCCGTGTCCACCAGGTTGAGGGCGAGGCGAACCCGGTCGCCCTCGCGCTGCACGCCGCCGGTGAAGACGAGGTTGACGTTGAAGACCTTCCGGGCATCGCTGGCGCTCTTGACCTCGCGAGTGCGGATCTCGGTGGCCGGCACGACCCAGAGCTCGCCCTGGAATCGCTCGAACTGGGTGAGGGTGCTGGTCAGGATCTCGGTGAGGCCGTCGCAGAAGGCGCGGTTTGCGGGGTCTTCGCCCACGTTGGTGAACGGGAGGACCGCCATGTGCTGCTGCTCGGGGACCGCCCGGATGTTCAGCAGCGCCCTGAGCGCGTTGCGGGCGGCGGGCACGGCCGCAAGCAGCACCAGCGCAACCATCGCAGCACCGACGGGCAGCGTGATCGCCGGGCGCAGCCGGCGGCGCACGGAGGAAATCGGGGGCGCGCCCGGAAGCGTCGAGACGGTGGCCGACGTCAGGGCACGTCGCACGCTCTTCACGTCGGCGATCAGGTCGCGGGCGCGCTGGTAGCGCTCGTCGGGGCGCTTGCGCAAGCACTTCGCGACGATCGCCGCGAGCTGGGGCGGAACCCCCGTTCGCACGCTCTCGACGGGCGGGAAGTTGCCGTCCGCAATCGCTTCGAGGACCAGGCGTTCGCCATCCGCCACGAAGGGGAGATGGCCGGTGAGCATCTCGTACGTCGTGACACCCAGCGACCAGATGTCGGTGCGCTGGTCGAGCACGTCCCCGCGCGCCTGCTCGGGGGACATGTACGAGACCGTGCCTGCGATCTCGCCGGTGTCGCCGGCTCGCGCCCTGCCGACCAGGGTGGCGATGCCGAAGTCCACGATCTTGGGGACGCCGTCCCTGGTCAGCATCACGTTTGCAGGCTTGATGTCGCGGTGGACGATCCCGTGCTCGTGCGCCTGGGCCAGCCCCTCGGCCGTCTGGATGGCGATGGTGAGGGTGTCGTCGATGCTAAGGGGGCCGCGGGCCAGCCGGCTCCTGAGGCTCTCGCCGTCGTAGTAGGCCATGCAGATGAAGACCTGGCCGTCGGCGGTCTCGTCGATCTCGTGGATCGTGCAGACGTTGGGGTGGTCGAGGGCGCTCGCGGTCCGCGCCTCCTGCTCGAAACGCCCCTTGGCCGCCGCGTCGCGGGTCAGCTCGGGCGGCAGGAACTTGAGCGCGACGAAGCGCTTGAGCCGGATGTCCTCGGCCTTGTACACCACCCCCATCCCGCCGCCACCCAGCCGCTCGAGGATCGTGTAGTGAGAGAAGGTCTCGCCGATCACGCCTCACTCCGGTCCCAAGACGCTCGGTGCAGCGCCGCGACCCTGACCCGCCGACTCGTTCTGCTCGACATGCCGTTGACTCTAAGTCTCCTTATCGTACACGCCCCGTGCCTTGTCAAGCCGCAGCTGCGCTCACCGTCGAGCGCGATAATGGCCCCATGCACCCGCTCTCGCCCACGGTCACGGCCACGACGTCGCTGCTGGCCCTCGGCTTCGCAACGTCGGTGGCGCAGGCGGTTCTCCTGCGCGAGGGGATGGCCGCCCTCGGCGGCTCGGAGCTCGCGTGGGGCGCGGTCCTGGCGCTCTGGCTCTGGGGGATGGGGATCGGGGCGTGGGTGGGGACCCGGCGTGGCGGCCGCGGCTTTGCGGTGGTGGCGCCGGGCCTTGTCCCCGTGCTTACCGCCGCCGGGGTCGTCCTGATGCGCGCCGCACCGGCGCTCACCGGCACGGTGACGGGCGAAGCCGCGACGACCTGGCGCGGGCTCTGGGTGTGGGCCGTGGCGGTGATCGTGCCGGCTGTGGTGGGTGGGTGGAGCTTCCCGGTGGCGGCGGCCGCTCTGAGCGGCGCGAGCGGTGCGGCCAAGGCCTACGCGCTCGAGAGCGGCGGAGCGATGGCGGGGGGGCTCGTCTTCACGTTCCTGCTGGCGCAGCAGGGGTCGGTGACGGCGCTCTGCGTCGCGGCTGGCATCTCTCTGGCCGCATGGCTGGCGACGCGTGGCCGTCCATGGCTTGCCGTGCTGCCGCTGGCTGCCGGGGTGATCGTGGCGGCACCTGGGGACCGGATCCTTGCAAAAGCCGGCTGGCGCTGGTCAGGCAGGGCGGGGGAACTTGCCGCCTGGCGGGAGACGCGCCAGCAGCGCCTCGAGTTTTCGGCCGGTGCGCCGGCCGCACTCTACGCCGACGGCCGGCTCCTGGCGAGCTTTCCCGATCCCTACCGCGCGGCACCGCGCGCGCACCTCGCGCTCCTGCTGCACCCGAACCCGACGAGGGTGCTTCTGCTGGGAGGGACCGCTGACGGGAGCGTGCCCGCCATGCTGCGCGAGCCCGACATACGGCTCACCGTGGTCGAGGAGGATGCCACCCTCGCCGACCTGCTGCCGCTCTGGTTCGGAGTGCCTCTGGCGACGGCGCTCGCGGACCCGCGGGTGACGGTAGTGGGCAGCGACCCGCTGCGCGCGGTCAGGCGCGGCGGGACCTGGGACGAGATCGTGCTCCTGGACGGCGACCCGACCACGCTGCGGCACGACCGCACGCGCACGGTGGAGTTCTTCCGCGCCTGCGCCGGGGCTCTCAAGAAAAACGGCGTCCTGGTGGTGCGCGTGGGGGTTGGGGACACCTACCTGGGTGGTGTTGGCGGGCGGCTGCTGGCGATCACCACTGCCACGCTCCGGGAGGCCTTCCCTAGGGTGATCGCTGTCCCGGGCGAGGAGGTCCTGCTGGTTGCCGGCCGCGAGGGTGCGAGTCTTTCTGCGGATCCGACGGTCCTCGCAGAGCGCTGGCGCCGCAGGGGCGCGGTCGATCCGGAGTTCGGGCCCGAGATGATTCCGCTGCTGGTAGACGCCGGGCGCGCCGCCACGTTGGAGGCGTTCCTGGCCGAGCGCCCCGCCCCGGTCAACCGGGCGCGGCACCCGCGCGCGGTGCTGCTGGCCGCGGCGCTTCATGAGGCGCGGGGAACCCCCCCGTTGCTCGCGGTGGCACGGGCGCTGGAGTCAGGGTCCACCGTGCCGCTCCTCGTCTGCCTCGCCGCCGTGCTGACCGTGCTGCTGGTGCGGGGTACGCGCGGCGCCAGCCTGGGTGTCGAGGCCGCCGCGGTCGTCGGCTTCGCCTCCATGGCCTGGTGGCTTCTGCTGCTCGCGGGGTGGCAGGCAACGATGGGCTCGGTGTACGCCGAGGTCGGAGCGCTGTCGGCGGCGTTCATGGCGGGGCTCGTGGGAGGCTCGGTGGTCGCTCGCAGGCGATCGTCCACCGAGGGCGGATTCCTGCCGGCGGTGCTGGTCGCGGGATCCGGTGTCTCGCTGCTGATCGCGGTGGGTGTTCCGCTGGCGTGGCCCCGGGCCACCATCGTGCCGCTCCTGCTGTTGGCCGGCTCGCTCACAGGTGCGGCTTTCCCGGCGGTGGCCTCGCTGGCCGGAAGGGGCGAGACGCGGCGCGGGGCCGGCAGGGGCTTCGGCGCCGACGAGGCGGGCGCGGGCGTCGCGGCGCTGGCGGTGGGCCTGCTCGTGCTGCCGTGGGCGGGAATGGCCGCGGTGGGTCTCGGGATTGCCGTGTTGCAGGCCGGCACCGCGGTCGCGCTGGGGCTGTCGGCGCGTCGGCGGCGGATCTAGGATGCACGGCGCGGAGGGTACGGTGGACGCAAAGCGAAAACAGGAGCGCTACGGGCGGGTGGCCGAGCAGTTGCGAGAGCTCTTCGTCTCCACCACGGACCCGTCGGCGCGGATGGCCACCGCCGCGGCGCTTCTGCACGCCAAGATGACCGGGTTCTTCTGGACCGGCTGGTACCTTCTGAGAGACGGCGAGCTCACCGTCGGGCCGTACCAGGGCTCGCTGGCGTGCCTTGTCCTGCCGGCGCACCAGGGCGTGTGCTGGGCGGGTCTCGACCGCGGTGAGCCGGTCATCGTCGCGGACGTGCACGCCTTCCCGGGGCACATCGCGTGCGACTCGCGCTCGCGCGCCGAGATCGTGATCCCGCTGCGCGACGCCTCGGGAACCGTGATCGGCGTGCTCGACGTTGACTCCGAGCGCCCCGCGCACTTCGACGAGGTGGATCGCGAAGGGCTCGAGGCTGTCGTCGCGATGATCTGCTCCTGACGCCGGCCAGGGGCCGGGTGGAGATGGCGGTGAGGCAGGTGCTGACGGGCGTGCTGGCGTTGGCAGCGATGGTGGCGGCCGGGTTGGTCGCCCTGCTGGGGCTCGCTTACTTCCGGCAGGAGTCTCTGATCTTCTTCCCGGACAGACATGTCCGGTTCACGCCTGCGGACCTGGGCATGGCGTTCGGGGACGTCCGTCTGGAGACATCCGACGGCGTCACCCTGGCGGCCTGGTGGGTGCCCGCCCCGCAAGGTCGCGGCGCGCTGATCTTCTCCCACGGCAACGCGGGGAACATGGGGGACCGTGTCGGGAAGCTGCGGCTTTTCCACGACCTCGGGCTCTCGGTGCTGGCGTTCGACTACCGCGGTTACGGGGCGAGCCAGGGGAAGCCGAGCGAGGAGGGGACGGCCCACGACATGGACGCTGCCGTCACCCACGTCCGCGACTCGCGAGGTGTCCCCCTCGACCGGACGGTGTTCTACGGCGAGTCCCTCGGCGGTGCCGTCGTCATCGAAGCCGCCACCAGGTTCCCCCCGGCGGCACTGGTTGCCGAGTCCACCTTCACGAGCGCACGCGCCATGGCGCGCCGGCACTACCCGTTCGTGCCTCCGGCCCTCGTGCGGGTGGGCTACGACTCGCTCTCTCGCGTGAGGCGTCTCGCCTGTCCCACGCTGTTCCTGCACGGGCCGGCCGACACCATCGTGCCGTTCGAGATGGGTGAGGCGCTCTTCCGCGCCGCCCCCGAGCCCAAGCGCTTCGCGGCCCTGGTGGGCGACCACAACTCCGGCGGCATCCTGGAGAGTCCCGAAGCGTGCCGAAAGCTGGCGGAGTTTCTGGACGCCGTACTGGGTGTGGGGCCACCGCGGAACGCGCAGGAGTAGGACCCTTCGGCGGTCCCGGCGCCCGCGCCGAGCAGGCTGTAAACTGGCACAACTTTCCGTACCGCGTCGTTGCGAGAGCACCGACGGACCGGAAGAGAATGGCCTTCCAGCCGTTGACGGGAACAGAGCAGGGGGGACAAACCATGGCAGAGGAACCCAAACCGAGCGGTTTCTGGTATCCGGACAAGCAGACGGTGCGCCGCTCTCACGTCAAGGACTACGAGGCGCTGCGCGCCAAGGCGGCGGAGGACCTGGTCGCCTTCTGGGAGGAACGGGCCAAGGAGCTGAAGTGGTTCAAGAAGTGGACGAAGGTGCTCGACGACTCCGGCAAACCCTTCTACAAGTGGTTCGTCGGGGCGAAAACCAACATCGTTCACAACGCGCTTGACCGACACCTCACCACGCCAACCCGGAACAAGCTGGCGCTGATCTGGGAGGGCGAGAACGGCGACCTGCGCACGTTCTCGTACTTTGCGCTGGCCCGGGAGGTGTGCAGGTTCGCCAACGTCCTCAAGAGCATGGGGGTCAACAAGGGCGACCGGGTGACCATCTACCTGCCGCGCATTCCGGAACTGCCGATCGCCATGCTTGCCTGCGCCAAGATCGGGGCCGTTCACTCGGTGGTGTACGGCGGTTTTTCGGTCGAGTCGCTCCACGGTCGCATCGAAGACTCGGAGTCCCGCGTGCTGGTCACCGCGGATGGCGGCTACATGCGCGGCAAGGCCATCAACCTGAAGGCCATCGCCGACGAGGCGTTGCAGCGCGCCGGCACCGTGGAGCACGTCATCGTCGTGCGGCGCACCAAGGAGAAAGTCAACATGGAGGTGGGCCGCGACTACTACTACGACGAGCTGATGGCCCTCCCGATGTCGCGGGCCGGCACCAACGGCAGGTGCCCCACCGAGGTCATGGACGCTGAGGACCCGCTGTTCCTCCTGTACACCTCGGGCACGACCGGCAGGCCCAAGGCGATCATCCACACCCACGGCGGCTACCAGGTCGGGGTCGCCACCACCCTCAAGTACGCCTTCGACATGAAACCGGAGGATCGCTACTGGTGCGCCGCCGACCCGGGCTGGATCACCGGCCACAGCTACATCGTTTACGGCCCGCTGATCCTCGGCGCAACCTCGATGATGTACGAGGGCGCCCCCACCTACCCGTACCCCGACCGCTGGTGGCGCATCGTCGAGAACTACGGGATCTCGATCCTCTACACCGCGCCGACCGCGATCCGAGGCCTGATGCGGTTCGGAGAGTCGTGGGCCAACCGTCACGACCTCTCGAGCCTGCGCCTTCTGGGGACCGTGGGCGAGCCCATCAACCCGGAAGCGTGGCGCTGGTACCACCGGGTCATCGGCAAGGAGAAGTGCCCGATCATCGACACCTGGTGGCAGACCGAGACCGGCATGTTCATGATCACGCCGGTGCCGTCGTTCCCGCTGAAGCCCGGCTCGGGCACAAAACCGTTCCCCGGCATCCAGGCGGAGGTCCTCGACGACGAGGGCAAGCCGGTCAAAGTGGGCGAGGAGGGGAAGCTGGTCATCACTACGCCCTGGCCGGCAATGCTGCGCGGCATCTACAAGGACCCCGAAGGCTACGAGAAACAGTACTGGTCCACGTACCCGGGGAAGTACTTCACCGGTGACTCGGCGAAGATCGACGAGGACGGCTACTTCTGGATCATCGGCCGGGTGGACGACGTCATCAAGGTCTCGGGGTACCGACTCGGCACGGCGGAGATCGAGTCGGCGCTGGTGAGCCACCCGGCGGTGTCGGAGGCGGCGGCGATTGGCATGCCCCACGAGGTGCGTGGGAACTGCATCTACGCCTACGTGATCCTGCGGGTGGGCCAGACGGCCACACCTCAGCTCGTGGAGGAACTTGCGAACCACGTTGCCAGGGAGATCGGCCCGATCGCCAAGCCCGAGAGGATCGAGGTCGTCACCTCGCTGCCCAAGACCCGCTCAGGCAAGATCATGCGGCGGGTGCTGAAGGCGCGGGCCCAGGGCCTCCCCGAGGGGGACGTCTCGACGCTGGAGGAGTAGGAGACAGGGGACCGGGCACCACCGTCCGCGGACGCTTGCTGAGAACGGGGTCTACAATGTTTCTCAGATGCCAACGCTGCGGGCCGGAGCCCGGCTTGGACCGTACGAGATCGTCGGCGCCATCGCCACGGGCGGGATGGGGGAAGTGTACCGGGGGTGGGATCCGCGCCTGCAGCGCGACGTCGCGATCAAGCTGTTGCCCGCCACCTACTCCGGCGACGCCGAGCGGCTGAAGCGGTTCGAGCTGGAGGCGCGCGCCGCCGGCCAGCTTGCCCATCCGAACATCCCGGCGATCTACGACATCGGCACCTTCAAGGGTTCGCCGTACGTCGTCTCGGAGCTGCTCGAAGGCGAGACCCTGCGCCAGCGCATGCGCCGCGGCAAGGCGCTCGCTCCGCGCAAGGCGGCCGAGATCGCGCTGCAGATCACGCGCGGCCTCTCGGCAGTGAAGGAGATGGGGCTCGTACACCGGGACCTGAAGCCCGAGAACATCTTTCTGACCAAGGACGGCCAGGTGAAGATCCTCGACTTCGGTCTGGCGAAACTGGTCCAGCCGGAGGCGAAGAAGATCGGGATGGAGCCTCCCGGCGTCGCCCTCACCCAGGAAGGGCTGATCGTGGGGACGGCGGGTTACATGTCCCCCGAGCAGGTGCGCGGCGAACCGGTGGACCACCGGTCCGACATCTTCGCCTTCGGCCTGATCCTCTACGAGATGCTCGCGGGCAAGCGCGCCTTCTGGCGCAACAACCAGGTGGAGACGCTGCACGCGATCCTGGACGACGAGCCGCCGGACCTGCTGGAGGTCAACAAGAGCTGTCCGCCGGCGCTTGTCCGCATCGTCCAGCACTGCATGGAGAAGAACCCCAAGCAGCGTTTCCAGTCGGCGCGCGACCTGGGGATCGCCCTCGAGGACACGCTGACCGCCATGTCCAGCGCGGCGATGCCGACGCCGACGCCGGGCGCGGGCCTGCCGCGGCCGCACGTTTCCTTCTTCGCCCTGCACCGACTCCTGATCGGCGTGACGCTCCTTGCGCTCGGGCTCGCCGCGGGGCTTGTGCTCGCCAGGTTCCTGGGCAAGGCCGCGCCCCCCCGCTTCACGCAGCTCACCTTCCAGCGCGGCATGATCTGGTCGGCGCGGTACGCGCCGGACGGACAGACCGTGGTGTTCGGCGGCGCGTGGGAGGGGAGGCCGGTCGAGATCTTCTCGACGACGCCGGGGACCCCCGAGGCCCGCTCGCTGGGGCTACCGGGATCGGACATCCTGGCGATCTCCCGCGGGGGCGAGATGGCGGTTTCCCTCGGGCGGACGTACCGCGGCGTGTGGGTACGGACCGGGACCCTGGCCCACGCGCCCCTGGCGGGCGGCCAGCCGCGGCCGCTCCTCGAGAACGTGGAATGGGCCGACTGGAGCCCCGACGGGGCCGACCTGGCTGTGGTCAGGTACGAGGACGGCCTGGACCGCCTCGAGTTCCCGGTCGGCGAGGTGCTGCACTCCACCGCCGGCTGGATCGGCCACCCTCGAGTCTCGCCCCGGGGAGACCTGGTGGCGTTCTTCGACCACCCCGTGTTCACCGACGATGGCGGCTCGCTCTCGGTGGTGGACCGAAAGGGCAAGGTGAGGGCGCTGGTCAAGGGGCTGAAGAGCGCCCAGGGGCTCGCCTGGTCTCCCGATGGCAGTGAGGTGTGGTTCGCCGCGTCGGATGTCGGGGCGGACCGCTGCCTCCGCGCGGTCTCCCTCCGGGGCAAGCAGCGTTTGCTGGCCGTGACGCCGGCGGAACTGACCCTCCAGGACGTCGCCCGCGATGGCCACATTCTGTTCGTGCGGGAGATGTGGCGGGCCGGCATCATTGCCCTCCCGCCGGGCGAGACCAAGGTGCGCGACCTCTCCTGGCTCGACTACTCCCTGATCCGTGACCTGTCTGCCGACGGCCGCACGGTGCTGTTCGTGGAGGGTGGCCGGGGCGGCGGCGCGAACTACGGCGTCTACCTTCGCAAGACAGACGGCTCGCCCGCGATCCGGCTGGGAAACGGGGATGCGGCGGCGCTCTCGCCCGACGGCAGGTGGGCCATCACCTCGCGCAACGAGACGCCCCAGCAGCTGATCCTCCAGCCGACCGGCGCCGGGGAGGCGAGGCCGATCACGAGCGACGCCATCAACCACCTGCGCGCGCGCTGGTTCCCCGACGGCTGGAGGATCGCCTTCGCCGGCCACGAGCCGGGGCGCGGCGTCCAGCTCTTCGTCCAGGACGTCAGCGGGGGCACTCCGAAAGCGATCACCCCTGAGGGGGCGGGTGTCGATCTCGCCATCTCGCCGGACGGCAAGTACGTGGCCGGCCTCGACGCCGACCAGAGGATCTGGATCTACGCCGCCGAGGGCGGGGATGCGCAGCCGCTCCCGGCCATCGAGGCCGGCTTCGTGCCGATCCGCTGGAGCGCCGATGGCGGGAAGCTCTACGTGTACCGGCCCACCGACGTGCCCGGGAGGATTTGCGCCTACGAGTTCAAGACCGGCCGCACCGAGCTGGTACGCGAGATCGAGCTTGCCGACTCCGCCGGTTTCGTGAGGTTCAGCGGTGTGTTCGTGGGTGGCGACGCCACGTCGTACGCCTGCTCGTACCTCCAGGTGCTCGCCGAGCTCTTCGAGGCGCAAGGGCTCAAGTGAGGCAGTGAAGAGTTGAGAGTGAAGAGTTAAGAGTTAAGAATTAGGAATTTACGGCCAAGACCGGCAGCGGCTGACATTGCTGTCAGGAAGCGACCGACGAATCGCCGAAGGATCTGGTTGCCCTTTACCTTTTCACTTTTCACTCTTCACTCTCAACTCTTCACTTGCTTTTGCTCAAGCCCCGTATAATGCCCAGGTTTTGCGGAGGATCCCCGATGCCCAAGAAGAGCCCCGACGTCTTCGTGATCGCGTTCACGCTCATCCTGCTCGCAGCCGCCGCCACCTGGATCCTGCCCGGCGGTGCCTACCAGCGCCAGAAGGAGAACGTCGGCGGCACGCAGCGTGAGATCGTCCTCCCAGGGACCTACCACGTCGAGCCCAGCAACCCGCAGCTCGGTGCGATCTTCCTCGCCCCGATGCGCGGATTCCTGAGGATGGGCGCGATCATCGGGCTCATCTTCATCGTGGGGGGCGCGTTCAACATCCTCAACGACACGGGAGCGATCGCCGCGGGCATCCACCAGCTCGTGAAGCTTTTGGGGCACCGGAGCTACCTGATCATCCCGATCGTGATGACGGTGTTCTCGTTCTTCGGTGGTGCGTACGGCATGGCCGAGGAGGCGATCCCGTTCGCCCTGATCTTCGTGCCGATGGCCCTCGCCCTCGGCTACGACTCGATCGTCGGGGTCTGCCTGTCGTTCGTAGCCGCCGGGGTCGGGTTCTCTGCCGGCTTCCTCAACCCGTTCACCGTCCAGATCTCGCAGGCCATCGCGGGCGTGCCCCTGGGCTCGGGGATCTACTACCGAATCCTCGTCTGGATCATCGCCACCACGCTGGCCATCGTCTGGGTGATGGTCTATGCGGCGCGCGTCAAGGCCGACCCCACGCGCAGCGTCATGTACGACCTCGACCGGCAGCGCCGCGAGGAGATCGGGAAGGCCGGGGCGGAGCAGGTCGTGTTCACCTGGCGGCACGGCCTGTGCCTGCTCGTCCTCCTCGGCGCGGTCGTCGGGCTGATCGTGGGCTCGACGATGTACAAGTGGTACATGGTGGAGTTCGCGGGGCTCTTCTTCGCGATGGGCGTGCTGGCCGGGCTCGCCGCCGGCATCGGGCCGAACAAGCTCGCCAAGTCGTTCATCACGGGCGCAAAGGACCTTGGCGGCGCCGCGCTGATCGTCGCCTTCGCCGGGGGCATCGTCGTGATCCTCGAGGACGGCCACATCCTGGACACCATCCTCTACGGCATGGCCTCCGTCACCTCGCACTTCGGGGGCGTGCTGGCCGCCCAGGCGATGTACGTGCTGCAGTTCATCCTGAACTTCTTCATCCCGTCGGGCTCCACCAAGGCCGTGCTGACGATGCCGCTCCTCGCGCCGCTCGCGGATCTCTCGGGGATCACTCGGCAGACGCTCGTGCTCGCCTACCAGCTCGGGGCCGGCTTCAACAGCATGATCCTCCCGACCTCTGCGGTCACGGTGGGCACGCTGGCGCTGGCCAAGATCCCCTACGAGCGCTGGGTGAAGTGGAACTGGAAGATGCAGATCCTCTTCTTCGCGCTTTCGCTCTCCGTGCTGGTCTGGCCCGCGCTCACCGGGTGGAACTGAGGCTTTTCCGAAGGCGTCTCGTCTGACGGCCCCGCGACACCGCGCGTGCGACCGGTCCGGCCTGCCCGCGCAAATTCTGCTCTTTCAATGAGAAAAGCTTGCAGGTGGCGCCCCTTGACATGCGAAATCCGGCTTGGTAGCCTGCCGGCCGGGTTAGATATTAGATCAGATATACCGAGTCGCAATGGCAAGTGAGCCCAACACCCGCTCGCACCGCCAGCTCCACCACTGGGTCGCGGACCGCCTGCGCTCCGACATCCTCGAGGGGCGGCTCAAGCCGGGGGAGTGGCTCCGCCAAGAGAGGCTGGCCCAGGCGTACGGCGTCTCCCAGATGCCGGTGCGCGAGGCGCTCAAGCAGCTCGCCGCCGAGGGCCTGGTGGAGCACGTTCCATACCGGGGCGTGCGGGTGGTCGAGTTCTCCCCTGAGGACGTCGAGGACCTCTACGCCTGCCGGGCCTTCATCGAGAGCATGGCGGCACGCTCGGCGGCCCAGAACGTAACCGACGAGGAGCTTTCCGACCTGGAGGAGCTGCACGAGCAGATGGTGCGCTGCAAGACCCCGGAGGAGCTGGCGAAGTACCGCGAGCTGAACCGCCGCTTTCACGGGCTCATCTTCTCGGCCAGCCGGCGGTCGTACATCGTGAGGACGCTCGCGCAGCTGTGGTCCGCCTTTCCCACGATGCTGTGGAGCAACATTCCGCGGATCGCCGTGGCATCGGTGCCCGGCCGCGACGAGCCGGATGCCGCCGAGCACGAGGAGATCGTGGCGGCGCTTGCCGCGCGTGACCCCGAGCGCGCCGAGCGCGCGGTGCGCAGGCACATCGAGTCGGCCGGAGAGATGCTGGTGGCAGGAATGAGGGCGCAAACGTGAGAGAGCATCGGCGCGATGCGCCGCCATCGTGGCGGTGGGCGTGCCTGGCATTGGCGGGGCCGGTGTGGCGAGCCCGTGCAGGCTTCCGGTCCAGGATCGAGGTGCCGCAGCAGGTCAGCCACGGCACCCGGGGAGGAGAGATGATGCGAAGCGTACTTCGAGGCGCTGTGGTGGTCTTGCTGCTGCTGGGCCTGGCGGCACCGCTTGCCGCTCAGAGTACCTCGGGCAGCGTGCAGGGCACGGTCAAGGATGCGCAGGGAGCGGTGCTCCCGGGCGTCGCGGTGACGGCGTACTCCACCGCCCTGGTCGCCGGGAAGATGACCGCGTACTCCGACGAGCGCGGGGTGTACCGCTTCCCCTCGCTGCCGGTCGGGATGTATGTCATCGAGGCGGAGCTCGCCGGCTTCGCGAAGGTGCGGCAGGAGGACATTCGGGTCAAGCTGGGCGGGGCGCTGGCGGTCGACATCACGCTGCCGCAGGCGAAGGTAGCCGAGGCGATCACGGTCAGCGCCGAGGCCCCGGTGGTCAGCGTGGTGTCCAACTCGGTCTCGAGCAACTTCGACACGGGCTTCATCGACCGCCAGCCGCTGCCGCGCAACTACTACAACGTCATTCAGTCCGCCCCCGGCGTGAACATGGACTACACCTCATCCAGCGGAAGCGCGATGCTGGCGTACGGGAGCTACTCAGAGGCGCAAAACGCCTACACCCTCGACGGGGTGAACGTGGCCGACGCGGGTTCGGGCCAGCACTGGGTCCTGCCGAGCATCCAGTGGATGCAGGAGATCCAGGTCGGCGGACTGGGCGCCGACGCCGAGTACGGCGGCTACACGGGCGGGCTGATCAACGGCGTCACCAAGTCGGGCGGGAACACGTTCCACGGCACGGCCGAGTACTACTACGAACCGCCATCGTGGGTCAGCAACAACGACCCCACCGCCCCATCCCCGGAGACGAAGTTTACCGACGCGGCGCTCAGCCTCGGCGGCAAGTTCGTGCAGGACAAGCTCTGGTACTTCATCTCCGCCGAGTACTGGCACCAGGTGACGACCCCGGTCGGGGCGGTTGACACGTCCGACCGCAAGATCCCCCGCTTCCTCGGCAAGCTCACCTTTCAGGCCAACGAAGCGAACCGCCTCTCCCTGATGGCCGAGTACGACGCGGTGACCAACGATCGCAGGGGCATCGACGTCTACACCCTACCGGAGGCGACTCGGAAGCAGTACGGGCCCGGGGTGACCGCTGCTCTGAACTGGGAGTACCTCGTCAACGCCGACAACTTCCTCAACGTGAAGTTCACCGGGAACGACGGGCGAGACGACTACACCCCGTACCACGGCTCGACCACCCCCGGCCGCATCGACGACTACGAGGGTATCGAGTGGGTCAACGCGGCGTTCCAGGACCGCATATCCAGCCGCATAATGACACTGGACGCCTCGTGGGGCCTCTTTGCCGATGGCCTCTTCGGCGCCAACGACTCCCACTCGTTCAAGTTCGGGGCCATCTACGAGAACGGGACGTCCGACTATGTATCATTGCGCAACGGCGGCTTCACCTACTACGACTACTCGGGGGACTGTGACTCTCTGGATGCGTACTTCGCCGACCCGACCTGCGGCCCCTACTACACCGAGCGCGGGTGGGGTGAGTACAACCAGTTCACCAAGTTCAGCGGCATGCACTTCTACGCTCAGGACTCGCTCCGGCTCACCCGGTTCACGATCAACGTCGGGCTGCGCTACGGCAGCTACGACGGGGGCTGGCAGAGCGGCCACGGCGACTCCAGCGTCTACAACGTCTCCTTCATCGACCCCAGGATCGGCCTCGTGTGGGACCTCTTCGGCAACGCCCGCACCGCTCTGAAGGCGCACTGGGGCCGGTACCACCAGAAGGGGATGACGTACCTGTGGGACCGCGAGGCCTCGGGTGAGGGCGTCATCCCGGATCTCGACTGCTACTGGGACTACGACACCAACGACTACACCGACTGCGACCCGATGGTGACCGTGGCGGCCCGCATGGGCAAGACCAGCCACCCGTACGTTGACGAGGCGCTCCTCACGTTCGAGCAGCAGCTCGGCCCGGACATGTCGATCGGCGTCGACCTCATGCAGCGGAACTTCCGCAGCTTCATGGTGATGACGAACGAGAACATGGACTACGAGCTGAACACCGCGACGGGCAACCCTTACGGTGGCGGCGACATCCCGATCTACAACCTCCTCTCGCAGCAGGACTGGGTCCTCACGAGCGACAACCCGGGCTACCGTGACTACCAGTCTGCGGTCCTTCGTTTCGAGAAGCGGTACTCTCACGGGTGGTCGCTCAGGAGCTCCCTCGTGTGGTCGGACATGAAGGGCAACGTTACGAGTGACTACGGATACGCCGACGAGTACGAGGACATCAACGGGCTGTTCAACGTGGACGGCACGATGGACCTCTCCTTCAGCCCGTGGGAGTTCAAGCTCACCGGCGCCGTGGACCTCCCGCTCAACTTCCAGTTCAGCGGCCAGTACATCTACTATTCCGGCTGGTACTGGACGCCGTACGTTCGGGTCCGTAACCTCGACTACAACGCATACACCGGCAGGTACATGAACCTCACCGAGAGGGGCTCGCAGCAACTGCCGGCCCGCAACCTCATCGACCTGCGCCTCGCCTGGACCGCCAAGTTCTCCAACACCGTGAACCTGACGGCCTCGGTGGAGTGCTTCAACTGCATGAACACGGACACCGTGCTGCGGGTCACCACGCGCTGGGGCGACTACAGGCTCGGCAGCGGGAACCCGTGGAGGCCGAACAGCTCGTTCGGCAACCCAACCCAGATCGAGAGGGCGAGGGAGATCCGGGCCGGCATCCGGCTGGACTTCTGACGTAACGCTTCCACATTGCACAGGGGCGGCCCTCGGGCCGCCCCACCTTTTCCATTTTGCGAGGCCGGGATGATGACCGGGAGAGTGAGGACGAGCTGATGAGTGCTCGAAGAGCCTTGCTGGTGGGTACTTTGGGGATGCTCGTTGTGTGCGGCGTCTTCGCCGCGCAGGCACCGAGGGGCCACCTCGTGCTGATCGGGGGAGGCGAGAAGCCGCCCGAGGCGATGAGGAAGTTCGTCGAATTGGCGGGCGGGCCGCAGGCCCTCATCGTGGCGATCCCCACCGCATCCAAGGAGCCCGACACCGGCTCCTACTACGTCAAGCTGTTCAAGGAAGAGTACGGGTGCGCCAACGTCACCTCGCTCGAGATCAAGAGCAAGGCCGACGCGATGCGCCCCGACTACGCCGAGCTGGCCGGAAAAGCGGGCGGCATCTTCTTCGGCGGGGGCGACCAGATCCGCATCACCAACGCACTGCTCGGCACCCCGGTCGGGACGGCGATCGCGGACGCGTTTGCGCGCGGTGCAGTCGTCGGCGGCACCTCGGCAGGCACCGCGTGCCAGAGCGAACCCATGATCACTGGGGAGGGCGACTTCAAGGTCATCAGGGCGAACAGCGTCGAGCTCTGGCACGGTTTCGGCTTCTTCCGCGGGGTCGTCGTGGACCAGCACTTCATCGCCCGCGAGCGCTCCAACCGGTTGATCTCGGTGGTCCTCGAGCACCCGGACCTGCTGGGCGTGGGCATTAACGAGGACACCGCCGTCTGGGTCCGGCCCGACGACACGTTCCAGGTGATGGGGAAGAGCTGCGTGATGGTGCTGGACGCGAAGGGGGCGGAGGTGAGCCGGCAGCCGGTCGAGACGGCCCAGGATCTGCTCGGGGTGCACGGCATGAGAGTCCACATCCTGCTGCCCGGCGAGAGCTTCGACCTCGCCGGGCGCGCGGTGATGGGCGCTGGACCGGCGACGGCCACGGCGTCGGGACGTTAGGGAGCGACCCACGTACAATGCCCGCGTGTTTCAGCGGTCGCAAGGCGGTGACAAGGAGGTGTTTCCCATGAGCGCTGGACAAGTGGCCTGCCTGAAGAGGCTCGGGGTGCTGTTCCTCACGGTTGTCGGCTTCGGTTGGGCGACGGGAAGCGCCCGTGCCCAGGCCCCCGAGCAGAAGAAGCTGACCTGGGACCAGAGCAAGTCGGTCTACAACCGGCGGATCAGGCCGCCCGAGCCGGCCGAGAAGATCAACTGGGAGGAGCGGGTCACGGCCATGCTCAAGGAGGAGCCGGGCGACATCATCATCACCGGCGTCGGCGACATGATCTTCAACGAGCAGATCAGCAACCTCCCCGAGCCCTATCACCAGCAGCTGTTCCGGCTCATGCAGGAGGCCGACATCGCGTACGGCAACCTCGAGTTCTCGATGAACGAGCACCCGGAGGCCCAGCGGCCGTTCTACAACTTCAGGGCGCCGACCGATTTCGTCTGGGAGGTCGCCGCCATCGGCATCAACATGGTGAGCATGGCGAACAACCACGCCCTGGACTTCGGGCCGGACGGGCTCAGGGACTGCCTCAAGGCCCTCGACCGCGCGCAGATCACGCACGCCGGGGCCGGGCTCACGCTCGCCGCGGCCCGCGAGCCGGGCACGATGGGCGTCCAGAGCCAGAAGACCGACTTCGCGCTGCTCTCGTACATGAGGTACTGGACGCAGAAGTACCGCTGCGCCGACCCCAGCGCGCCCTGCCTCGCCACGATCAACCCCGCCACGATCCTGGTCGCAAAGGAAGGGGGCCAGGTCGAGGCGATCGAGGGTCCGCTCGAGAACGACATCAAGGCGATGGAGGACGACATCGTGATGGCCAAGAGGCACAACAACATCGTGATGGTCTCCCTCCACAACCACGACGTCAGCCACCACCGCGCCTACGGCATCCAGGAGAACATCCCGCCCACCGAGGAGATCATGTACCGCAAGGCGATCGACGCCGGCGCGGACATCGTGATCGGCAGCGGGCCGCACGTCCTGCGGGGGATCGAGATCTACAAGGGGAAACCGGTCTTCTACAGCCTCTCCGACTTCATCTACCAGTACCGGACCCCCGACAAGATCCCGATCGACCTCATCCACCAGCGCGACGGTGAGATCGCGCGGCCGACCAACGTGTCCGTGTGGGACCGGCGGGACACGCCCCAGACGATGGAGGGGATCCTGATCCGGATGACCCTCAACGCAGAGAAGCTCAGGAGGATCGAGTTCATCCCCGTTTCGATCGACGACGAGGGGCCGCTCTACGGCGTCCCGCGCTTTGCCAGCACTGCGAGGTGCAAGGAGATGATCGAGCGGATCCAGAGGCTCTCGAACCCGTACAAGACCACCATCGTCAACAAGGGGTGGTACGCCGAGGTGCAGTTCTAGACGACCGACGCCGATCCTGATTGGAGCGAAAGGTGCCACAGAACACTCGCGTTCGCGGCGCGTTGCTGATCCTCTTTGCCCTGGCCGCAATCGGGCCGGCTCCTTGGACCCACGCAGCCGATCCTCCGCAGCAGGTTCCCACGCCTCCCCAGGCCACGAAGATCCCCAAGGTCCTCGAGATGCACGGGGAGAAGAGGGTCGACGACTACTTCTGGATGAACGACCGGAACGACCCCAGCGTCGTGGCCTACCTCGAGGCCGAGAACGCCTACGCGGCTGCCGTGATGGAGCCGACCGTGAAGCTCCAGGCCAGGCTCTACGAGGAGATGGCCGGCCGCCTCAAGCCTGACGATGAGTCGGTTCCGGTCGAGGACACCGGCTACTTCTACTACACGCGGTACGAGAAGGGGAAGGAGTATCCCCTCTACTGCCGGAGGAAGGGTTCTCGGACGGCCGCGGAAGAGGTCATGCTCGACGTGAACGTCCTTGCCGCGGGCCACAAGCTGTACAAGACGGCCGGCCTGGCCGTGAGCCCCGACAACAGGGTCCTGGCGTTCGGCGTGGACACCTCGGGCAACTTGATGTACACGATCTTCTTCAAGGACCTGGCCGCCGGGAAGATGCTACCCGATGCGATCTCCGGCACCTCTGCCGAGGTCGCCTGGGCCGCGGACAGCAGGACCGTCTTCTACACGACCAACGACGCGACGGTGCGCGCCTACAGGGTCATGCGCCACGTCCTCGGCGAGCCGGTTGAGCGCGACGCCCTGATCTTCCAGGAGGACGACGTCAGGTTCGAGCTGTCGTTGAGGCTCTCGAAGTCGCGCAAGTACGTGCTCGTGGACACCTCGAGCGAGACCTCCTCCGAGTACAGGTACCTGGACTCGTCGAACCCGCAGGGAAAGCTCGAGGTCTTCCAGGCAAGGACGCCGGGCCTGCGCTACTGGGTGGAGCACGCCGGCGAGAGGTTCTACATCCGGACCGACCTCGACGCGCCCAACTTCAGGCTCATGGAGGCCGATCCGGGGAGCACCGGCAAGGAGTCCTGGAAGCCGGTGGTCCCGTACCAGCAGCGGGTTCTCCTGGAGGAGTTCGACGTCTTCGACGGCTACATCGTCCTCGCCGAGCGCGCGGGCGGGCTGCCGCGCCTACGGGTGATCCGCCTCTCGGACGGCACGCAGCGCACCGTCGCGTTCGAGGATGCGGCGTACGACGCCGG
>Ga0315293_10000455_pt1 | contig 37822 bp, 36 predicted proteins | sample YL17G13_20_MG_FD_203071 | JGI IMG/M metagenome (GOLD analysis project Ga0315293, IMG submission 203071) | Sediment microbial communities from Yellowstone Lake, YNP, Wyoming, USA - YL17G13_20 | ecosystem: Environmental > Aquatic > Freshwater > Lake > Sediment | place: USA: Wyoming | collected... | reverse complement strand
GCGGCCCTGCGCCGGAAGTAGCCCAGGCCGGCAAGGTCCTCGCCCGAGGCGGCCTCCAGCACCTTCCGGGCCAGGGGGCCCTGGAGGGCGATCGCCGCGTCGCGGTCGCTCACGTCCGCGACGTCGACGTCGAGGCCGTGGGCGTTCATCCGGAGCCAGCGGTACTGCGGGTCGGCGGCGGTCCAGCGGATCACCTGGCCGCCGTCGGCGTCGTCGAGGCGGTGGACGGTGCCGTCGTCGATGACCTTGCCGTGCTCGTCGCACCACGGCGTGTAGAAGACGCGGCCGGGGGTCAGCTTCGTCGCGTCGCGGGTGATCAGCCGGTCGACGAGGCGGAGGGCGTCGGGGCCACGCAGCTCGTACTTGAACAGCGGGCTGACGTCGATGAGGGCGGCCGCCTCGCGGATCGCGTTGTACTCGATGACGTGGCTGTCGTGGTACTCGCTGGCGGCGAAGAAGCCGGACCACTCGCGCCACTGCATCCTGGCGTTGAGGGGCGCGGTCCGCGGGTGGAAGGCGGTCCCGACCGTCACGTCACATGCTCCTCCGCTGGGCGCCGGCGCACGGCCGGATCGTCTGGGGTGTGGCCGCCCATTGTGCATGAAACCTATGCAGGGCTGGATGGAGCGGCTCCGACCGGCGCGGCGGGGCGGCCGCGTGCTCCCAAGGCACGTAACAGCGGCTCCGGGCTTCCGCGTACCGCGCCTCGCCCGCCACCATGTGCCCCCAGGGCAACGCCTGGCGTTCGAGGGATCTCCACCCGCCGGTCCGTGCCTCGGAGGCACACGATGGCGAGGTGCCCAAACCCAACCGCCGTTACGTGCCCCCTACGCATGCGGGCCCCTCGTCACCCGGGCGCGTCCGCCTCGTAGGCGAGCACCGGCACGCCCATCCGCACGAAGTCGTCCGGGTTGCGGGTCACGATCGTGGCCCCCAGCGACCACGCAACGCCGGCGATGAGCGCGTCGCCGAGGGTTCGCGGACTGGTCGCGCCGCGCACCCGACGGGCCTCGCCGGCCCAGCGGGCCGCGTCCGGATGGGTCGACACGTACTCCAGCGCCTCGATCATCACGCCGATCGCCGCGAGCTCCACGTCGTTGCCCCGCGAGCAGGCCTCGGCCACCACGGCGTCGCAGGTGAAGAGGTCAGCGGTCTCCTCGAACAGGCGCTGGACCAGGGCGACGGCGCCCGGCCGGGCGGCCGCGTGATCGATCAGAAGCGTCGTGTCCAGCAGGTATGGCATCCAGCTCCCTCGCGCGGTCCGGCGTCTCCAGGTTCGGACGATCCCACGAGCGGCGGATCTCGCGGAGGATCTCGAGTGTCTCCTCCGGGGTTCGACCCCAGGTGGTCGACCCCTTCAGCGCGCCGCGGTTCTCCTCCCAGACCTTCTTCATCCGGTCGCGCTTCGCCTGCTTCAGCAGCACCGCGGCGATGTAGGCGCTGCGGCCGCGCGGGCCCGCAACCTGGTCGATGATCGCCAGCGTCTCGGCGGGGACGGTGATGTTCGTGCGGACGAGCGGCATGGCCAGCGCCCCGTGGGATTGAGTGTGCAACGTCGTGTGTCGATGGTAGCACACGCGGTCGGCGTCGGCGCCGAGGGCCTGCCTGTCGACTCAGCGCCAGAGGCCCGCCTGGCGCTTCCGTTCCGCGGTGACGGCCGGAGCGCCCTTCTTCGAGCCCCTCGTGCGTCGTTCGGCGAGCGCCAGCGAGACCAGCATCAGCTCGTTGACCCGGCGCTCGAACTCGGGAACCGTCGCCTCCGGGATGGTCACGCAGACCTCCCGGAGCGCCGTCTCGAGCTGATACCAGAGGTCGCCCCGCCGGACCTCGTACAGCGCGTAGGCGCTGTTGATCACCACCCGGCGAATGCCGTCCTCTTCGACGAGCGCGCTCCGGAGGCGCGGATCGAGGCGGCGAACGACGACCTCCGCGGCCCCTCGGCGACGGGTCGTCCCCGGGCCGCCGCCGGCCCCCGGACGCGGAAGGCGGGGTACCGGCTCGGTCGCGGCCGAGGCACCCGGATCAACGCCGGCCTCCTCGGCGGCGCCCGGTTCGCCGGGTGTGTCGTGACGTTTCCGGACCCCCTCGAGCGCCAGCTGACCGCCAGGTTCTTCGCCCCCTACGGCGACCTCCGATTCGAAGAGGCGACCCTCCTCCAGCAGGCGCAGGGCCTTCGCCAGGATCCTGCGCACCTGCTCCGCGGTGCGCGCGGCTTCGGGCGTCACGGCCGACGCGGGCTCGCGCGTGAGCCGGCGAACGGCGGGCGCCAGGAGGGCGTGCAGCCGCGCCTCCACCGCGGCCCAGACCTCGCTCCCGCGGTCGACGTCCGCCTTGTTCATCGTGACCGGAACATGCGGCAGCTCAACCTCGCCAACCAGGCGGTTGAGGGCCGGGTGGGCGGCCGGCGTCGGATGGCCGAACCACTCCGGCGCCCCGACGAGCCGGCCAAGGTGGTAGAGACGGACGCCGGCCTCCGGCGCGCCGGGAGGCGGCGACTCGGGCAGCAGGCCCCACCAACCCCGAACGAGGCGACCGGCCGCACGCACCGAGAGCTCGTGCCGCTCGTCGACGGTCCAGGGACGGGGCGCGACCGGCGCCCTGTTGACGACCATCCGGACGTGGCCAGCCTCGAGCATCGGGCGGTACGTCTCCGCCAGCCGCTCGGCGAGACGCCGCGGGTCGAGCTTCCGGTCGACCTCGCCGATCTCGATGCGCACGTAGCCCAGGTGGGCGGCGACGGCCTTCTTGCGGGCGTGCAGATCGTACGTCCGCAGGCGGGCCCGGTCGCGGTAGGCGGGGTCCTCGAAGCCGTAGGCATGCTCGTCGCCCGCGGCCGACGCCACGATCTCGAAGCGGTTGCCGAGGTGGCCGATGGCGGCCTTGCCGCCCTGCCCGTAGCGCCCGATCCGGTCGCCCACCTTCTTCGACGAGGCGCCCCAGCGGAGGTAGTCGCGCTCGATCGCCGCCGGGCTCATGCCCGTCCCGCCGATGACCACGAGGACAAGCCGTCCGGGATGGACCGCCAGGTCCAGCTCGAGCGGCCGCCCGGCGACCCGGCTGTCGACGGCGTTGTCGACCAGCTCGAACACGGCGTCGACAGGCGTTCGGTAGTTGGCGAACAGGGCCGCCGTCAGGCGTGGGTCGATGCGTTCCCGGACGACGCGGCGCGCTGTCACGGCTCGTACCAGAACGAGAAGTCGGTCTACCCGTCGACCCGGGCGAAGGCCGCGGCGAACCCGGCGAGGACAGAGCCGTCCATGCCGGTCCCCTTCGCCTCCCAGTTGACGTCGCCGCCTTCCGCGACCACCAGCCAGGCGCCTCCCCCGACATCCACGAGCCGAGCCGGCCGGTCGCCCAAGGACGCCGTGCCGGCGTCCGGTCCGGTCGGGATGCAGCCGTCGTCGCCGGCGCAGTAGGTCCCTTCACGCACCTCGATCCGCTGCCCGCCCGGACCCTTGTAGGCGATCTCCATCTTCCCGCCGTCGGCGAGGCGGAACTCCCCCGCGTCGACGAACCAGCCCGCAGGCAGCACGGGGCAATAGACGTCCCAGGGCACGGCCTGGGCGACGGCGGCGAAGAAGTCCCGGTTCCCGTCGTTCCCGCTGCAGGCGGCCGCGCCGCCGGGAGTGCCGGAGGGCGCCGGCGTCTCGGTCGGCTCGACGGAGGGCTCCTCTGTCGGCGGCTCCGTGGCCTCGCCCGAGGGCGCTGCCGTAGGGGCGTCGGTCGGTCGGTCGGTGGGCGCGAGCTCCCCGCTGGGAGACGCCGTCACGGGCGGCGCCGAGGGCGCCGGAGTGCGCGTGGCGGTGTTGCCGCAGGCCTCGACGAGCAGGGCCAGGGCGACGAGGAGGGTGAGCGCGGCGGGTCCGGTCCGGGGGCCGCGCATTCCGCGAGTGTGGGTCACCCCGCCAGCCTAGCCGCCGGAGTGCGCGCGGTCAACGCGCACCGGCCTGGGTCGCGGCAGCGGTCGCGGCATCCGGGGCAACGCTCCCCGGGGCGCCGGTCAGGGCGACGTCCACGCCGAAGACGGACCGGACGCGCTCGCGCGTCAGCACGGCCGCCGGCGGCCCGTCGGCGACGACCCGCCCGCCGTCGAGCACCACGAGGCGCGGGAAGAAATGGCGGGCGAGGGTCAGGTCGTGGAGGACGGCCAGGACGGTCGTGCCGTCGCGGGCGTTGAGATCGGCGAGCAGCTCCATGACGGCCACCTGGTGACGGAGGTCCAGGTGGGCCGTCGGCTCGTCGAGGACGAGGAGCGGCGCCGCCTGGGCGACGGCGAGGGCGACGAGGACGAGCTGGCGCTCTCCGAGGGAAAGCTCGCGGGCGTCGCGTCCCCGGAGGCGGTCGATCCCGACTCGCGAGATCGCAGCATCAACGGCGGCGCGATCGGCGGCGCGCGGACCGCGGAACGGGTCCTCGTGCGGGAGGCGGCCCAGAGCCACCACCTCCTCCACGCGGGCCGAGAAGGGGAGGGTCGCCTGGCCCGGGACGGCGGCCAGCCGCCGCGCGATCGCCGGCCTGTCGAGGGAGTCGACCGGGTCGCCGCCCAGGAAGGCCCGCCCGCTGCGCGGCACGACGAGCCCGGCAAGGACCCGCAGCAACGTCGACTTCCCGGCGCCGTTGGGCCCCACGAGCGCCACCCGCTCGCCGGGCGCGATCGCGAGGCTCACCCCGCGCAGGACGGTCCGCTCGCGATAGGCGACCACGACGTCCTCGAACGCGACCTGCGCCCGGCCGGGGAAGGGCGGGACGACGCCGGAGACCGGCCGGGCGACGCCCGCGGTCATCGTCACAGCTCGTACCCGCCGCGCGCCGAGCGGAGCAGGGCCAGGAAGAAGGGAGCCCCGACGACGGCGGTCACGACGCCCACCGGGATTTCGCCGAGCAGGCGGGCGACGAGGTCGGCGCCGACGAGGAGCACGGCCCCGAGGAGCGCCGCCAGCGGCAGGACGTGGCGGGCGTTCGGACCGACGACGAGGCGGACGAGGTGCGGCGCCACGAGCCCGACGAAGCCGATCAGGCCCGAGACCGCCACCGCCGCGGCGGTGACCAGCGTGGCCAGGCCGAGCAGGATCCCCCGCTCGCGGTGCACGTCCACGCCCAGGTGGGCTGCCGCCTCCTCGCCGAGCAGGAGCCCGTTGAGGGCGCGCGCCCGGGCCAGGATCGCGATGCTCCCGCCGATCACGAGGGGCGCGGCCATCGCGAGGCGCAGCCAGGACGACCCCTCGAGGCCGCCAAGGAGGAAGGCGAAGATCTGGCGGAGGTTCGCGCCGGAGAGGTACATCGTCATCGCGAGGCCGGCCGCCAGGAGCGAGCCGACCGCGTAGCCGGTCAGGAGGAGCCCGGTGAGCGGCGCCAGCGGGCCGCCGCGCCCCAGGCGGTAGACGACGGCGACGGCGGCCAGCCCGCCGGCGAACGCCAGGACGTTGAGGAGACCCAGGTCCAGGAGCGCGACGCGGATGGGGATGAGGACCGCGATCGCCGCTCCGAGCGCCGCGCCGGAGGCCGTCCCGAGCACGTACGGGTCCGCGAGCGGGTTCCGCAGGAGCCCCTGGAAGGTGGCCCCGGCGACGGCCAGGCCCGCCCCGACCACGAGCGCGGTCAGGACGCGCGGCAGGCGCAGCTCCAGGACGATCGTCTCCGCCGCGGGAGCCCAGGTCCGCTCGACCGGGAGGCCGATGGCGCGGAGGAGGATCCCGATCGTGTCGCCGGGCGCGACGGCGACGGTTCCGGCAGCGACGCCGAGGATGATGACGACCGCGAGAGTGGCGAGGCCGAGGAGGGCCAGGGCGGCCGGGCGCGGTGCTCCGGCGGGCCGTCGGAGACGGACCCGGGAGAGGGCGAGGGCGAGGCTTCGGCCGCCGATCGTCATGGCCGGTCCCCTAGCCGCCCGGACTCGGGGGCGGCGCCGGCGGAAGGGAGGCCGCGGGGTCGATCGCGAGCGCCAGCGCGCGCAGCCCCTCGACGAGGCGCGGGCCGGGGCGCGTCACGACCACGTCGTTCACGGGTCGGATCGCGCCGTCCTTCACGGCCGTCATGCCGCCCCAGCCGGGGCGCGCCGCGACGATCTCGGCCGTCATCCCGTAGGCGGCGTCGCCCAGCACGATGACCTGGGGGTCGGCCGCGAGGAGCGTCTCGAGCGGGATCGAGAAGACGGTCGCGCTGCCGGTGGTGATCGGATCGCCGCCGGCGAGCTCGATCATCTCGGCGATGAAGGAGTCGTCGGCCGGGCCGTAGATCTCCTTCGTGGCGTCGAGCTCGTAGAAGACACGCGGGCGCGCCCCGCCGGCCGCGGCGATCGCGTCGCCGATCGCGCCGATCTCGGCCTTCATCCGCTCCGCCATGGCCGCGCCGGCCGCCGGCTCCCCGGCCGCGGTCGCGACGAGCTCGATGTCCTTCAGCACCGTCGCCACGTCGGGGGCGTACACGACGAGCACCGGGATCCCGAGGCCGCGGAGCTTCGTGAGCGCGTCGGGACTGTTGAAGCCGTTGCCCCCGGCCACGACGAGGTCGGCCTCGAGGCCGACGATCTTCTCCACGTCCACCCCCTGGAAGGTGGCGACGTCGGGGAGGGCGACCGCTTGCGGCGGGTAGTCGTCGAAGGCGGTGGTCGCGATCACGCGGGCGCCCGCGCCAACGGCGAAGAGGACCTCGGTGGTGGCCGGGGTCAGCGAGACAATCCGCTCGGGACGGGCGGCCAGGGTGACGGTGTTGCCCTCGTCGTCGGTGAGCGTGAGCGGGAAGGCGACCGCGGCCGGGCTGGCCGACGGCGTGGCGACGGGGGTCGGGCTGCCGGTCTCGACCGGGGCGATGGAGCCCGTCGGAGAAGGGCCCACGGTGGGCGAGGGGGTCGCGGCGCCGGCGCACGCGCCGACGAGCAGCACGGCCAGGGTGGCGACCATGGCCAGCCGGGCGGGAAAGCCGGCGCGGGCGCGCCGGGAATCGATGAGATGCACGAGGGACCTCGCCGGTTGACGTGGACGGGCGCGCGGAGGCGCGCGGAAACGGGCGCGAGGCCCCTAGGTGGCGGGAATCATGCCTGCCAACCCCTTTCTCTCGAGGGTTCGAGCGGCTGCACCGTGGGGCCGGCGACCGGACTTCCGTCCCGGAGGGGACGGTCACCGTAGCGGGACTGTGCCGGAATCACACCGGCTTCGCGACCACGCGGTGGGTCTTGTGACGGGCGGAGCGTAGCACGCCCGTCACGCCCCGCGGGTGGGCCGAACGGCCCGGAATGCGCCGTCCGGGCGGTTGCCCGGGATAAGCGACGCGTAAGCGGCGATCGTCAGACTCCGGGGAGCGGCGTCGGTCCCGGCGTCGCCCACCCGCCTCCTCCCGCCCAGGCCCATCCCGCCGGAGGAGGTCGCACCGGATGTCGCCCGGACGCAGGACTCGCCAGCTCGCATTGCCCCTCGCGATGGTCGCCCTCGCGGCCATCGTGGCGGGGCCGGCACGCGCCGCCTATCAGGCTACGGTCGACTCGAACGTGTCGGCGTTCTCGTTCGACTGCATCAACATCAACGACACCTTCCCGACGAAGATGCTCACCGCAGCCGTCGCGGGCTACCGCAACCTCGGGTTCAGCACCACCGGCTACAGCGGCCCCGCCTTCACGCGGGCCCACGTGCTGGCGAGGACCCCCGCCGACTGGGGCTACTACGTCCATAGCCATGGCGATCACTACCTCAACGCCGATGGCAAGCGGTACGCGGGCTTCAAGGAGGATGCCGGGCTCTGTACCGGCGCGAGGACGGTCTTCTCGAAGGAGATCGCTGCGGCCCGCGTCGGGCGCCAGTCGAACCTCGTGATCATGTCGACGTGCCACCTCGGCGAGACGGCGACCACGATGCCGGGTGCCTTCGCGATCCCAATGGTGAAGGCCGGCACGGGCGCGTGGGCGGGTCCCAACTTCTACCTCGGGTATCTCGGCGCGGCGTGGGACAGCGACGAGTTCGCCTTCGAGACCCGCTTCTGGAACGCGCTCCGGCCGGGGTACGGAGTCGGCCAGGCCTTCGACGTCGCGAAGCTCGGGTCGTTCAATGTGGGGTTCGCTGCCAACTGGTACGGCAGCTACGTCTGGACGGGGCGGGCCGGGCCCTTGCCGCCAGGCTGCACCAAGTGTGTGTGAGGTGATGACGATGAACGCACTGTTTCTCGCGCCACTCGGGCGGCGCGGCGCGCGCCTCCTCGTCGCGGCCGCGATCGCCGGCGCGGCGATCGGGCTGGGGTTGCCGGGCGGGACCGCGCCGGGCGACGCCGCGGACCGGTTCGTTGCCGGCGGGCCCGCAACGGAGCGCGCGCCACTCCCCCCCGAGCAGGCGGCGCAGGTCCTGGCCGCGGCCAGCTCATCACGCCAGCGCCTGGGTCTCCCGGGGCCGGCTGCTGTTCGCGTCGATCGCGTGACCGACCGCTTCAGCGGGATGACGTATGACGAGGTGACCGCGACGGACAGGGCCGGCAACACGCTGCACCTGCAACGCTTCGACGACCGCGGGCGCCTCGTGGGCGCCGTCTCGTTCGGATGGCAGTCCAGGGGTGGCCGTCCCATGCCAGACGCCGAGGCTGCCCGAGCACGCGGCAGCCGCCTCGCGGCCGACCTCGGCCTCAACGTGTCGGGCGCTCCCGATGTGCGGCAGGATCCGGACGACGGCGGCTGGACGATCGCGTGGCCGCGCGTCGTCGACGGGATCCCGGTGCTCGGCGACGGCGCTCGCATCGACCTCTGGCCCGACGGACGGGTCCACGCGGTGGTGCTGGCGGAGAAGCCGCTCGAATCCCGGCCGTCGAGCCTGCTCGACGAGGGCGCCGCGCGGCAGCGGGCGACGGACACCCTGGGAGACCTGTTCGGCAGCCGCGCGGGACAGATCGCGATCGCCGCGGTCGGGCTCGGCTGGGTTGCGCCGAACGACGCCTTCGATCCGGCGGCTCCGGACGCGCCCGGGTCCACCCTTCGTCTCGCCTGGGTCGTCGAGGCCCGCACCCGGGGGGAGCTCGCCGATGGGCTCCGCGCGGTGAAGATCTTCCTGGATGCAGGCACGGGCGCGCTCCTCGGGGGCGATGTCCTGCGGTGATCGCCAGGCCGCCGCTTCGCGCCCCTGTGTCCCGCCCGGCCGTCGGCCGGGCGGGACACCAGCCGACCCGCGGCCTCCGGGCCGTCGCAACGCTGGCGCTCGCGGCCATCGTTGCCGGCGGCTGCGGCTCGCCGACGCCCAGCCCGCCGGCGGTTACCCCGACTCCGACGCCATCGCCGACGGCGTCGGTCGCCGGACCGGCCGGGTCCGCGCTCCTCCTGCTCGCGGTGGCCGACAACGTCCGCGTGCTCAGCCTCCTGCGGCCGTCCGCCGAGGCCGTCGCGCTGCCCCTGCCGGATCCATCGACGATGGCGGTGACGCCGATGCGCAACGGCATGCTCGTCGCGCTCCTCGCTGACGGCCGGGCGTTCGTCGCGCCGGGTGGCGCGGCCCGGCTCCTCGTCGGGACCGGGTGGCGGCCCCTTGTGCTCCGCTGGGCCGGTGCCCTTCCGGGCACGTCGATCGTCTTCGGGGCCACGGCATCGCCTGACGGCACTCGTCTCGCCGCGATCGCCCGTCCGCCCGATGCCGAGGGACCGAGCGCGCTGCTCGTCCTCGACCCCGCCGAGGGTCGTGGGGTCATCTTCCCGCTGACCGATGAATCGCTCGGAGCCCCGCCGGCATGGCTCGACGACTCTCGCGTCGCGCTCGTCCAGCGCGGTCGCGACGGTCGGACCCTTCTCTCGATCATCACCGTCGCGGCGGGACGGGTGGTCGACCAGATCTCGCTCCGAGCGCTCGACTTCGGGACGTCCGGCGACGCGCGGACGGCCGTCGTTCACGAGGATGAGAGCAGGCTCCTGGTGGGTCCCACCGAGGAGGTCCTCGAGCGTGGCCGAGCCCCGGACGGAGGCCCCGTCACGTCGCCGAGCGACGTCGTTCGTGGCGGAATGGCGCTCGACCGCGAAGGACGCCATCTCGCGGCAGTTGTCGACGACGAGGTCGCCGGGGTCAGCCGGATCGCGATCTTCAAGCGCGTCGGTGGCGCCTGGCAGACGGCGACCCGGATCCCCGCGCCGCGCGGTTCGAGCGGCGGCGCGGTCGCCTGGCTGCCGTGAGCCGGAGACGGCGGACGCCGGCGCGCCGCCGGGGTCCGGATCTGCGGATGCGCGCCGGCCGTGCCGGCCGGCCGGTCAGCTCGCCGCCGCGACCTCCTCGACCGCCGTGAAGATGGAAACCTGCGAGGCCTCGGGGAGCATCTCGCCGAGGATCTTCTGCAGCGTCAACTGGTGAACGCAGCTGTTCCAGCTCTCGAAATAATGGCAGGTGCAGTGCCAGGCACCGGCGTCGAGGCTCACGTGATGCGTGTCGTTGTCGCCCCGGAACGTGACGCTGAGGCGATCGAACGTCAGGCGGTCGCGCTCGCGGGCGTAACGGTTCGCCTTCTCGACCTTGCCGATGAGAGAGCTATGCATCGCCGAGGTCCCTCCGTTGCCACCAGGGGCCGTTCCAGGGACCGCCGCCCGGTCGTGTGCTCGTTGCCGGGAGGTGCGGTCGTACCGGCAACTCTACTACCCGGCGGCAAGAAGGGCGGCCTGCCGGACCGCCCGAACGTTGGCCCGAACCGGCAGACGGGACGGCCCGAACGGCCCGCGGCCGGGCCCGCCCACCCGCGCGCGCCCGGGATCAGCCGCGGACGAGCGCCTCGCCGGCGGCCAGGCAGGCGTCGGCGACGGCCTGGGAGGTCGCTTCGGTGTAGACCCGGACGAGCGGCTCGGTGCCGCTGAACCGGACAAGGAGCCACGAGCCGTCGGCGATGAAGAACTTGAAGCCATCCTTCGTCGAGAGCTCCACCGTCTGCGTCACCGGCTGGCCGGCCAGCGCGGCCGGCGCCTTCTCGACCAGCTCAATAGCGAGGCGTGCCTTCACCGACGGGTAGATCGCCCGGTCGACGTGGACGTCGACCCGCTGGTAGAACGACGGCCCGGCGATCTCGTGGAGGTGCTCGATCGCCCGCGAGACCGGCCACCGTCCGGCGGCCCGCTCGCGCAGGAAGAGGTCCAGGAGCAGGAGGTCCGCGTAGATCCCGTCGCGCTCGGGCAGGTGCATCCCGAACCCGTAGCCGCCCGACTCCTCGCCACCGTACATGGCGCCGGTCTCGATCATCTTGGGGCCGACGTACTTGAAGCCCACCGGCGTCTCGTGGACGGGGATCCCGTAGTGCGCCCCGAGCCGCTCGGCCATCGAGGTCTCGTTGACGCTCTTCACGACGGGCGCCCGGAGCCCCCGGTGCTCGGCCAGGTAGTACATGAGCAGCCCGTAGACCTGGAGCTGGTGAACGAAGACGCCGCGCTCGTCCACGGCGCCCGCCCGGTCGGCGTCGCCGTCGAGGAGGAGGCCAAGGTCGAAGCCGCCGCCCGCGACGAGCCGCAGCGCCTCGTCGATGTGGGGACGGATCGGCTCGGGGTTCACGCCGCCGAAGTAGGGGTTGCGCTCGGTGTGGAGCTCCACGACCTCGATCCGGCCGCCCGCGAGAAGGCGGCTGATCCAGCCGGCTCCCGAGCCCCACAGCGGCTCGACGAGGATCCGCAGGTCGGCGGCCCGGAGGGCGTCGAGGTTGAGGGTGCGGCGCACGAACCGCTCGTAGCCCGCGAAGGGGTCGAAGCGCTCGACGAGGCCGGCGGCCTCGGCGTCGGCGAAGGGGCGGCGCGGGATGTCGCGGCCGCCGTTCTCCGCGATGACGGCCTCCAGGGCGGCCAGGATCTCGGGGCCCGCCGCGGCCCCGGTCGACGACTTGACCTTGAAGCCGTTGTCGGTCCACGGGTTGTGGCTGGCCGTGATCACCACGCCGGCGGCCGCCCCGCGCTCGACGACCTCGTAGCTGGACATCTGGGTCGGCACCGCGTGCGCCGCGTAGGCGACCGGGATGTCGTAGGCCAGGAGGACCTCCGTGGCCGCCGCCGCGAAATGCTCCGAGGCGAAGCGGCGGTCGTAGGCCACGACCACCCCCTTCGCCTGCTCACCCCGATCGGCGACGTAGCGGGCCACGCCCTCCGCGCAGCGGCGGACGTTGTCGAAGGTGTACTCGTCGGCGATCTTCGCCCGCCACCCGTCGGTGCCGAAGACGATGGTGGTCGGGGCGGAGGCGCCCCCGGCGGCGGGCGTGGTCACGAGTCGTCCTCCCTGGCCCGAGCCAGCTCCTCGGCGATGGCCCGGACTTCCTGCGAACGGTCCGCGGCGCAGACGAGCAGCGCTTCCGGCGTGTCGACCACGATGGTATCCCGCAGGCCGAGGGTGACGACGAGGCGCTCACCGGCCAGCACCAGCGTCCCCTCCGACCCGACGTCGCGGCGCGGCCCCGACCCGACTGCCCCGGCCGGCTCGCCGGCCTCGACGGCGCGGGCGACGAGGGCGTCGCGCAGGGCCGCCCAGCTGCCGAGGTCGCTCCAGCCGACGTCCGCCCGCAGCATCGCCACGCGGCCGGCGACCGACGCCGGCTCCATCACCGCGTAGTCGATGGAGGTGGCCCGCACGGTCGCGTAGGCGGCGTCGAGCGCTGCCGCGCCCGCGGCGACGCCGGCTCGAACCGCCGCGAGGATGTCGGGCGCCGAGGCCTCGAGGGCGTCGAGGATGGCGTCGCGCCGCCAGAGGAAGATTCCCGCGTTCCAGGCGACGGCGTCGGGACCGGCGAGGAGCGCCGCGGCGGCGTCGGCCGGCGGCTTCTCGACGAAGCGACGGACGGCGTGCGCGCCCGCCTCCGCGCGCGGGTCGCCGGCCACCACGTACCCGTAGCCGGTCTCGGGCCCCGTCGGCGCAATCCCCAGGGTCACCAGGGGCCGGTCCGCGGCCCGCGCCACGGCGGCCGCCCGGGCCAGGAGGGCCCGGAAGCCGTTCTCGTCGACGACCAGGTGGTCGGCGGGGAGAACGGCCATCACCTCGTCGCCGGCGCGCTCGAGGGCGACCGCGGCCAGGGCGACGGCCGCCGCGGTGTTGCGGCCCACCGGCTCGGCGAGGACGTTGCGGGCCGGGATCTCGGGCAGCTCCGCCCGGACCAGCGCGACGTGGCGTCGGTCCACGACGACCGCCACGTCCTCGGGTCCCGCCAGCGCAGGCAGGACGCGATCGAAGGTCGCCCGAAGGAGCGAGCGCTCGCCGAGGAGCGGCAGGAAGGGCTTCGGCCGGTCGGGCCGCGACAGCGGCCAGAGCCGCGTGCCGCCGCCGCCGGCGAGGATCACCGCATACATCCGGGCGATTCTACGGGGCGCAAGCGCGCCGTGGGCCCCGGCTCGTCAGGTTCGCGCGGGTGCGCCCGACGGCCGAGCGGACCTCAGGCGCCGGCGGACTCCGGTGCCGGGAGCCCGCATTCGTCGGCGAGGAGAGCGGCCTTGTCGGTGCGCTCCCACGGCAGGTCGAGGTCCGGCCGGCCGAAGTGGCCGTAGGCGGCGGTCTGGTGGTAGATCGGCGTCCACAGGTCGAGAGCCGCGATGATCTTCGCCGGCCGGAAATCGAAATGGCGGTCGATGGTGGCCCGGATCACCTCGTCGGGGACCCGTCCGGTGCCGAACGTCTCGATCGAGACCGAGAGCGGATGGGCGATCCCGATCCCGTAGGCCACCTCGATCTCGAAGCGGTCGGCGAGCCCCGCAGCCACGACGTTCTTGGCAACCCAGCGGGCGGCGTAGGCCGCCGAGCGGTCGACCTTCGTCGGATCCTTGCCCGAGAAGGCGCCACCGCCATGACGGGCCATCCCGCCGTACGTGTCGACGATGATCTTGCGCCCCGTCAGGCCGGCGTCGCCCATCGGCCCGCCGATGACGAAGCGCCCCGTCGGGTTGACGTGCATCTCGGGGTCGCGCTCCCGCAGATCGTGGGGGATCACCGGCAGGATCACCGCCTCGACGAGGTCGTCGTGCAGGCTGCCCGGCGCGTCGGGGTCGTGCTGGGCCGCGACGACCACCGTCGCCACGCGCTTGGGCAACCCGTGCTCGTACTCCACGGTGACCTGGGTCTTGCCGTCGGGGCGGAGGTACGGGAGCTGGCCCGACTTGCGGGCCTCGGCGAGCCGCCGCGCCATCCGGTGGGCGAGGGCGATCGGGAGCGGCATCAGGTCGGGCGTCTCCCGGCAGGCGAAGCCGAACATCATCCCCTGGTCGCCGGCGCCCAGCTCCCTGGCGTCCACGCCCTGCGCGATGTCCGGCGACTGCTCCTTCACGCTCACGAGGGCGCCGCAGGTCTGGTAGTCGAAGCCATAGTCGGCCTTGGTGTAGCCGATCTCGCGCACCGTCTCGCGGATCACCCGCTGGAAGTCGACGTACGTGCTCGTCGTGATCTCGCCGAGGACGAGCACGAGACCGGTCGTGGTCGCCGTCTCGCAGGCGACGCGCGCGTGCGGGTCGTCGCCGATGATGGCGTCGAGGATGGCGTCCGAGATCTGGTCGCACATCTTGTCCGGGTGGCCCTCGGTCACCGACTCGGACGTGAAGAGGTAGCTCGGCGCGTCGACGATGCTGGTCATGGCGACGGCGAGCGTAGCACGCGCGGTCTGGATGGAGCCGCCAGCCTCGGAGCGGACGAGCGAGCCCGGCGCTCAGCGGCCGCAGACTCGCGGGCGGGCGGGCGGGCGCGCCTCTGCTCGTGCTGCGACGACCGGCAGCCCCACCTGGCGCGCCTGGACCATCACCTTCGTCCCGGTCCGGTACGAATCCTCGGACGTCTGCAGGACGAGGGAGTCAGGCGGCAGCTCGAAGGCCCAGGCCAGGCTCTTCTGGTGCCGCCGGACGCGCGTGATCTGGTACGTGTAGAGCTGGTTGCCCGTGGTCCATACCCGGACCGTCTGGCCGACCAGCGCCTGTCCCCGGTCGATCCGCGACGCCTCGAGGATCGGCAGGAACATCCCCGCCTGTGCGTGGCCGTAGATGTACGTCACCCCGCCGGGCGCCGGGGTACTGGAAGTCCGGCGGCTTGAAATACTCCGCGACGTCACAGAGCGGCCAGGTCGAGCCCGCCGGCGGCGGGACGACCGGGAGGTCGATCTCGAGGGACGCGACTGCGACCCGCGTCGGCCGGCCGCTCGGGCCGGTCGCCTGGCTCGGCGACGGGCTGGACGTCGCCGACGGGGCGGGAACGGCGGAGGGGAGGGGCGGACCGAGTCGCGGCCCGGCGGGCGTGGGCTCCGGGCTCGGCGTGGCGGCAGGGGTCGGCGCGAGCGTGGCGAGCGGCGGCGCCGGGGTCGGCATCGCCGGCGGCGGCGCGGCGCACCCGGCGAGGACGGCGCCGACGAGGAACGCGACGGCGGCCCGGCCTCGCCTCACGAGGCGGCGGCGCGCCACGGCAGGGGGGGCAGATCGTCGGCCGGGACGAACCCGAAGACGCCGCCGTAGAAGGCGATCTCCGCCTGCGCCGACCGGACGATGCTCGCCGCCTGGCGGAACCCGTGGTCCTCGCCCTCGAACGGCAGGTAGACGTGCGGGATCCCCTTGGCGGCGAGCGCCGCCACGATCCGTTCGGCCTCCGCCGGTGGGACCACCCGGTCGTCCAGGCCCTGCAGCACGAGCACCGGGCAGGAGAACCCCTCGGCGTGGAGGAGCGGCGAGCGGGCCCGGTAGACGTCGCGGGCCGCCGGGTACGGGCCCACCAGCCGCACGAGATATCGCGACTCGAACTTGTGGGTCTCGGCGACGAAGGCCTCCAGGTTCCCGATCCCGAAGTAGCTGACCCCGGCCTGGAAGACGTTGCGGAAGGCGAGGGCGGCGAGCGTCGTGAAGCCCGAGGCGCTGCCGCCCTCGATCGCCAGGCGCGCCCCATCGGCCTCGCCGCGGCGGGCCATCTCGAGGGCACCGGCGACGCAGTCGTCGACGTCCGTGACGCCCCAGGTTCCCTCGAGGCGCTTCCGATACGCCTTGCCGTAGCCGGTGCTGCCGCCGTAGTCGACGTCGAGAATCGCGATCCCGCGGCTGGTCAGCACCTGGTAGGGAAGGTGGAGACCGGTGAAGGCCGCCGAGGTGGGCCCGCCGTGGCTCGCGACGACGAGCGGCGGGAGCTCGCCGGCGGGGGCGCGCTGCCCCGGGTTCGTCGGCCGGTAGAGGAACCCGTGGGCGGTGCGTCCGCCCGTCGTCGGGAACTCCACGGGCTCGCCGACGCTGATGAGCGACGGGTCCAGGTCGAGGTCGGACGAGCGACGCACGAGGGTCCATGCGCCCGTCGCCAGGTCGATTCGGACGAGCGCCCGGAACATGTCGGGCGCGGCCACGATCGCGACGGCCTCGGGCCCGCGGACGGCCAGCCAGGCGAACTCGGTGAACGGGAGGTCGAACGTCGTCGGCGGCCGGGCTGCCGCCGGGTCGACCCGCCACAGGCGATCCCCGCCGCTCGCCCGCCCGATCGCGATGATCGAGCCGTCGCCCGCGACGCCGAACGAGGAGTACCCGAAGTTCCAGTCCGGCTCCGCGAACTCGGCCTCGATCCCGGACGTCAGCGGCGTGAGCAGTTCCCCGTCCCAGCGGTGGAGCCCGATCCATTCGCCGGGCTCGGTGGCGACCAGAAGGCTCCCGTCCGGGGACCAGCGGGGCCGAGCGGTCCAGGTGGCCGCGTCGCCCGCGACGACGCGCGCCGGGCCCGGAACGCCGGCTGCGTCCAGATCCGCGACGACGCACTCCGTCCCGTCCCACGGCAGGTTCGGGTGGTCCCAGCGGAGCCAGGCGAGCCGGGCGCCGTCCGGCGCGAGCCGGGGCGAGGAGACAAAGTCGCTGCCCGCGACGAGCACCTCGACCGTGGACGGGTCGGCCGCGGCGGAGCCGTCGAGCGGGATCGCCACGAGCGTGTTGACCGCCTCCCCGGGCCCAGTGTGGTCCTCGCGGACCGCGAGCAGACGGCCCCGCCGTGCGTCGAGCTCCAGGTCCGCGTACCGGAAGGCGCCCTCCGGGGTGATCGGCGTGGCGGTCCGGTCCGCCGTCACCCGGAGCAGGCGGCCGCTCTCGAAGTCGGAGACGACGAGGACGTCGCCCGCCGCGAGGTACGGCGCGCCGCCGTACTCGTGGACGCGCGTCCGGACGTTCACGCCGGTCGGGCTGACGTCCTCGGGCGTCCCGCCCGGACGGAGCCGGACGAGCGTGGCGCGACCGCCGTCGCCGGGCCGCACCTCCAGCCAGAGGAGGTCGTCGCCGTCCCAACGCGCCTCGGCGAGGCGCACGAAACCGGCCACCAGCGCCTCGGGCGCGATCGACGAATGCCAGCTCCCGTGCGGGGCGATGACCGGCGCGCCTGGTTCGTTCGTCATCGGTTCCGTTCGTCCCGGCTTACGTGCCGTGGCTCCAGGAGGTCCAGTACTCGGCCTGCTCCTCGGTCATGGCATCGATGTGGATCCCGAGCGCCTCCAGCTTCAGGCGGGCGACCTGCTGGTCGATCGCTTCGGGAACGACGTAGACGGTCGGTTCGAGCTCGCCGTGGTGCTCCACGACGTACTCGGCCGACAGCGCCTGGTTGGCGAACGACATGTCCATCACCGCGGCCGGGTGGCCTTCTGCGGCGCCCAGGTTGACGAGCCGGCCCTCGGCGATGAGGTGGAGCTTCTTGGGACCCAGGTCGAACTCCTGGACGTTCTCCCGGACCTCCCGGACGTGGCCCTCGGCGAGGGCGCGCAGGGCGACGAGGTCCAGCTCCGCGTCGAAGTGGCCGCTGTTGGCCATGATGGCCCCGTCCGGCATGGCCGCAAAGTGCTCGCGCCGGAAGACGTTGACGTTCCCGGTGGCCGTGATGAAGAGCTCGCCCCAGGGCGCCGCCTGGTCCACGGTCTTCACCTCGAACCCGTCCATCAGCGCCTCGAGGGCCCGGACCGGGTTGACCTCCACGACGGCGACGTGGGCGCCGTGGCCCTTGAGCCGGGCGGCGATCCCCTTCCCCACCCAGCCGTAGCCGGCCACGACGCAGCGGCGCCCGGCGATGAGGATGTTCGTCGCCCGCAGGATCCCGTCGAGGGTGCTCTGGCCGGTGCCGTAGCGATTGTCGAACAGGTGCTTCGTCTCCGCCTCGTTGACCGCCACCACCGGGAACCGGAGCGCGCCGTCCCGCGCCATGGAGCGAAGGCGGATGACGCCGGTCGTCGTCTCCTCCGTCCCGGCGAGGATGCCGGGGATGAGCTCGGTGCGATCGCGATGGAGGAGGCTCACGAGGTCGCAGCCGTCGTCCATCGTGAGGTGCGGCTTCGTGTCGGCGATCGCGTTGAGGTGCGCGTAGTAGGTGTCGCGGTCCTCGCCGCGCCGGGCGAAGACGCCGATCCCGTAGCGGACGGTGAGGGCCGCCGCGACGTCGTCCTTCGTCGAGAGGGGGTTGCTGGCGGCCAGCGCGATCTCCGCGCCGCCAGCCGCGAGCGTCCGCACGAGGTTCGCGGTCTCCGTCGTGACGTGAAGGCAGGCGGCCACCCGCAGCCCGGCCAGCGGCCGCTCCCGCGCGAAGCGCTCGCGGATCAGGCGGAGGACGGGCATCTCCCGCTCGGCCCACTCGATGCGGCGGACGCCCTCGTCGGCCAGGCCGAGGTCGGTGACGTCGTGGGGCGGCAGATCGGTCGGGGTCGTCATCGGGGGTGGGGTCTCCGGGAGGGTCCGGCGAGCCGGCGGCCCGCGGTCTGCCGATTATGCCCGAGGGCCCGCCGGGCGGCCCGCGGGTCGCACCGGCGCATCGTCGGGCCACGCTGAGGCGAGGCGCCCGCCGACGGCCGCAGGCCCGGTTCCGGCGTCAGCCGGCAAGGCCGGCGCCGCGGCCCAGGAGGCGCCGGAAGGACGCCGCGAGCGAGCGGACCAGGCCGCCGTCGGACGCGCGACGGACGAGCCGCTCTTCGAAGCGCACGTGCTCGCGGTAGCCCAGCTTGCGGTAGGCCTGGAGCGCAGGAGGGTTGTCGGCGCGGACGTTGAGCACCACCTGGTCGCAGAAGCGGAGCAGCTCGGCGGTCACGGCGCCCGAGACCGCCGTCGCGTAGCCCCGCCCCCGGTAGTCGGCCAGGGTCATCACGTTGCCCACCACGCCGAGACGCGCCTCGGGCGAGACAACGTGCGTCCCCGCCGCCGACACGAGGCGGCCGCCCACGCGGATGCCGTAGTAGGTGCCCTCGGTGATCGCGGACGGCGGCAGCCAGGCCGTGAAGGCGAGCTGGTAGAGGCGGTTGAGGTCGCCGATTTCCACGGGGAGGAGACGGGCGACGTCCGCCGGGAAGGGCCGGAACGACGCCCGGTCGACCCACATCCGGACCATCTGGGGCCCGGGCTCCACCCGGTAGCACATCTCCAGCGCTGGCAGGTTCGCCGGCAGCACCGCGGCGTAGGCGGTGCGGGTACGGACGACGTCGCGAAGGACCGCCGCGATCCCGGCGCTCTCGCCCATCGCGAAGACCGGCTGCGGGGCGAAGCCGGCGTACTCGAGGACGACGGCGATGGGCTCGTCGTTCGTCAGCGCGACGCCCCAGCGGGTCCGGGCGAACTCCCGGACGTCGAGGTCGCAGAGGGCGTACGCGGCGAAGAGCCGGTCGCGTTCCAGGAAGGCGCGCAGGAGACCGCGGTCCGCAGTCGAGCGCGCCGTGATCCCGCGGGTCGCGACGGAGGAGACGGCGGAGGTGGCCACGTCAGGCGTCCGCGGCGGCGTCGTCCGGGGCGGCGTCGGGCTCCGGGGCGGCGGCGCCGTCCGGGGCGCCGGCGTCGGCCTCCGGGGAGGGCGGCCCGTCCGGACCCGGCGGCGGGGCGGGACGGCGGGCCTCGCGCGCCTCGATCGCGGCCGCGATGGCCGGCCCGTACGGCGCCCGCAGGACGCCGGCCTCGGTGACGATCGTCGTGATCAGCTCCGCCGGCGTCACGTCGAACGACGGGTTGAACGCCGTCGCGCCGGCCGGGGCGATCCGCTTCCCGCCGAGCGAGGTCACCTCGGCGGCGCTCCGCATCTCGACCGTGATCCGGGAGCCGTCGGCGGCATCGCCGTCCAGCGTCGCGGTGGGAGCGACGACGTGGAAGGGCACCCCGTGGCGGGCGGCGAGCACGGCCAGGGGGTAAGTGCCCACCTTGTTGGCGGTGTCGCCGTTGGCCGCGATCCGGTCCGCCCCGACCAGGATCGCGTCCACCGCGCCCGAGGCGAGGAGCCAGCCGGCCGCCGCGTCCGCCAGGAGCGTGTAGGGGATACCCGCCTGGCCCAGCTCCCAGGCGGTCAGCCGGGCGCCCTGGAGCCAGGGGCGCGTCTCGTCGACGTAGACGTGGATGTCCCGGCCGTCCGCCGCCAGCGCCTGGACCACGCCGAGGGCCGTGCCGACCTGGCCGCACGCGAGCGGCCCCGTGTTGCAGTGCGTCAGCAGCTGGAGAGGACGATCCCCGGGGTTGGGCAGGAGCTCGACGCCGAGGCGGGCCATGACGGCGTGATCGGCGGTCGCCTCGCCGATGATCGCCTCGGCCTCCTCGCGCAGGGCCGCGGCCACCGCCGGCCCGTCGTCCAGCAGCTCGCCGAGCGCCGCGTAGCGGGCGAGCATCCGGTTCATCGCCCAGCGAATCGAGACGGCGGTCGGCCGCGCGTTGACGAGGGCGTTGGAAGATCCCCGCAGGATCGCCCTGCGCGCGTACGGCTTGGTGTGCGTCGCACGGCCGGCCGCCAGGGCGAGGCCGGCCGCGGCCACCTGGCCCAGCGCCGGCGCGCCGCGGACGACCATCTCCCGGATCGCCTGGGCCACGTCGCCGGCGGATTCACAGACGACCTCCACGAGCTCCTCGGGGAGGCGGCGCTGGTCGACGAGGACGAGGCGGTCGCCCTCCAGCCGGAAGGGGCTCCGGAAGCCGGACGGCGCGGCGGGAGCCGCGGACGCGGCCGACGCGCTGCCGGCCGCGGCGGGACCGCTCTCCGCGAGGACGCTGCTCGCCATCTCCTGGGTCGTGTCGCGCAGGGCCCCGGCGGCTCCGACGAGCGTCGCGGCGGTGCGGATGGCGTCGCCCGCCAGCGTCCGGAAGAAGCGGCGCCGGTCCAGGCGGAGCGCCTCATCGGGGTCCGGCGGCGGGGCGGCGTCCTCGCGGGGCGCGCCGGGGCGGTCCACGTCGCTCACGGACGGAGGGCCGGGACGCGCCGGGTACGGGCGGACGGGACGTTCAGTACCGGATCACCGACGTGACGGCCTGGCCGGTCAACCGGTCGCGGCCCTTGAGGAAGGAGAGCTCGACCAGGAAGGCCAGGCCCACGATCGTGCCCTGCAGCCGCTCCACGAGGTCGACCGTCCCGCGCACGGTCCCGCCGGTCGCGAGGAGGTCGTCCACGATAAGGACCCGCTGGCCGGGCTGGATCGCGTCGCGGTGGATCTCGAGGGTGTTCGACCCATACTCGAGGGCGTATTCGACGCTGATCGTCTCGCCGGGCAGCTTGCCCAGCTTGCGGACGGGAACGAGACCGGCCCCGAGCTGGTAGGCCATGGGGGCGGAGAACATGAAGCCGCGCGACTCCATGCCCACGACGACGTCCACCTTCTTGGTCGCGTACGGGGCCAGCATCGCGTCGATGGCGGCCCGATACGGACCCGCTTCCTTGAGCAGGGTCGTGATGTCGTAGAAGAGGATCCCCGGCTTCGGGAAGTCCGGGATCTCGCGGATCTTCGCGCGGAGCTCGTCGGGGGTCATGGTCGCGGAAACCTCCAGGGCGCCGGGCGGACGCCAGGACAGCGGGCTCGTTCGGGCGGTCGGCGCCGCCCGCCGGAAGTCTACCGCAGCGGCGTCCGGGCCCGACCGCCGGAACGCGACCGGGGCCGCCGGCTCACTTCGCGCCGAACTTCCGCTCCTCGCCGCGCAGGAGCCGCCCGATGTTGTCGAGGTGGAAGAGCCAGATGAGGACGGCCCCCCCGATTGCGAAGACCAGCAGGGCCGGTGGCTGCTCGGTCGCGACCACCTGGACGGCCAACGTGATCCCGCCCACGGCGGCGCTCATCAGGGAAGCGAGCGACGTGTAGCGCGAGACGGCGAGGACGCCGATGAACACGACGAGAATGACCGCCGAGGCCAGCGGCGCGAGCACGAGCGCGGCCCCGAAGGCGGCCGAGACACCGCGCCCCCCGGAGAAGCCCAGGAAGGGCGACCGGCTGTGGCCGACGATGGCGGCGAGCCCGGCGAGGACCTCCACCTCGACGCCCGCCCCCAGGAACCGGGCGAGGAGCACGGCCGCCGTCCCCTTCAGCATGTCGAGGAGGCCGGAGACGAGCGCGAGGCGCGGGCCCACGGCGCGCATCACGTTGGCGCCGCCGGTGCGCCCGCTCCCGATCGTCCGCGGGTCGGGGCCGCCGGAGAGGCGGGCGACGATCACGCCCCATGGGATGCCGCCGATGAAGAACGCGGCGACCGTCAGGGCCGCGGCCCGAAGAACGACGACGGGGTCCATGGGCCGCGAGTATAGGGGGGCCGTCAGGCAGCGGGACCGGCAGCTCCCGCCGGTCCCGGGCCGCGAGTGAGGAGGACGGCCGCAGCGTCGCGGACTGCGGTTGCGTCCGGCGCGACGAGGGCCGCGCGGGCCAGCGCCTCGAGCTCGACCCGGGTGCAGGCGGCCAGCGCGCCGCGCACCTCGTCGAGAGACCCGGCGTCGGCCGACAGCTCGTCGACACCGAGGCCCACGAGGATGAGGGCGCCGGCCGGGTCGCCGGCAAGCTCCCCGCAGACCGCCACCGGGATGCCCGCTGCGTCGGCCCCCGCCACCACGCCCGCGATCGCCCGCAGCACCGCCGGGTGGAGGGCATCCTGGAAGCGGCTCAGGGCGGCGTTGCCCCGGTCGGCGGCCATGAGATACTGCGTCAGATCGTTCGTGCCGATGCTGAAGAAGGCGACCCGGCGGGCGAGCTCGGGGGCGAGGAGGGCGGCCGCGGGGATCTCCACCATGATCCCCGTGACCATCCGCTCGGCACAAGGGTGGCCGGCCGTGACGACCGCTGCGCGCGCCTCGTCGCGAAGCGCGTCGAGCAGGTCCACGTCCTCGAGCGTCGCGACCATCGGGGCCATCACGTGGGGCACGACCCCGGCGAGCCCGCCGGCGCGCCAGATCGCCCGCAGCTGCGTCCGCAGGAGCTCCGGGTCGCGATAGGCGAGGCGGATCGCGCGGACGCCGAGGAAGGGGTTGGCCTCGGCGGGGAGCCCCAGGTACGGAATCCCCTTGTCACCCCCGATGTCGGCCAGGCGGACGACGACCGGTCGCTCCGGCCCGAAGGCCTCGAAGGCGCGGCGGTAGGCGGCGACCTGCTCCTCCTCGGCCGGCGGCGCCTGCCGCTGCATGAAGAGGAACTCCGTCCGGAAGAGCCCGACGCCCTCGGCGCCGGCTTCGAGGGCGCGGGCGGCGTCGTCCGGGCTCCCGATGTTGGCGACGAGAAGGACGCGGGCCCCGTCGGCCGTGGCGCCCGGCCGGCCGCGCGCGGCGGCGGCGAGGGCGCGACGCTCGGCCAGAGCCTCCGCGCGTTGGCGCAGCGCGGCGCGCGCAGCGGCGTCCGGGTCGATCAGGACGAGGCCGACCTCGCCGTCCAGGGCGATCTCGACCGCCGTGCCGGCCCCGGCGGCGTCGTCGACCGCCTCGATGAGCCCGGCGCACCCGACGACGCAGGGGATCCCGAGGCCTCGCGCCAGGATGACCGCGTGCGCGGTCCGCGACCCGCCGGCCAGGGCGATGCCGCGCAGGAACGCGGCCGGGATCTCGGCCGTGACCGACGGCGGGAGGTCGTCGGCGACGGCGATCACGGGTCGGTCGGGCAGGGCGAGCGTCTCGCCCCGGAGGATCCGGGCGATCCGGGCCCCGACGTCGCGCACGTCCGCGGCCCGCGCGGCAAGCAGCTCGTCGCCGAGGCTCGCGATGGCCACGGCCGCCTCCGCCGCCGCCCGGATCACCGCGGTCGCGGTGTCGGCCCCGGCCGCGACGTGCGCGAGGGCGCCGTCGACGATGGTCGGGTCCGTGGCGAGGACCGCCTGCGCCTCGAAGATGCCGGCGTCGTCGGGCCGGCCGGCCGCGCGGATTCGCGCGGCGAGTGCCTCGAGCTGGGACTCCGCGGCCGTCGCGGCCGCCCGGATCGCGCCGCCGGGGTCGCCGGAGGCGGGCGGCGCGGCCCTGGCCGCCTGCTCGCGGTAGCGCCACGCCGGCGCGACGGCGATGCCCGCCACGGCTCCGAGCCCGACGAGGCGACGCGCGGTGGGGTCCGGCGGAGCCGCGGGTGCGGCAGCCGGCGCGGGCGCAGCGGCAGGCGGAGGCGGGGCAGCGGGCCCAGCACGGGTGGCACTCGGCGCCGCCGCAGCCACCGCTGCCGAGGCCGCCGGTGCCGCGGCCGCCCCCGGCGCAGGCGGCGCGATCTCCTCCCCCAACCCGGCCTCAATCGCGGCGCGGATCGTCGCGATCGCCTCGACCTCGTCATCGCCCTGCGCCGTGATCCGGACGACGTGGCCCATGCGGATGCCCAGCGGCTGGACCCGCAGCATCTGCTTCGCGTTGGCCGGTCCCGCCCCAGTCGCCAGGTTCTGGATCGTCACCTCGGACCGGGTCCGGCCGCAGGTGCGCACGAACTGCCCGAGCGGTCGAAGGTGGAGCCCGTTCGGGTTGCGGATCTCGATCTCGAGCGTTTGCACGGCGTCCTCCCGTGTGGGTCAGCGCGGCGGCCGGCGGGGCGAGCGGGCGACGAGGTCGACGATCCGGGCCGGCTCGGCGGCGAGGGACGCCGCCAGCTCCGGGTCCACGGTCGCGGCGTCGACCAGGGCGGCGAGGGCGTCGTTGACCGGCGTCGGAACCCCGAGCGCTGCGCCCGCCCGCGCGACGGCGCCGTTGAGCCAGGCGACCTCCGACGGCCCCGGCGCCCCGCCGCGCAGGTGGAGCCGCAGCGACGGCGACTTCCCGCCGCGGGCCCCACCGACCACCCGGGCCAGGATGCGCCGGGAGAGCGGGGCGGGCAGCCGCACGCCAAGGGCCAGGAGAGGCACGTTGGCGCCTGGCAGCGCGACGACCCCGAGCCCCTGCGCCCGCATGACGGCGAGCGCTTCCAGCAGTTGCCGGCGCTCCAGGTCGAACAGGGCCGGGTCGGCGTAGATCTCCCCGGGGTCGCGATCGGCGAGCGCGGAGAGGGCGTTCCCGACGAGGTTCGCGACCAGCTTCGACCACTTCATGGCGCGGGCGTCGCCGAGCCGGCGCGCCGGGAGCCCCGCGGCCGTGAATGCGGCGACGAGATAGTCCACCAGGCCGCCGACTGGGCCGGCCACCGGCGCCAGGCCGATGCCGCCGCGGCCGCGCCAGCGCACCTCGTGGGCGCCCGGCCGCTCGACCGGGGCCGTCAGCGAGCCCGCCACGTGCCCGACGCCGGGACGGGCGGCGGCCACGAGATCCTCCGCGCCCACCCCGTTCTGGATCGTGAGGACCGGCGTCGTGGGCCACGCCCGGAGGTCGTCGAGGGCGGCCGCGAGGTCGAACGTCTTGACCGCCAGGACGGCCAGGTCGGGTGCGGCGGCGAGCGCGGCCGGGGCGGGGGCGCGGCCGATGCGGGCCGCCACGCGGCGGCCGTCGGGCTCGTGGATGACGATCTCGTCGCCGGCGTCGGGCGCCACCCGCGGGTCCAGGAGGACGACGTCGGCGCCGGACGACGCCAGCAGGCCGCCGAGGAGCGTGCCGACCGCGCCCGCCCCCAGCACCGCCACGCGCCGCGGCGCGCCGGGCATGCCCGCCGCCGCGGTCCCGCTCACTCGGGGATCTTGGGCAGGCTGGCGGCCTCCTCCGCCGCCGCGAGGACCGCGGCGAGGTCGTCGCCGACGCTCGCCTGGACGGCGGCCACGACGGCGCCCTCCACGAGCGGCCCGCGGGAGAGCCGGACGCGTGCCGCGACGCCGTCGCCCAGCAGCTCGAGCGCGGTCTGCGTGGCCAGCACGGCGCTGCCGAGGTCCATCAGCACCACGACGCCGGCGCCACCGTCGGCGGCCACGATGGCGGCCATGATCGCCGCGGCGTCCGTGCCGAGCGACCCGTCGGCAGTCCCGCCAGCGGCCTCGATGCGCAGGTCGTCGCCCGCCATCTGGCGAGCGAGCTCAACGGTCCCCGCGGCGATCTGCGCGGAGTGGCTGACGACGACGATCCCGACGAGCGGTTCCATGGCCGGCAATCCTACGCCGCGGCGTTGAGGATGGCCGCGAAGAGCGCCACCCCGTACACGACGGTGACGATCCCGACGACCCACAAGATGTTCGTGATCCGCCGCTCGGTGCGCTCCGAGAAGCCGAAGTCGAAGAGGATCGCGCGGACCCCGGCGAGGGCGTGATACGTCACGAAGACGAGGAACGCCACCTCCACGGCGATCATCACGGGGTTGCGCAGCCAGGCGATGACGTCCTCGTAGAAGCGGAGGCCGGTGGGGACGATGAAGTGCTGGGCGACCATGTGCAGACCCAGCAGCACCAGGAGCGCGGCGCCGCTGATCACCTGGAAGACGAAGACGGGGGCGTTGCGCGGGCCGGCGTCGGGACGATCGGCCGGCCGCTGGTCGGTGGTCATCTCCGCCTCCCTACTCGCCGCCGAAGATCCGCAGCGCCCCAACGAGCGCCACGAACGCCGCGATGACCATGGCCGCGATGAAGAGCGCTTTCTGGCGGCTCGCCACGAGCCCCAGCCCGACGAGGCCGACCCGGATCCCGTTCAGGCCGTGGATCAGCATCCCGGTGAGCAGGAACACGTCGAGGGCCAGGAACGGCGGGCTCAGCGCGATGTCCACGAAGTCGTCCCAGGCGTTGGGCCCCTGGACGAGCAAAGACAGGATCATGAGGTGCAGGTAGAGGTAGACGACGAGGCCGAGTCCCGTCAGCCGGTTGAGGATGAAGGCGAGGCCGCCGAGGCGGCGGCCGCGGGGGTCGAACCAGCCGAGCATGCCCCGGCGGCGGGCCGGGCCGGTGGCGGGTCGCCCCCGCCCGACGGTCGTGCTCGCCATCAACGGTTCCCTCCGAAGGAGAAGAGGCGGTGGGCGCGGGCCCCGACGGCCGAGCGGCGGAGCCGCATGATCGCGGCGGCCGGATCGACCCCGGATGGGCACGCCTCGGAGCACTCCCAGGCAAGGTGGCAGCGCCAAGCGGCCTGCTCGTCGTCCATCAGGCGCACGACGGGGCCGGGGTCCAGCCCGCGCGGCTCCTCCACGACGCGCCAGGCGGCGGCGAGCGCTGCGGGGCCGACGTAGCGCGGGTCGCTGCCGGCCACGGGACAGGCCGACAGGCAGATCCCGCATTCGATGCAGTCCTCGTACCGCTCCAGCTCGTCGACCCCCTCCGCCCGCGCGGCGCCCGGGATGGTCTCGGACGCGCGGACCAGCGGCCGGCCGGCGTCGTCGAAGTCGTCGTAGAAGGCGTCCATGTCCACGACCAGGTCGGAGACGACGGGCAGGTTCCCCAGGGGCTCCACGGTCACCTCGTCCCCCGCGGGGACGGGCGTCACGCAGGCCAGGCCCTCGCGGCCGTCCACGCGCATCCCACAGGTTCCGCACGAGGCGTGGAAGCAGGAGTGGCGGAACGTAAGGGTCGGGTCCAGCTCGCGCCGGATCGCGACGAGCGCGTCGAGGATGGTGGTGCGCGGCCCCACGGCCACGTCGAACGTGTCGTAGCGCAGGGCGCCGTGGTCGTCGCCCTCCTTGCGGCGGGAGACGACCACGCGCGTGGTGCGGGCGTCGGTCACGGTCTCGGTCATGGCTCCGCTCCTACGACGCGTAGTAGGCGGTGTGGGGGAGGGTCACGACCTCCCGCGTCTGGCACGGCGCCTCGACGGCCACCTTCCGGCAGATCACGTCGGCGGTGGTCTCGGCCATCGCGCGGAGGGTGGTCCCCTTGCCGCCGGAGATCGTCACGAAGCCCTCGACGCCGTCGGTCTCGCGGTGGTCGAAGCACTTGAAGGTGCGGCTCAGCTCGCGCCCCGACTCAGCGTCCCTCGACCCGATGAGCGGGCGGGCGGCCGACCAGGCGGCGCGGCGCTCGGCGGTCCGGATCGCTGGGATCATCTTCGCGCCCTCCGCGTACATCCGTTCCACGTGGTCCTCGGGCACCCCGAGATCGTCCGGGTCCTCCACGACCCAGGAGCTGGTGCCCACCACCGAGAGCCCGCGCTGGGGGACGACGATGTCGCCGTCGCCCGAGGGGTGCAGGCGGTTGACCACCATGTTGCACCAGCGGCCGCGGACGGCGAGGAGGACGCCGGGCGAGGGCCGGATGGGCACGTCGCAGCCGGCCATGACCGCGAGCTGCTCGGCCCACGGCCCGGTGGCGTTCACGACAAGGTCGGCCCGGATCTCCTCTTCGACGCCGTTCGTCAGGTCGCGAACCCGGATTCCGGACACGAGGCGGTCGTGGATCAACAGCTCGGTCACGAGGGTCCAGGGGCGGATGATCGCGCCGCCCGCTTTCGCGCTGGCGAAGAAGCGGAGCGGCATGCGCATCGCGTCCATCGTGGCGTCGGGGACCTGGACGGCCATCTTGAGGTCGGGATTGAGGTGGGGCTCGAGGCGGAGCGCCTCCTCCCGCGAAACCCGGCGGGCCGGGATGCCGCTGGCGAGGCAGGACTCGAAGAAGAGGGGCTCGTAGGCCACGTCCTCGTCGGTGATCGCCACGAAGAGCCCGTCGTTCTCCTCAAACGTGCCGGGGCAGACCCGGCGCAGGATCTCGCGTTCCTCGATGCACTCGACGGCGGACTCGCGGTCCTTGACCGCGTAGCGCGCGCCGGAGTGGAGGAGGCCGTGGTGGCGGCCGGTGGTGCCCGAGGTGAGCTCGCCGCGCTCCACGAGCGTCACGCGGAAGCCGCGCAGGACGAGGTCGTGGGCAAGCGCACCGCCGGTTCCGCCGCCGCCCACGATCGCCACGTGGAAGGGCTGCCGGGGAAGGGTCGTTGTCATCTGCTGCGCTCCACGCCCGGGAAGGGCCGCCCGGGCCCCGCGACGGGGCCCGGGCGGCAAAGGGGTCTAGTCGACCCAGCCGAACGTGCGGGTGACGGCCTTCTTCCACTGCGCGTACTCGGCGTCGACCTTGGTGGGATCCATCGTCGGATGCCACTCGTGGTCCTTCGCCCAGTTCGCGCGGAGGTCTTCGACCTCGGCCCAGAATCCGACCGCGAGGCCGGCGGCGTACGCGGCGCCCAGCGCCGTCGTCTCGGCGACCTTCGGCCGGATGACCGGGACCTTCAGGACGTCGGACTGGAACTGCATGAGGAGGTTGTTGAACACCATGCCGCCGTCGACCTTGAGGGCCGTCAGCGGAACGCCGGAGTCGGCGTTCATCGCGTCCAGGACCTCGCGGGTCTGCCAGGCGGTCGCCTCGAGGGCGGCCCGTGCGATGTGGGCCTTGGTGACGTACCGGGTCATGCCCGCGATGACGCCGCGGGCGTCGTTCTTCCAGTACGGCGCGAACAGGCCGCTGAAAGCCGGGACGAAGTAGATGCCGCCGTTGTCCTCGACGGTGGCCGCGAGCGCCTCGATGTCGGACGACGTCTCGATCATCCCGAGGTTGTCGCGGAGCCACTGGACGAGGGCGCCGGTGATGGCGATCGATCCCTCGAGCGCGTAGACGGCCGGCTGGTCGCCGATCTTGTAGGCGAGGGTGGTGAGGAGGCCGCTCTTGCTCGGAACCGCCTTCGTGCCCGTGTTGAGGAGCATGAAGCAGCCCGTGCCGTAGGTGTTCTTCGCCTCGCCGGGCGAGAAGCACGTCTGGCCGAAGAGGGCGGCCTGCTGGTCGCCGAGGTCGCCCGCAACGGGGACGCCGGCGAGGTCGCCGGCGGCCGTGCCGTAGACCTCGGAGGAGGCCTTGACGGCCGGCAGCATCGCCCGCGGCACGCCCAGCAGCTTGAGGATCTCGGGATCCCAGTCGAGGGTGGTGTAGTTGAACATGAGCGTGCGGCTGGCGTTGGAGACGTCCGTCACGTGGACGCCGCCCGACACGCCGCCGGTCAGGTTCCAGATGCACCAGGTGTCGATGTTGCCGAAGAGGAGGTCGCCCGCCTCGGCCTTGGCCCGCGCGCCCTCCACGTTGTCGAGGATCCACTTGGCCTTGGGGCCGGAGAAGTAGGTCGCCAGCGGGAGGCCGGTCTTGGGGCGGAGGCGATCCGGGCCGCCATCCTTCTCGAGCGCGTCGCAGATGTCCTTGGTCCGGGTGTCCTGCCAGACGATCGCGTTGTAGACCGGCTTGCCGGTCGCCTTGTCCCAGACGACCGTCGTCTCGCGCTGGTTCGTGACGCCGACCGCGGCGAGGTCCGCGGCGGTGATGCCGGCCTTGGCGAGGGCGCCCTTGATGACCTCGACGCAGCGCGTCCAGATCTCGTTCGCGTCGTGCTCGACCCAGCCCGGCTTCGGGTAGATCTGCTCGTGCTCCTTCTGGTCGACGGCCACCACCTGGCCGGCGTGGTCGAAGACCATGAAACGGGTGCTGGTGGTCCCCTGGTCGAGGGCTCCCACGTACTTCGTCATGTGTGTCTCCCGATACACGGTTGACCCGATATGCCGGGCTAGCGCCCGGCGCAGACTTCTGCGGCGGACCGCAGCAGCAGATGAGTGGACGTCGCGCCGGGATCCTGGTGGCCGGCAGACCGCTCGCCCAGGTAGCTCGCGCGCCCCTTGCGGGCGACGAGCGGCACCGTGGCGAGCATCCCCTCCTCCGCCCCCCGGGCCATCCTGGCCACGGCATCACTGACGGACGCGCCGTCGGCGATCGCGGCGCGGAGCGCGTCGCGGGCGGGGATGAGGGCATCGACCATCGTCTTGTCGCCGGGCTCGGCCTTCCCGATCCGGAGGACCCCGCCCAGGCCGGCTTCGAAGGCCGTGGCGAACTCCTCCAGCGTGAGGGCCTCCTTCCCGAGGACGGCGCCTCCCATCTGCATGAAGAACATCCCGTAGAGCGGGCCGCTGGCGCCCCCGACCGTCGAGACGAGGGTGGTGCCGACGGTCTTGAGGGCCGCCCCGACGTCGGGCCCGGCGAGGCCGTCCAGCTTCCCGACCACGGCCTTGAAGCCGCGGTCCATGTTGATCCCGTGATCGGCATCGCCGATCGCCGAGTCCAGGTCCGTGAGGTACGACTTGTTCTCCACCACGACGGCGGCGAACCGGCGGACCCAGGCAAGGATGTCGTCGTACGAGATCACCGGCGGCTCTGTTCCCGCGCTACGGGCAGTAATGATGTGACGACCGGCTCAGAGGCCCCAGCGAAGGGCGGGCGTCAGGACCGGTGCATCCCAGTACTTCGTCAGCTCGTCGTCGAGGCGGAGGAGCGTGATCGAGCAGCCCGCCATCTCGAGCGAGGTGATGTAGCTGCCGACCAGGTTGCGCGCGATCGTGATCCCGCGCGCGTCGAGGATCTTCTTGAGCTCCGCGAAGATGATGTAGAGCTCGATGAGCGGCGTGCCGCCCATGCCGTTCACGAAGGCGAGGACCTTGTCGCCGGCGACGAAGGGGAGGTCGTCGAGGATCGGCGTGGCGAGCAGCGAGGTGATCTCGGCCGCGGAAGCGATCTTCATCCGCGTCCGGCCCGGCTCTCCGTGGATCCCGACGCCGATCTCCATCTCGTCGTCGCCGAGCTCGAAGGTCGGCTTGCCGGCGGCCGGGACGGTGCAGCTCGTGAGGGCCATCCCCATCGAGCGGACGTTGTCCTGGACCTTCTGGCAGATCGCCGTCACCGTCGCGAGGTCGGCGCCCGCCTCGGCGGCGGCACCGACGATCTTCTCGGCGAGGACGGTCCCACCCACGCCGCGGCGACCCGCGGTATACAGCGAGTCCTTGACCGCGACGTCGTCCGCGATGACGACGCTGGTGACCTCGATCCCCTCGGCCCGGGCCATCTCGGCCGCGAGCTCGAAGTTCATGATGTCGCCGGTGTAGTTCTTGACGATGTGCAGGACGCCGGCGCCGCCGTCGACCGCCTTGGTCGCGGCGAGCATCTGGTCCGGCACGGGCGAGGTGAAGACCGAGCCGGGGCAGGCTGCATCGAGCATGCCCATCCCGACGAAGCCGCCGTGCATCGGCTCGTGGCCGCTGCCGCCACCCGAGAGCACGCCGACCTTGCCGGCCTTGGGGGCGTCGGCGCGCACGACCACGTTGGGCTCGATGACGCGCACGAGGTCCCCGTGCGCCGCCACGACGCCGGCAAGGGCGTCGTCGACGACGGTGTCGGGGCTGTTGATGAGCTTCTTCATCCGTTCCTCCAGTGGCGATGGTGCCGGGTGCTCGGGAACGTGCGGAGAGATGGATGCGCGCCGGCGGCGAGGCCGTGATGCCGTCGGCGCGCGGAAGCTGCAGGCGCGAAACTAGGCGATGATCTTGGCGACGAAGCCGGTGATCAGGTAGTTGAAGGCGAGGAAGCCGAGGGAACCGCCGATGAGCGGGCCGACGACCGGGATCCAGGAGTACTCCCAGTCCGAGCCGCCCTTGCCGGGGATCGGCAGGATCGCGTGCATGATCCGCGGCCCCAGGTCGCGGGCCGGGTTGATCGCGTATCCGGTCGTGGGGCCGAGGGCCAGGCCGATCACGAGGACGAGGAGGCCCCACGCCAGCGCGCCCCCGATGGCCGGCGAGGCGCCGCCCGCGAGGCTGAAGCCGACGAAGACCAGGGCGAAGGTGCCGATGATCTCCGACACGAGGTTCCAGAGCGGGTTGCGAATCGCCGGAGCGGTGCAGAAGACGGCCAGCTTGAGGCCCTTGTCTTCGGTCTCCGCCCAGTGCGGGTAGTAGTGGAGGAAGACCAGGAACGCGCCGATCATGGCGCCGACCATCTGGCCGGCCCAGTAGACGATCAGCGAGTCGACGCCAAACTTGCCCGCGTTGACCGTGCTGTCGAGGTAGACCGCGAGCGTCACCGCCGGGTTGATGTGGGCGCCGGTGAACGTGCCGGCAACGGCGATGCCCGAAAACACCGCGAAGGCCCACGCCATCGTGATGACGATCCAGCCGTTTGAGTTGCCGACCCCGGTGGTCATGTTCGCCTTGGTCTTGGCCAGGAGAACACCAGCGACCACGCCATCGCCAAGGAGGATCAGGATCATCGTCCCGAGGACCTCCCCAATGAACTTCTCAGGCATGCTCTCTCCCTTTGGGTATGGAAGCGCGCCATTCGCGCTGAAGGCGACGCCGCGTCGCCGATCGAACCGAGGATCCGGCGAGTGAGCACCCGGTAGGGGCTCGCCGGGCAGGGCACAGCACGATCTGCTCGGGTGCGTCCCTCCCGTCGTGTCGCGGCCACGGCCTCTGGCCGCGCGACCGTCTGGGCGCGGTCGGCGCACGGTGCCCGCGGGCACCGTTGCGGAAAGGTTACGACCCGGCGCGGTGGGGAATCGTCAAGACATTGTCCAGATTGGCGCGACGAAGGGGCCGGGAGCCGCCGGAGAACGGGCCGAGGCGGCGTCAGGCCTCCGCGGCGGCGTCGGCGAGGGCGCGCAGGAGGAGGGCGCTCGAGGCCGCCCCCGGATCGAGGTGGCCGATCGAGCGCTCGCCCAGGTAGCTGGCGCGGCCCTTCGTCGCGACGAGCGGGATCGTGGCCTCGGCGCCCGCCTCGGCCGCCTCGGCCGCCCGGCGCACGGCGAGCTCGAGGTTCGCCCCGGATCCGACCGCCGCCTCGAACGCGGCGCGCGCCGGGACGAGCGCGTCGAGCATCGTCTTCTCGCCGGTCGATGCCCGGCCCAGGGCCGCGATCGCGTCGACCGCGGCGCCGAACGCCACCACCGCGCGCTCTTCCCGCGACCGTTCGGCGAGCGGAGTCGCTGGGCCGCCGTCCGGCACGAGCAGCGCAGCGCCGGCCCGCTGGAAGCCACGCCCGTAGAGCGCGCCGCTCGCACCGCCCACCGTGCCGATGAGCGCGCGGCCCGCGCCCTCGAGGACCGCGGCCGGCGGGTCACGCGCCAGGAGTCCCGTCTCGAGCCGCCGGAGCAGCTCCCGGAAGCCGCGATCCAGGTTGATCCCGTGGTCGCCGTCACCGATGGCGGCGTCGAGGTCGGTGAGGCGCTCGCGAGCCGCGGCGACGCGGGCGCCGGCCAGCGTGAGCCAGCGGACGAGGAGATCGTCGGTCACCGCGACACGGCTCGCCCGCCCGGCCGATCCGGCCAGTCCGGCGGCAGCTTCGCGGTCGCCCGTTCGGCATCGGCCACGGCGCACACCTGCGCCAGGGACGCCCCGCCGGCAGCCTCCACCGCGGCGCGCACGGCGCCCTCGACGAGGGGCCCGTCGCTCACAGCGATCCGGGCGCGATCGTGGTCGGGCAGCTCCTCGAGCGCGATCTCCAGGGCAAGCACGGCGCTCCCGAGGTCGAAGAGCACGACGACGCCCTCGCCGTCCGATGCCCGGAGGGCCGCCCGGAGGGCCTCCTGGATCCCGGGGCTGCTCGTTCCCAGGCTCCCGGTCGCCGTCCCGCCCGCGATGACCACCGGGACGGCGGGCGCCGCCTGGGCCACCATGGCGCGGAGCGCGCGGAGGAGCTCCCCGCTGTGGCCGACCAGCGCGATGGCGATCATGAGGCCTGCTCCCCTGCACCGACGGGGTGGCGGCGGCATCGCGCGGCCGCGTCCGCCGCCGTAAACTCAAGCGTCCGATGCAGAGGATAGGGTCCCCGGGTGCTCTCGCGCGCGCCGAAGCCGATGGCGTCGGGGCGCTCTCCGCGCCCGCGGTCCTGGCGTTCGTGGAGCGCGCGACGGCCGCCCTGCTGCGCCACGAGGCGCTCCTGGACCGCCTGGACGCGGCGCTGGGCGACGGCGACCACGGCAGCAACATGGCCGCCGGCTTCACCGCGGCCGTCCTGGCGGCACGGGCGGCGCTTGCGGAGCGCCCGGACGATGTCGGCGAGCTCCTCCGCCTCCTCGGCCACACCCTGGTCGGGAGCGTGGGGGGCGCGAGCGGCCCGCTCTACGGCACCGCCTTCATCGAGGCCGGGTTCGCCCTGGCCGGGCGAGCCGCGGCGGGACCGGCGGACCTGGCGACGGCGCTCGAGGCAGGCCGCGCCGGGCTGATCCGGCGGGGACGCTGCGCGGTCGGCGACAAGACGATCCTCGACGCCCTGGATCCGGCGGTCCGGGCCCTCCGCGCCGGCGCCGACGCGTCGAGCCCTCTCGGCGCCTGCATCGCCGCCGCCGCGGGCGCCGCGGCGGGCGGCATGCGCGCGACCATCCCCATGGTCGCCCGGCGCGGCCTCGCGCTCCGCCTCGGGGAACGATCGCGCGGGCATCGCGACCCGGGCGCGACCTCCTGCTTCCTGCTGCTGCAGGCCATGGCCCGCGCCGTCGGCGAGGAACGCGGCCGGTGAGCGGGGAGGCGGCCGAGCGCATCGTCGCCCTCGAGGCCCGGGTGCGGGAGCTGGAGACGGAGCGCCGGCGTGTCTTCGAGGACGCCCAGCGGGAGGCCGACGCGGTCTTCGCCCAGTACCAGCTGAGCCAGCTGCTCGCGGCCGGCGGCCGCGTCGACGAGATTGCCGCCGCGGTCCTGGCGGAGGTGGCCCGCGCGGCCGGCGCGGCCGGCGCGGCGCTGTGGCTCGCGAACCCGGCCGCTCCTTCGCTCGCGCTGAGCGCCACGTTCCCAGGCGATCCGGACGACCCGGTCGGGCGTGGCTGGGCCGCCGTTCCCCGCCGCTTCGAGGACGCCGCGGCGGCAGCGCGGTGGGCGGCGGCGGGCGGCTGGAGCGGGATCACCCTCCCCGAGGGCCGTGCCGTGGGCCGCGACGAGCCGGGGGGCGGGCCCGCAAGGGCGGTCGGCTACCTGGCCGTTCGCGCCGACGCTGCCGTTCCCCTGGAGCCCGACCACGTCCGGTACCTCGCGACGGTGCGCCTGGAGCTGGCGGTGACGCTGCGCGCGGCGCAGCTGCGCGCGTCGCTCGAGCGCGAGCAGGCGACGCTCGCCGCGATCCTCGAGGGCGCCACCGACGCCATCGTGGCCGTCGACGCCGGCCGGCGCGTCGTGCGGCTCAATGCGGCGGCGGCGGCGCTGGTCGGGACGCCGGCCCGGGCCGGGACCGGCATGCGCTGCTGGGAGTTCCTCGGCTGCGCGGCGCCCGAAGCCGGGCACGGGCTCGACGAGCCACGCTCGCCTCAAGCCGCGAATCTCCTGTGCGGGACGCGCTGCCCCTTCGACGAAGTCCTGGACGCGGGGCGCCCGATCGTCGGCCGCGAAATCGGCGTCCGCCACCGTGACGGGACCGCGGTCCCGGTTGCCGCCAGTGTCTCGCGCATGCCCGTGCCCGACGGGGGGGCCGTGGGCGTCCTGCGCGACCTGCGCGCCTCCCGGTCCCTCGACGACGCGAAGACCAGCTTCGTGGCCGCCGTCTCGCACGAGCTGCGGACCCCGCTCGCCCTCATCGACGGCTACACCCAGAGCCTCCTGCACCTCGACCTCGACGCGGCGACCGCGCGCCGCCATCTCGAGCGCGTCGCCGGCGCCACGGAGCGCCTCAAGGCCCTCGTCGACGACATCATCGACGTGAGCCAGCTGGAGAACGACGCGCTCGCCCTCCGCCGCTCGCCGGTCGCGCTCGACGGCCTCCTGCGCGCCTTCCTGGCGGAGCGGGCGGACGCGCTCGAGGTGCGCCCCCTGAGCCTCGTGCTCGCCGGGGGGCTGCCCCGGGTCGACATCGATGCCACGCGCGTGCGGCAGGTGGTCGCGAACCTCGTCCAGAACGCCGAGAAGCACGCGGGGCGAGCGGCCCCGATCGAGGTCCGGGCGCGCCGGCTCGACCGGACGACCGTCGTCGTGACGGTCATCGACGGAGGGCGCGGAATCGCCGCCGAGGATCGGGACCACGTCTTCGAACGCTTCTACCGGGGCGGCCGGGCACGGGACGGGCAGGTGCCCGGCAGCGGCCTCGGCCTCTACCTCTGCCGCCGGATCGTGGAGGCGCACGGCGGGTGGATCCGCCTCGACGCCACGACGCGCGGCACCTCGGTTTCGCTGGGGCTCCCCGTCGCCCTCGCCGACGCCGGGCGCGGTGGGGCACCGCCAGAGGTGCCGTCATGAGCGGCCGCGCGACCGGCCCGATCGTGGGCCACGGCGAGCGGATCCTCGTCGTGGAGGACGAGCCGGCGTTCGCCGAGCTCATCGCGTTCTGGCTGGAGCGGCATGGCTGGCGCCCCGAGATCGCCCCGGACGGCGCCCACGCCCTGCGCGCGGTCGCCGAGCGCCCCCCCGACCTGATCCTCCTGGACCTGGGCCTCCCGCGCGTCGACGGGTGGCGCGTCATCGAGCGCGTCCGCGAGGAGAGCCTCGTGCCGATCATCGTCGTCACCGCGCGCGGCTCGGAGGCGGACAAGGTCCGCGGCCTGGCCACCGGGGCGGACGACTACATGACGAAGCCGCTCAGCTTCCCCGAGCTCGTGGCGCGCGTGGCCGCCGCGCTCCGGCGCGCGCGCGCCCTCCCGCCGACGGCCGCCGCGATGACGACGATCGAGCGGCCGGGGATCCGGATCGACGGTCGCTCCCACCAGGTGCTCGTCGCCGACGCTCCGGTCCACCTCACGCCGACGGAGTACCGCCTCCTGCGCCACCTGGCCGAGCGGGACGGCGTCCTCGTGCCCCACGCTGACCTGCTCGTCGCCGTCTGGGGCCCGGGCTACCGCGACGACCACCACCTGCTGCGCGTCGCGATCCGCAACCTGCGGGCGAAGCTCGAGGCCGCCGCCCCGGCGCGCCGCTTCATCGAGACCGAGTACGGCCTGGGCTACCGGTTCTCGGCGGACAACGGCGTCGGCGCCGGCTGAGACGCCTCCCGCGCGGCGGCGACGCGGGCCACGAGGGCCCGGGTGAGCAGCCACGCGCGGCCGGGGTCCCGCGGCGCGCGGATCCGCACCTGGGCGGCGGCGAAGGTGACGTCGCCCGGCCGGACGCCGGGCAGCGG
>Ga0315293_10000454_pt1 | contig 37847 bp, 30 predicted proteins | sample YL17G13_20_MG_FD_203071 | JGI IMG/M metagenome (GOLD analysis project Ga0315293, IMG submission 203071) | Sediment microbial communities from Yellowstone Lake, YNP, Wyoming, USA - YL17G13_20 | ecosystem: Environmental > Aquatic > Freshwater > Lake > Sediment | place: USA: Wyoming | collected... | reverse complement strand
ATATTCTTACTAAAGAGGGAAAAAAGATTACTGGTGAAGGAAGTGGAGATATTGGAGATTGTTTTGTTTGGGTGGGAGGAATTCTCTTAGATTTTGATTACCAGGTAATGAGTAGAGTATTAAAAGTACCTGAGGAAAAATTTAGAGATAAAATATATAAAAGTATGCAAGATAATTTAACTACTATGAAGAAAGAGCTGGGGGAGATTCCTCCTCGAGAAGAGATTAAATCTGTTTTAATTGAGAAATTTGAGAAACTTTTTGGAAAGCTGGAGCCGGCGGACCTCACTCCCCCCATGATTAAAGAAATGGAAAAGTTGGAAAAAGAATTTACTTCCCCGGCTTTTCTTTTTAAAAAGACACCAAGAATACAGAAGGGTGTAAAGATAAGGGAAGGAGTGGAGATTATTTACGGGATACACAAAGCAAAAGGTGGATTGATAAGAGCTATTCAAGAAGTAAAAAAAGAGAGGATAAAGGAGATCAGTCTTTCAGGTGATTTTACCCTTTATCCCAAAGATTGTCTGGAAGAATTAGAGGGAAAATTAAAAGGGGAGATCCGTAAAAAAAAGTGGTTAAACTCTAAAATAGATGAGTTCTATGATCAGGAAAAAGTTCAATCTCCCGGTGTTAACTCAGAAGATTTTTTAAAAGCAATGAAAGTGGAGGAGTAGAGATGAAGACGGAAATTTCTATTAAGAATATCAAAAGTAAATTTTTAGACAAGGTAGAAGAATTAAGCGAAGAGAACATTTATACTTGTTATCAGTGCGGGAAATGTTCTGCCGGATGTCCCAGTATATCAGAGATGGATATATCTCCCGGTGAGATTATTCGTCTGGTTCAACTGGGTCAGGAAAAAGAAGTTTTAGATTCTAAAACGATCTGGATTTGTGCTTCCTGCTTTACTTGTGTTACCCGCTGTCCTAAAGGAGTAGATTTAGCAAAAATTATGGAAGCTCTCAGGCAGATTACTCTCAGGAAAAATGTTGATTATGTTAGTCCATTGTCTATTCCTAAGGAAGTGCTCTCTCAAGTTCCTCAAATAGCTTTGGTTAGTTGTCTCCGTAAATTTAGTGCTTGATTTAAGTTTATTTTATGAAAGGTGCAAAGATGAAAATCTCTTATTTCCCAGGATGTACCCTGAAAACAATGGCAAAAAATTTTGAAGATTCGGCAATAGCTTCCTTATCTTTTTTGGGTCTAGAGATGGTGGAGCTCCCACGATGGAATTGTTGTGGAACAGTCTATTCCTTAACTTCTGATGATTTAATTCATCAGGTAGCTCCTATTCGTAATCTCATTCGGGTTAAAGAAGCGAGAGATACCCGGGTGGTGGCTCTTTGTTCTATGTGTTATCATACCTTAAAAAGAGCAAATAAATTAGTAAAAGAAGATAAAGAAAAATTGGATAAGCTTAATAATCTTATGTACCGAGAAGATGTGAAATATAATGGAGAAGTTGAAGTTTTGCATCTTTTAGAGATTTTAAAAAATGAAGTAGGTTTTAACCAGGTTTCCAGGAAAGTAAAGATGCCTCTTAAGGGGTTAAAGGTAGCCCCTTATTATGGTTGTTTGCTTTTACGCCCTGCGGAGGTGGGGTTAGATGATCCTGAAAGTCCTACTATTTTAAAGGATTTCTTGGAGTCCGTGGGTGCGGAAGCAATTGATTATCCTTATGAAACAGAGTGTTGCGGCTCCTATCATACTGTAGTAAATATAAATCTGGTTGTTGAACGGGCTCACGATATTTTGAGCTTCGCTATTAGTCAGAAGGCAGAAGCGATTGTTTTAAGCTGTCCCTTATGTGGCTTTAATTTAGATCATCGGCAAAAAGAGATAAAAGAGAAGTTTTCAGATTTTAAAAGTATACCAGTATTCTATTTTACTCAGCTTCTAGCCCTTTCTTTGGGTCTTGATGAAAAAGTTTGCCGCTTTGAATTAAATTTTATTGACCCTCGTCCTTTGTTAAAGAGTAAACATTTAATAGGTGAAGTGTAAAATGAGTAGAATAGGTGTTTTTATTTGCCACTGTGGTTTAAATATTGCCGGTACAATAGATGTAAAAAAAGTAGTTAAGCTGGTAAGTGATTATCCAGAGGTTGTTTATGCTACTGATTATATGTATATGTGTTCTGACCCCGGTCAGGATATGATAAAGGAAATGGTTAAAGAGAAGAAACTGGATGGTGTAGTGGTAGCTGCCTGTACACCTACGATGCATGAGACGACCTTCCGTAATACCATAGCTTCCGTGGGACTAAATCCTTATAGAGGTGAGATTGCCAATATAAGAGAACAATGTAGCTGGGTGCACCAGAACAATAAGGAGATAGCTACAGAAAAAGCCGTAAAGATTATTGAAGCTACTATAGAAAAATTGAAGTTAAATATGCCTCTCGTTCCTCTAAGTGTTCCCGTTACTAAAAGAGCACTGGTTATCGGAGGGGGAATAGCTGGTATTCAAGCCTCTTTAGATATTGCTGATAGTGGTTATGAAGTTATCCTGGTAGAGAAAAACCAGTCAATTGGAGGGCATATGCTTCAACTCTCAGAGACTTTTCCTACCCTTGATTGTCCACAATGTATTGCTACTCCAAAGATGGTACAGGTTGGTCAGCATCCAAAGATAAAGCTTCTCGCTTTTTCGGAAGTAGAAGAAGTCTCCGGTTATGTGGGAAATTTCCAAGTGAAAATTAGAAGAAAAGCCTCTTTTGTTGACTGGGATAAATGCACCGGCTGTGGTCTCTGTATGGAAAAATGTCCGGCGAAAGTGCCTTCAGAATTTAATGAGTTTTTGGCTAAAAGAAAAGCTATTTATACTTTATTTCCCCAGGCTGTTCCTAATAAACCGGTGATTGATAGTAATAATTGCCTTTATTTCACTAAAGGAAAGTGCAGGATCTGTGAGAAGAATTGCTCTCTAAAAGCTATTAATTTTGAGCAAAAGGATTCTTTGGTTGAAGAAAAGGTAGGAGCAATTATTGTAGCTACCGGTTATGACCTTATGAATAAAGCAGAAGTTGGTGAATATGGATACGGAAAATATAAGGATGTTATTGATAGCTTACAGGTAGAGAGGCTTCTTGCCCCTGCTGGTCCTACAGAAGGCATACCTTATAGACCATCCGATGGCAAGATTCCTAAAGAGGTGGTATTCATTCAATGTGTGGGCTCTCGAGACCCAGAGCATTATTATCCCTACTGTTCCAAGATATGTTGTATGTATACTGTGAAGCAGGCTATGCTTTATAAACATGCAGTTCCTGATGGTCAGGCGTATGTATTTTATATGGATGTTCGATGCAATGGAAAAGGGTATGAAGAATTTCTTCAGAGAGGAATAGAAGAAGATCGTATTCTTTATTTAAGAGGCAGAGTTTCTAAAATATTCAAAGATGGAGATAAAATCAAAGTCTGGGGAGCGGATACGCTAACCGGAAGAAAGATTGAGATTTCGGCAGACCTGGTGGTTCTGGCTATGGCTATGATCCCCAGTAAGGGGGCAAAAAAGTTAGCTGAAAAATTAAGGCTGGCAACAGATGATTATGGCTTCTTAACCGAAGCTCACCCTAAACTTCGTCCGGTTGAAAGTCTTACCGCCGGCTATTTCCTTGCTGGCGCTGCTCAGGCACCAAAAGATATTCCTGAAACTGTTGCTCAGGCATCCGGAGCAGCAAGTAAGGTAGACAGCCTTTTCTCTAAGGATGAGTTATACCATGAACCAATTATAGCCAATGTTGACGAGGAAGTCTGTGTGGGATGTGGCAATTGCGTAAATATTTGTGCTTACGATGCCGTTGAGCTTGATTTAAAAACAAAAAAAGCCAAGGTTAATCCAATTATTTGTGAGGGATGCGGTGCTTGTAGTGCTGCCTGCCCTTCGGGAGCAATGCAGCAGAATAATTTTAGCAAAAGACAAATATTTGAAATGGTAAATATTTTTACTGTTTAAAGTAAGGGGTGATCAAATGGAAGAAAAAACTCCATCTCAAAAGGCGAAAATGATATCTTTATATATTATGGGTAAGAAGTATGAGGTGCCCGAAGGATCAACTATTATGGGGGCTTTAGAATATGCAGGATATCAATTGAAACGGGGCTGTGGTTGCCGAGAGGGATTTTGTGGCGCTTGCGCTACTGTTTACCGAACTACGGACGACTATAAAATAAAGACGGGATTAGCTTGTCAAACTGTAGTTGAGCCAAATATGTACCTTGCTCAAATTCCCTTTTTCCCGGCAAATAAAGCTCTATATGATCTAGATGAATTAGAGCCTTCTATTTCTACTTTTCAGGAAATATATCCGGAAACTTTCCGCTGTGTAAGTTGCAATACTTGCACTAAAGCTTGTCCTCAAGATTTAGAAGTAATGGATTATATTCAGGCGCTAATACGTGGTGATATTGCTCAAGCAGCGGATTTATCCTTTGATTGTATAATGTGCGGTTTATGTGCTGCTCGCTGTCCTGCGGAAATAGTTCAGTATAATATAGCTGTACTGGCCAGAAGACTTTACGGAAAATACTTATCTAAAAAGGGTGAATATCTGGAGAGCAGATTAAAGGAGATAAAGGAGCACAAATACGATAAGGAGATAGAAGAGTTTATGCATATGGATAGGGAGTCTTTTAAAAAGAAGTATTATGCCAGAGATATAGAAAAAATGTAAAGAGGGTGAAAATAAATGTATCCAGAATATATGCAAGAATCTTTAAAGTTAATAGAGAAAACAAGACCAGAGAGACTTAAAAAATCATTATCCGGAGAAAAGGTTTTTACTCCCATGACGGATGCAGAAAGAGGTGAAGTCTTAACTAAGTTCCATCCCGATTATCAAGCAGATGCAAGGCAAAAAATAAGGATCGGTCCTAATAGAGGCGAGAATATTACCTCAGAAGTTGCTGATCTTTTAGAATCCCATTCTCGTATAAATCCTGATGATTTCGACCTTTCCAGAGTAGATTATGATACCGATGTTCTGGTTATTGGTGGTGGTGGTGGTGGTGCCGGAGCAGCTCTTTTAGCCAGAGAGAATGGAGCCAAGGTTATTATAGTTACAAAACTGCGTATCGGAGATGCGAATTCAATGATGTCTCAAGGAGGGATTCAAGCATCGGTGAATCCCAACGATTCTCCTGCTATTCACTATTTAGATGCCTTAGGGGGAGGACACTTTGATAACAAGCCCGATCTGGTAAGAGCTCTGGTAATGGATGCTCCTTTAGTAATAAAGTGGCTTGAAGAGCTCGGGGTAATGTTTGATAAGGATTCCGATGGAAATATGGTGACTATGCTGGGGGGAGGATGCTCCAGAAAGAGAATGCATTCGGCAAGAGACTATACCGGTGCTGCTATTATGAGAGTTTTAAGAGATGAGGTAAAAAATCATCCCGAAGATATTCAAGTAGTAGAGTTTTCTCCTGCCATTGAGCTTTTGATGGATGAGAGAGGGCAGGTTGCCGGAGCAATTCTCTATAACCTGGAGACAGAAGAATATATTATGGTAAGGGCGAAATCTACTATTATGGCTACTGGTGGATTTGGGAGGTTACATATAAAAGAGTTTTTTACTACTAACCATTATGGAGCTACAGCTGATGGATTAGTTCTTGGATACCGAGCAGGGGCAAACCTTTTGTATATGGATTCTGTCCAATATCATCCTACCGGAGCCGTTTATCCGGAGCAGATATTAGGTTTTCTTATTACCGAGAAGGTGAGGACAATGGGTGCTCAACCGGTGAATAAATTCGGAGAATTATTTGTTTTCCCTCTTGAGCCAAGAGATGTTGAATCATCTTCCTTTATAAGGGAATGTACCGAGAGGGGAAAGGGGATTACTACTCCTCATACCGGAAGAGTGGGTATATGGCTTGACTCGCCCCTTATTGAGCTTATAAATGGCGAGGGAGCTATTCAAAAGCAGCTTCCTGCTATGTATAGACAATACAACCGATTCGATATTGATATTACTAAAGAACCTATGCTTGTTTTTCCCACTCTGCATTACCAAAATGGAGGGCTGGAGATAAATGATAAGTGTGAGACAAAATTACCTAACCTTTATGCAGCCGGTGAAGTCTCAGGTGGAGTCCATGGGAGAAATAGACTTATGGGAAATTCTGTTTTAGATTACAATGTTTTTGGTAGGAGGGCAGGTATTGCTGCTGCTTTAAATGCTAAAGAGGTAAAGCTGGGTAAACTCACTTTGAATCATGTAAAAAGATATGAAAGAGAACTTCAAGAAGCGGGTATTCATACCGATAGAATTTCTCCTATGCTATTACCTAATTATACTCCACCCGAAGTGAGAGCTCGTCAACTTACCGCTCATTATGAAGGAACTTTAAGATAGGGGAGGGTTTTAAGATGGAGAAAAATATTGGCGCGGTAATGGTGGTTGGTGCTGGAATTGGCGGAATTCAGGCTTCCTTAGATTTAGCAGAATCCGGATTTAAAGTATACTTAGTTGATAAAAAGCCCGGTATTGGCGGAGTAATGGCTCAGCTGGACAAAACTTTTCCAACTAATGATTGTTCAATGTGCATTCTTTCTCCCAAGCTTTTAGGAAGCGGAAGAAATCAGAATATTGAGATTATGAGTTACACGGAAATAGAAAAGGTGGAAGGCGAGGCGGGAGATTTTAAAGTTGCCTTAAGGAAAAAGCCTCGGTATATAGACCTGGATAAATGTACCGGCTGTGCCGAGTGTGCAGAAAACTGTCCGGTAGAAGTTTTAAGTGAGTTTGAGGAAGGCTTAGCCCAAAGAAAAGCCGTTTATCGATTATATCCTCAGGTAGTTCCCAATGTTTTTACCATAGAAAAGAACGAAAATAAACCTCCCTGCAGATTGACCTGTCCAGCAGGGGTAAAGGTGCAGGGTTACCTTGACTTAATTTCACAGGGTAAATTTAAGGAAGCTTATGAGTTAATTAGAGAAAGAGTCCCTTTTCCGGGAGTTTTGGGTCGTATCTGTCATCATCCCTGTGAGGAGAAGTGCAATCGCAAAGATTTTGATAAACCATTAGCTATTGCCTCTTTAAAAAGATTCGTGGCTGATTATGTAGTTGAACATCAAGAAGAACTTCTCTCTTCCAAAAAAGACGAAGAAAAGGAGCCTAAAGAGCCTCTAAAAGTTAGAGAGGAAAAAGTAGCCATTATTGGAGCAGGGCCAGCAGGGCTAACTGCTGCTTATGATTTAGCGAATTTAGGTTATATGGTTACTGTATTTGAAGTTCAAAGCTCACCCGGAGGGATGATGTATTCAGGAATTCCCGGATATCGTTTGTCTAAAGAAGTTCTTAAAGGGGAAATTAAACAGATTGAAGAGGCGGGAGTAAAGATCCTTCTTAATACTCCTATTCGCTCTAAGGAGGAGTTTGAGAAATTAAGAGAGGATTATCAGGCGGTATTTATTGCTATTGGGGCGCAAAGAAGTAAGAAGTTAAGAGTGGAGGGTTCAGATTTAAAAGGTGTACTTTACGGAATAGAATTTCTTAAAGATGTCAATATAGAAAAAGAGGTTACCGTAGGAGAAAGGGTAGCGGTCATTGGTGGAGGAAATGTAGCTATTGATGTAGCTTTATCCTCGCTGAGATTGGGAGCAAAAGAAGTTCATCTGTTTTGTCTTGAATCTGGTGAGGAGATGCCAGCCTTTGAATGGGAAATTGAAGAGGCAATAAGAGAAGGGGTAAATTTACATTGCTCCAGAGGACCAAAGAGAATTATAGGTAAAGAGGGGAAGATTAGTGGCTTGGAAACCATTCTTTGTGCCTCAGTTTTTGATGCTGAAGGAAGGTTTAACCCCCAGTTTAAAGAGAAAACCGAATCAAGCATTGAGGTGGATACAGTAATAATTGCCATAGGTCAGGAAGTGGATTTTGTAGGATTTGAGGAAGTTAAAGTTACTCCTTATAGAACTATTGATGCAGATAAGATTAGCTTAGCTACCTCTATTCCCGGCGTCTTTGCTGGAGGTGATGTAGTCAGTGGTCCCGCTTCAGTAATTGAAGCTATAAGTCAGGGGCACGAAGTAGCTATCTCTATTGATAGATATTTGAAATCTGAAGATTTAATTAGGGGTAGAGAAAAAGTAGAAGAAGAAGCGGCAAAAGCTCCGGAAAAAGAAGTTATCTTAAAAAAGAGAGAAATAATGCCTACCCTTCCTCTTGAAGAAAGAAAAGGAAATTTTAAAGAGATTGAGTTAGGGTTTACTGAAGAGATGGCCATAGATGAGGCGAAGAGATGTCTTAACTGTGGTATCTGTTCAGAGTGCTTAGAGTGTGTGAGAACCTGTAAAGCGGAAGCAGTTCTCCACGATATGGTGGAAGAGAAAATAGAAATAGAGGTTGGCTCTATTATTCTCTCTTTTGGTTTTGATGAATTTAATCCCCAGTTAAAAAGGGAGTATGGGTATGGAAGATTCCCTAATGTGATATCCAGTATTGAATTTGAGAGAATATTATCTGCTTCAGGCCCCTATCAGGGTAATGTATCGAGACCCTCCGACCAGAAACTGCCTAAGAAAATTGCCTGGATTCAGTGTGTAGGCTCACGGGATATAAAATCTGGTTATCCTTATTGTTCATCTGTTTGTTGTATGTATGCTACCAAAGAGGCAGTTATTGCCAAAGAGCATGCCGTCTCTGATCTTGCCTGTCACATTTACTTTATGGATATGCGCTGTTTTGGTAAGGATTTTGATAAATATTATGAGAGGGCAGAGCATGAATATGGTGTAGAATATAGGAGGTGCAGAATCTCCTCGGTGGAGGAAGACCCCCAGACCAATAACTTAAAAATAAAGTACGAGACTGAAGAGGGGGATTTAAAAGAAGAGGAGTATAATTTGGTAGTCTTATCGGTTGGTTTAACGCCCTCTGAGGATGTTCTAAAGATAAGCGAAAAGTTGGGCATCCAATTAAATGAGTACAACTTTATTAAATCGGATGAATTTTCTCCGGTAGATACCACCAAGAAGGGAATATATGCTTGCGGAGCAATTTTAGAACCAAAAGATATTCCAGAAACGGTGACGGAGGCCAGTGGAGCTGCTGGTAGAACCTCAGCTTTGCTTTCCTCTGCTCGGGGGAGTTTAATCAAGGAAAAGGAGTATCCCCCAGAGATAGAGGTGAGTGGAGAGCCCCCCAGGATAGGTGTGTTTATCTGCCATTGCGGGATAAATATTGGAGGGGTGGTTGGCGTTCCTTCTGTTGTTGAATACGCTAAGAGTCTACCCGGTGTAGATTACGCTGAAGACAACCTTTATACCTGTTCTCAGGATACTCAGGAGAAGATAAAAGAGGCCATAAAAGAGCATAAGTTAAACCGGGTGGTAGTTGCTTCTTGCACTCCCAGGACTCATGAGCCTCTTTTCCAGGAAACCATAAGAGAAGCAGGCTTGAACCCTTATCTTTTTGAGATGGCCAATATTCGTGACCAAGACTCCTGGGTGCATAGGAGAGAGCCAGAAAAAGCTACGGAAAAAGCGAAAGATTTAGTAAGAATGGCAGTAGCGAAAGCCTGTTTAATTCAACCTTTACCCAGTTTTTCTTCAGAAGTTATTCAAAAAGCACTGGTTATTGGAGGGGGTTTAGCCGGGATGGTATCGGCCTTAAATATAGCTGGACAGGGTTTTGAAGTATATCTTATTGAAAAGGAAGCTGAGTTGGGGGGGAATTTAAGGAATCTTTATTATACCCTGGAGAATGGCAGTGTGCCGAGCTATCTAAAATCAATAGTTAAAGAGGTAGAAGAGAATACAAAAATCAAAGTATATAAAAAGGCAAATATTAAGCAGGTAGAAGGATATGTGGGAAACTTTAAGACGACGATAGTGCAACCTGAGGAGATAGAACTAAAACATGGAGTAATTGTTGTAGCTACGGGTGCTAAAGAGTTAAAGACTAACCAGTATTTATATGGAGAAGACCAGAGAATAGTTACTCAATTAGAACTTGAGAAGAGGTTAGCCCAACCCAATTCTAAGATTTCCTCTCTCCACACTATAGTGATGATTCAATGCGTTGGTTCCAGAGATGATGAAAGGCCTTATTGCAGCCGGGTGTGTTGCAGTGATGCGGTGAAAAATGCTCTCCAGATAAAAAAAGAGAATCCCCAGGCAAATGTATTTATTTTATATAGAGATATGAGGACCTATGGCTTTAAAGAGAGCTTCTATCAAGAAGCTCGAGATAAAGGAATCATCTTTATAAGGTATGATAAAGATAAAAAACCTGATGTAATTAGAAAAGCTGAGGGTTTAAAAGTAGAAGTTTTAGATCCTATTCTGAAAGAGAAACTTCTTATACCCGTTGACCTTCTGGTATTAAGCACAGCTATAATTCCTAATGAAGATAATCAGACTCTGGCTCAATTATTGAAGGTTCCTTTGACCGCAGATGGATTTTATTTAGAAGCTCATGCGAAGCTACGCCCGGTAGATTTTTCTACCCGGGGTATATTTTTAGCCGGAATGGCTCATGGTCCAAAGTCTATCCAGGAGACTATTTCCCAGGCTTATGCTGCTGCTGAGAAAGCCTGTACCGTAATTTGTAAAGATCGTGTTGAGGCAGAGGCGATTATTGCTGAAGTAAATGAGAGATGGTGCCAGGGATGTGGTATATGCGTTTTAGCCTGCCCTTATCAAGCTATAAGTATAGATGAAGAGACTAACTTAGCCAAGGTGACTGAAGTACTTTGTCAGGGTTGTGGCGGTTGTGCTGCTACTTGTCCCAGTGGAGCTATTCAGCAGAAAAGTTTTCAAAGAAAACAGATTCTTTCTATGGTAGATGCAGCAATATAAAGAAATTTATTATAAGTAGGAATGGAGGTAGAAATGGCTAATTTTGAGCCCAAGATAGTTGGTTTCTTATGTAACTGGTGTACTTATGCTGGAGCAGATCTTGCGGGTACTTCCAGGATGCAATATCCGCCAAATATTAGGCCTATCAGGGTAATGTGTTCAGGGTCGGTTGATTCTGTTTATATTCTTCGGGCTTTATTGGAAGGAGCTGATGGAGTCTTTATTGGCGGATGTCATCCGGGAGATTGCCATTATGTGAGTGGGAACTATAAGGAGAGGAGAAGAATTACTGTTTTAAAAAGTATTTTAAAAAGTTTGGGGTTAGATGATGGTCGGGTCTGGATTAGGTGGGTTAGCGCCAGCGAAGGTAAAAGATATGCGGATAGTATATCTGAAATGACCTCCCATTTAAAAAGATTAGGTCCCAATCCGGTAAGTAAATATTGGTCTTTATAGAGGTGAAATAGATGAAAAAAGAGGTAGTTATTGAGGTAAAGGATGCCAAGGTAAAAGAAGCGATTAATTCTTTTTTGGAGAGCCTTCTTGAAAAAAATCTGGTGAGTGCACTTTTAGTTCCTCGAGAAGTCCCTTCAAAAGATAATGTAGTTCAAAGTTTGATGACTAATTCTAACGGACTAAAAGAGGTAAACGTTATCTCTCCCGTTCTCCCGGTTAGTTCGGCAAGAATTATCTCCCAGATGACCAGACTCAGTTCCTATAAGAATCCGGTGGGAGTTGTTCTTAGGTCCTGTGAAATAAGAGCATTAATAGAACTGGTTAAATTGAAGCAGGCTTCTTTAGATAACCTGCTTATTATTGGGGTAGATTGCTTAGGGACCTATTCAGTTAGTGATTATCAGAATCTCTGTAAACAAGGTAATTCACCTTCAGATGAACTCTTAAGGAAATTTAAGGAAGGAGGAGAGGATACTAAATTAAGGAAAGCTTGCCAGGTGTGTGAGTATCCTATTCCCTCTAATGCCGATTTAGTTATCGGCTTAGTAGGAGTAGATTTTGAAAAGAATATTCTGCTTAAATCTGGTACTGAGAAAGGAGAAAAAATTTTAGAAAAGTTCTCCTTTCCCGAATTTAACCAATCAAAAAGAGAAGAGTCTGTTTCTAAGTACCTTAGTAAAAAAATAGAGAAAAGAGATACTCTTTTTTCTGAGATGAAGGGAGAGGTAACTGGTTGGGAGAATTTACTTTCGGTATTTTCCACCTGTATTAACTGTCATAATTGTATGAGAGTCTGTCCCCTTTGTTATTGCCGAGAGTGTTTCTTTGAATCGCCGACGTTTGAATTTGATTCAGAAAAATACCTCCTGTGGGCTAAAAGAAAAGGCTCTATTAAAATGCCCAGGGATACCACTCTTTTCCATTTAGGGAGAATGAGTCATATGGCTACTTCTTGTGTAGGATGCGGACTTTGTGAGCAAGCTTGTCCAAGTAATATTCCACTTCTTAAAATATTTAAGATGGTAAGCTATGATGTGCAGCAGATTTTTAAATATGTTCCGGGAAGAGATTTAGAAGAACCTTTACCGCTTACTACTTTTAAAGAAGATGAACTTCGCAGTGTAGGGGAGGAGTAAAATGAGTGAAAATGAAGAAAAGATTATTAAAGTAAATGAATTAGACCCCAATTTTAAGTATGAGATTCAAGCAGAACCAGGAGGCGAGAATATTACTCGCTGTTTTGCTTGTGGCAGCTGTACTGCTGGATGTCCTATTAGAGAGGTAAATGATCAGTTTAACCCTCGAAAGATTATTAGAATGGCTCTGTTGGGGATGAAAGAGAGGGTTCTTTCCAGTGATTTTATCTGGCTCTGTTCCAGTTGTTATACCTGTGCGGAAAGGTGTCCTCAGGAGGTAAAGATTACTGACCTAATGAATGTCATAAAAAATATCGCGGTAAGAGAAGGATATATTCATCCCTCTTTTGTAGCTCAAATGGAAGCTTTAAACTCTCATGGTAGGCTTTATGAAATTGGGGAGTTTGATAATGAAAAGCGAACAAAACTTGGTCTTCCTCAAATAGAGGAGAGCGCCGAGGATACAAAAAAGCTATTTAAACAGGAAGGTGTGGATAAACTTCTTCAGGTAGTTAAGGAGAGTGAAGAATGAAATACGCTTTATTTTTAGGATGTACTGTTCCGGTGAGGGCATTAAATTATGAGCTTTCCGCCAGAAAAGTAGCCCATAAATTAGGTATAGAGTTTGTGGATATAAATGATTTTGGTTGTTGTGGTTTCCCGCTTAAATCGGTGGATAGAGATGTTTTTCTTTTAATGGCCGCTAAAAACTTAAGTTTGGCGGAAGAGAAAGATTTGGATCTAGTTACTCTTTGTAGTGCTTGTACTTCTATTTTAACCGAAGCAAATAAGGAGTTAAAGGAAGAGGAAAGTTTGCGGAAAAAGATAAATAATAAGCTTTCAGTTTTAGGGAGAAAATATGAAGGAAAAATAAAAGTAAAGCATTTTACCCGAATTTTATATGAAGATGTGGGCCTTGAGAAGATAAGAGAAAATTTAAAGGTTGATTTATCTAAATTTAGTTTTGCTTCTCACTATGGTTGCCATTACTTAAAACCCTCAGCAATATATGAAGATTTTGATGATGTTGAAAATCCAAAAACGCTGGATGAGTTAATTGAGGTAACCGGAGCAAAGTCTGTTCTTTATGAAGATAAAAAGAGTTGTTGTGGTGGAGGTATTTTGGGTATAAATGAAATGACCGCACTGAAAGTAGCCAAAGATAAACTTGACCATATAAAATCTGCTAAGGCAGATGCTATCTGTTTGATTTGTCCTTTTTGCAGCATTATGTATGAAGGGAGTCAAAAAAAGATAGAAAAGCAATTTGAAGCAGAGTATAATCTACCTGTTTTATATTATCCTCAAATTCTTGGTCTGGCCTTAGGTATTTCTCCCGAAGAATTGGGTTTTAAGATAAACCGGATAAAACCAAGAGAAATGTTGGCAAAATTATAATAAGGTAAAGGAGAGGGAAAGGTGAGCTTAAAAAAAGATAAAGTTGGGGCGGTGATGGTAGTGGGAGGTGGCATTGGTGGTGTTCAAGCCTCTTTAGATTTAGCAGAATCTGGCTTTAAAGTCTATCTGGTGGAAAAAAGCCTAAGTATTGGTGGAGTAATGGCTCAGCTGGATAAAACTTTTCCCACCAATGATTGTGCGATGTGTATTCTTTCCCCAAAACTTGTTGATTGCGGAAGACATAGAAATGTGGAGATGCTTACTAACTCAGAAGTGGAAAGTATTGAAGGAGAAGTAGGTAATTTTAAGGTAAGAGTAAAAAAACATTCCCGCTTTGTTGATTTAGCTAAGTGTACCGGTTGTGGAGATTGCGCTGAAGTTTGCCCGGTAGAGATTCCCAGTGAATATGAAGAAAACTTGGTAAATAGAAAAGCAATATATAGACCCTTTGCCCAAGCAACCCCCATTGCATTTGGCATTGAAAAAAGAGGAATTCCTCCCTGTAGAGCTGCCTGTCCTTTGCAGGTTAATACTCAAGGTTATATAGCCTTAATATCTCAAGGGAAATTTAAGGAAGCTCTAACTCTGGTTCGCGAAAAGAATCCACTCCCAGGAATATGCGGCCGAGTGTGCACTCATCCCTGCGAAGGAGAATGTCTGAGGCAAAATGTAGATGAGCCTATTGCTATTGATTTATTAAAGAGGTTTGTAGCTGATTACGACAGAGAGGTAGATTTTGAGTTAAAAATTGAGCCGCAAAAAGAGAATAGGATTGCTATAATTGGTTCTGGTCCCGCTGGTTTAACTTCAGCCTATGATTTAAGAAAAAGGGGCTATAAGGTTACTATATTTGAAGCTCTTTCAGTTGCCGGGGGGATGCTGGCCGTAGGCATTCCTGATTATCGCCTTCCTAAAGATATTTTAAGAAAAGAAATTAGCATTTTAGAAGATTTTGGTATTGAAATAAAATTAAATACTCCTCTAGGTGAGAATTTAACCATAGAGGAGCTTAAAAATAATGGCTATGAGGCTATATTTATTGCTGTTGGAGCTCATCTAAGCCTGAAATTAGAAATCCCCGGAGAGGATTTAAAAGGTGTATATCATGGTGTAGAGTTTTTAAGAAGAGTAAATTTGGGCGAGAAAGTAGAAGTAGGAGAAAAAGTGGTGGTGGTGGGAGGTGGAAATGCCGCCATTGATGCCGCAAGAACAGTTTATCGCCTGGGAGCAAAAGAAGTTACCATTATTTATCGAAGGTCAAGAGCGGAGATGCCGGCTAATGAAGAGGAGATAGCAGAAGCAGAAAAAGAGGGAATTAAGATTTTTTATTTAGCTGCTCCTACCAGGATTTTAGGTAAAGAGAGTAAAGTTAACCAGGTCCAATGCCTTCGGATGAGATTAGGCGAGCCTGATGCCTCAGGAAGAAGAAGACCTATTCCTCTAGAGGGTTCAGAATTTATTATTGATGCAGATATGATAATTCCCGCTCTTGGTCAGTCTTCAGATTTATCATTCTTAGGCTCTCATCATAAGTTTAATCTGGTTCGGGGAAGAGGTTTTGAGGTAGACCCTTTAACTTTAGAGACGAACCTAAAAGGCATTTTTGCTGGTGGTGATACAGTTACGGGGCCCGATACAGTTATTGAAGCAATGGCTGCCGGTAGAAAAGCAGCTATCTCTATTGACCGTTATCTTAATGGTGAAGATATGCGGGTAGGTCGTGAAGGAGAGGGAAGTCAAGAGAGCGAGATTGAGGTAGATACCGAGGGAGTAGAACCTAAAAAGAGGACAGAAGTAGCTGCTCTTCCCCTAAGTGAAAGGAAGGGAAATTTTAAAGAAGTTATTTTAGGTTTTAGCGAAGAAGAGGCAATTAAAGAGGCAAAAAGATGTCTTGATTGTGGAGGATGCTCTGAATGTATGCAGTGCGTAGAAGCTTGTAAGGCAGAAGCAGTCCTTCATGATATGCTCGAAGAGGATAGGGAGATAAATGTTGGCTCGGTAATTCTTTTTCCCGGATTTGATGAATTTAATCCTCAGTTAAAAGAAGAGTATGGTTACAAGAGATTTCCTAATGTGGTATCCAGTATTGAGTTTGAAAGAATTTTATCTGCCTCAGGTCCTTATCAAGGCCAGGTAACGAGAATGTCGGATGATAAACATCCCAAGAGTATTGCCTGGATTCAGTGTGTTGGCTCAAGAGACTCTAAAATTAAACGAGGTTACTGTTCCTCAGTTTGCTGTATGTATTCTACCAAAGAAGCTTTAATTACCAAAGAACATGCTCCAGATACTAAGACCTCTATCTTTTATATGGATATGAGGGCTTATGGGAAGGATTTTGATAAATATATTAAAAGGGCAGAATTTGAATACGGGGTGAGGTATGTGCGCTCAAGGATTTCAGAAATAGAAGAAGATCTTAAAACTCATAATTTAAGGATAAAATATGAGACCGATGATGGGAAGCTCGCCAGCGAAGAATTTGAGATGGTTGTTTTATCTGTGGGCCTGGAAGCTTCCAAGAGTGCAAAGGAGATAGCAGAAAAATTTAATATCCAACTAAACAGTTATAACTTTGCTAAGACGAGTACCTTTGAACCTCTCCACACTTCTCGGCCAGGTATCTTTGTTGGCGGTGCCTTCTCTGGACCCAAGGACGTTCCAGAGACTGTAGCTCAAGCAAGCGGCGTTGCTGCAGAAGCATCGAGTATCTTGTCAGAGGCAAGGGGTTCTTTGGTAACCGAAAAAGAGTATCCTCCAGAAATAGATGTCAGCGGAGAAGCTCCCAGGATAGGTGTATTTGTCTGTCACTGCGGTATAAATATTGGAGGAGTGGTTGATGTTCCCTCTATTGTGGAATACGTCAAGACTTTACCCAGCGTAGTTTATGCTGAAGATAATATGTACACTTGTTCGCAGGATACCCAGAATAAAATCAAGGATGTAATAGAAAAATACAAATTAAACAGGGTTATTGTTGCCTCCTGTACTCCCAGAACTCATGAACCTCTTTTCCAGGAAACCATAAAGGAAGCCGGTCTTAGCAGATATTTATTTGAAATGGCAAATATTAGAGACCAGGACTCCTGGGTTCATATGTATTCCAAAGACCTTGCCACCGAGAAAGCAAAGGATCTGGTCAGGATGGCGGTTTACAAATCAAGACTTTTGGAGGCTTTGAAGGAGTATAGTGTACCCGTAAATAAAAGGGCCCTTGTCATAGGGGGAGGTGTATCAGGTATGAATGCTGCACTTACCTTATCTGGAATGGGCTATAATGTAAGTATTGTGGAAAAAGATAATGAGCTGGGGGGCAATTTCAGAAAAATAAGAAAAACTACAACAGGAGAAGACGTGAGGAACTACCTTAAAACACTTATTAACAGAGTCGAAAAAGATCCGAATATAGACTTGTTTAAGAACCATGAAATTGAAAAGGTGGAAGGTTATGTCGGAAATTATAAAACTTACTTGAAGGGAAAGGATGAGCCGATTGAACACGGCGTAATGATAATTGCAACAGGAGCAATAGAATATATACCAACAGAATACCATTATGGTGAGAATGAAAATATTATTGTGCAGCACGAACTAGAAGATAAATTAGAAAATGGGGAGATAACCGGCAAAGAAACGGTGGTTATGATACAGTGTGTGGGGTCAAGGAGTGACGAGCATCCCTGGTGTTCAAGGGTATGCTGTTCGAGGGCTGTAAGAAACGCAACGGAGCTTGCAGAAAAAGGAAGCCAGGTTTTTGTTCTTTACAGGGATATAAGAACATATGGGTTCAGGGAAGAACTTTATGAAAATGCCCGTAAAAAGGGTGTAATATTCGTGAGATACGACGAGGACACTCCGCCAGATGTATCTATGGTTAGCGATAAAATTTTTGTAAAAGTAGGTGATCCTATTCTGAAAACTATTCTTGAAATTGAGCCTGATTATCTGGTTCTTTCCAATGGAATTACACCTTCAATTAAAGAGAACGAAGGGATAGCAAAGTTATATAAAGTGCCGCTTAATGAAGACGGATTCTTCCTCGAGGCACATATGAAACTTAGACCGGTAGATTTTGCAACTGAAGGAGTATTTCTTGCTGGACTGGCACATTCGCCAAAATTCGTTGATGAGTCTATTGCTCAGGCGAAGGCTGCCGCAGGGAGGGCTGCCATTATTCTTGCGAAGGATAATATTATTACTGCTGGAACCATTGCAAATGTAAATCTGAGTAAGTGCATAGGGTGTGGTCTTTGTGCAGATGTTTGCCTATACTCTGCAGTTTCATTAGTGGAAAAGAAAATTTTTGGGAAAGTTAAAAAGGTTGCTGAGGTGAATCCTGCGCTTTGCAAGGGTTGTGGCACGTGTACGGCTACTTGCAGGCCAAATGCGATAGATCTTTATGGTTTTTCCAATCAGGAGATTACCGATGTTGTATCTGGAATTATTGCTGAGAGAAGAAAGGTAGACGATCTAAATAGCGCTGAATCGCTAGTTAAGGGGTTTTGAGATGGAAGAAAAAGAACCAAAAATACTAACTTTTCTCTGCAATTGGTGCTCTTATGCGGCAGCAGATCTTACTGGAACCTCAAGGATACAGTACCCTCCTAATGTAAAAGTTATACGAGTTCCCTGTTCTGGCAGGGTTAATCCGCAATTTTTAGTTAAGGCTTTTCACGATGGAGTTGATGGTGTATGGGTTTCGGGATGTCATTTAGGAGACTGCCATTACACAGAAGGCAATTACTATGCTCAGAGAAGATTTCTTATTATAAAATCTCTTCTGGAATACGTAGGAATAGAATCTGAAAGAATACATTTTTCTTGGATATCTGCCTCCGAGGGTAAAAGGTTTGCGGATATCGCTACAAAAGTTACCGAAGATTTAAAAAAGTTGGATTCTTCTCCGGTGATTCTGGCGAAAAAGAGGTAAGTATGGATAAGAAAATTATTGAACTACTTAAAGAAAAATTAGAAAATGGTGAAATTGAAGGAGTTTTAGGATTTGAGAGGAAACAATATCCAGAAAAGAACGGGGTAATATTCGTTAACCACAGCGAAGGTCTTAAGAGGATAGCTGACTCACTTTTTAATACATTAAATATAGCTACCTATTTAGGAAAACTTAAAGGTAAGAAAGTAGCAGTTTTGGTAAGAGGATGTGAGGAAAGGGCTATTAATATGCTTTCTGTAGAGAACCAACTTAACCGAGAAGAGTTTTTTCTAATTGGTCTACCGTGCCAGGGAATTGTGAATATAAGAAAAGTCAAATCTCTATATAAGGGAGAAATAAAAAATATAGAAGAGAAAGACAGGTTAATCATTGTGGAAGGGGATAAGGGTAAGATTGAAATTTCGGTGAGTAAAGTACTTTCTAATTCATGCCTTGATTGTCAAAGACCTACTTCTCCGACTGCAGATATAAACATTGAAGGGGATACTATTTCTCCTGATGCTGATTTTTTAAAGGTGAAGGAAATAGAAAGTTTATCTTTCCCAGATCGATGGGAAATGTTTAAAAATGAATTTGAATTATGTATAAGGTGCTACAGTTGCAGGGAAGTATGTCCCCTGTGTTATTGCGAGACCTGTTTTGTTGATTCAAGTGACCCTCAGTGGGTTGAACCAGGAAAAGATGTATCAGATATTGCCTCTTTTCATCTTATAAGAATGCTGCACATGGCAGGGAGATGTGTGGGCTGCGGTGCTTGCGAAATAGCCTGCCCGGAGGGAATAAAGCTTTCCTATTTAACTTCTAAGATTGCAAAAGACGTGAAAGAAGCGTTTAACTATGAATCAGGGCTTACTGCAACGCAAAAGCCTGCTCTCAGTGAGTTTAAACAGAACGATAAAGGGGAATTTATTTTATGAAAAAAATTCCAAAAGCTGAGTTTATAAAAGAATTAAGTAAATGGGGAAAAATCTTTTTCAGAACAGACGAAGGGTTTTTAGAAAATAATGAGTTGTCGAACAGAAGACCCTCTAAGCCACCCAAAAAATTTGTAATTCCGCAGGAGGAAATATATCTTCTTTTTTACAGACCTGAACAGAAGATTGTTCAGAAAGAAATCTTTAGAAAAGAAGAAAAAAAGGTAATTTTTGGACTATACCCCTGTGATGCAAAATCAATTGAACTGATTGATCTAAACTTTTTAAAAGATCCCAAAGACCCTTATTATGTTAAGAGAAGGGAATCCTTGCTTCTGGTTACAGAAGCCTGTACTCATCCATCTACCCATTGTTTCTGCACCTCCCTTGGTGATAGCCCATTTGATAGGCGAGGTGATATATTTGCTTTTGGTATGAAAGACTATTATTTAGCAGAACCTTTAAGCGACAGAGGTAGAGAAGCAATCTTATGGGATAAATTTGCGAACGCAACTGAAGATGATGGGAAGCTGTTGGAGAAGGCCAAGAAAGAAATAGAGAAAAGTTTAGAGCAATTTGATTTTAAAAATATTCATAAAATTTTATATCAGAAGTATAAAGATAAAATATGGGATGAGCTGGCTTTTAAATGTGTAAATTGCGGTGCATGTACTTTTTATTGTCCGACGTGTTATTGTTTTGACGTACAGGATGTGGAGAGAACAAATTGGGGGTATAGGGAGAGAGTATGGGATTCTTGCATGTTTACCATCTATTCCCTGGAAACTTCTGGCCATAATCCTAGATCTGCAAAAATGACCAGATTAAGAAACAGAGTAATGCATAAATTTGCCTATTACCAGACTAGTTATGGTGAATATGGATGCGTAGGATGCGGCCGATGTATAGATATATGCCCGGTCGGTTTTGATATAAGAGAGACTCTTAAAACTTTAAAATTGGAGGCTGGCCATGATTAATCCCTATAAAGCGGAAGTTGCCACTCTGGTCAGAAATAATTTTGAATCTGATGATCGTGCAATTAAAACTATTTATTTAGAGTTTGAAAATGGAAAGAAGATGGAATATATTCCTGGCCAATTCTGTGAGCTCTCAGTATTTGGCAAAGGAGAAGCTCCGTTTGGTATAGCAAGTTCACCTACGGAAGAGGGCAAAGTTCTTGAATTTACTGCGAATCGGGCAGGTCTTGTTACGAAAGCGCTACACGAGACAGAAATAGGCGAAGAAATTGGAATAAGAGGTCCTCTTGGAAATGGCTTCCCCATATCCAAATTTACTCATCATAATCTGGTAATAATTGGAGGAGGATTTGCTTTTACGACACTGAGATCGCTTTTAGTATTTGCCCTTCATAACAGAAGTGACTTTGGAAATATAGAGGTAATTTATGGAGCAAGAGAGCCTGGTTTGCTCATTTACAAAAATGAATTTAAGAAATGGCGAGAAAGAGGCGATGTAAATATCTATCTTACGGTTGATAAAGAATTTCCAGGCTGGAAGGGGAGAGTTGGGTTTGTTCCGCAGGTGGTAGGTGAAATAGCTCCTTCCGAAAAAGATGCATATGCAGTAATTTGTGGCCCACCGGTTATGATCAACTTTACTCTTCCGGTAATGCTCAAACTTGGATTTGCAAGGGACAAAATATACACTTCCCTGGAAAAAAGGATGAAATGTGGTATCGGGAAATGTGGGAGGTGTAACATTTGGTCTAAATATGTGTGTAAAGACGGTCCTGTTTTTTCCTTTGCTGAAATCGAGGAATTAGCGGAGGAGCACTAAAGGCAGGTCTAAATTTCTGGTGAAAAGCCCTCTCTGCCCTGAATTACCGTTTTTTTTGGTGGGAGAGGATTTAGGATATTAAGTTTGATAATTTGATAAGGAGGTTAATATGCCCGAGATAAATTTTCCTAAAATGGTAAAAATTAGGCAAAAATTTGAAGCTCCCGTTATTAAAGACCTTAAGGGTGAACTCTCCAAAGAAGTAGCTAAATCTAAATTAAAGGAGAGAATAAAACCGGGAGATAGCGTAGCAATTACTGCCGGAAGTAGAGGTATCTCTCATATTGCAGAAATTACAGCTGCTCTAGTAAAAGAAGTAAAAGATTTAGGAGGAAACCCTTTTATAGTTCCGGCTATGGGTAGTCACGGTGGAGCTACTGCAGAGGGGCAGGTAGCTGTATTAAAAAGTTACGGAATTACGGAAAGCTCTATAGGTGCCCCTATACGCTCTTCCATGGAGGTAGTGAAGATAGGGGAGATAAGGGAAGGTGTGCCTGTTTTAATGGATAAAATAGCCTTTAATTCCGATGCTATCATAGCGGTTAATCGGGTTAAACCCCATACCTCTTTTAGGGGAGCTGTAGAAAGCGGATTAATGAAGATGCTCTCCATCGGTCTTGGTAAACATGCCGGCGCTTGCCTGGTGCATTCCTTTGGTTCACCTGGCTTAAGGGAAATGGTTCCTCAAGCTGCTCGTATTATACTAAAAAAAGCTAAGGTGGTTTTAGGGATAGCTATTTTAGAAAATGCCTATGACCAGACGGCTAAAATTGTGGCTGTAGAACCAGAAGATTTTGAGAAGGTAGAGCCTGGTTTATTAGAAGAGGCTGGTCAATTGATGCCTCGTCTTCCTTTTGATGAGATAGACCTTTTGATAGTGGATGAGATAGGTAAAAATATAAGTGGAACAGGTATGGATACAAATATAATTGGGCGATTGATGATTAGGGGAGAAAAAGAGTTTGAAAAACCTAAAATTGATAAGATAATTGTTCTGGAGGTAACTCCTGAATCCCATGGGAATGCTATAGGGGTAGGATTAGCTGATATTACTGTAAAAAGGTTGGTTGATAAGATTGATTATCATGCTACTTATACCAATGTTTTAACTTCCGGATTTCTTATTAGAGCAAACATTCCTCTTACTTTTAACACCGATAAAGAGGCTGTAGCTACTGCCCTGGGGACTTTTATAAGAATTGAATCTGCAAAAGTAAGGGTAGTTAGAATAAAAAATACTCTTGCTTTAGAAAAAGTTTATATTTCGGAAGTTCTTTTAAAAGAAGCCGAAAAGAGAGAGGACCTGGAAATTATTGGTGAGTTAAAGGAGATGTTATTTGACTCTGCAGGAAATCTATGGGGAGGAGATTATGTTTGAAGAACTAAAAGATATAGTGGGGGGAGAAAATTTTTCTGATGCTCTGGCGGATAGATATATATATTCCTCAGATGCTTCTATCCATCAGAGTTTACCTTCGGTGATACTAAGACCAGGAAATACAGAAGAAGTTCAAGAAATTTTAAGGTATGCCAATAAGGAAAAGATTCCTGTAACTCCTCGAGGGGCAGGGACAGGAGAGGTGGGTGGTGCTGTTCCTATCGACGGGGGTATCGTTCTTGACCTAAAAAGAATGAATAAAATAAAGGAGATTCGCATAGGAGATCTACTCTGTAAAGTTGAACCAGGAGTAGTTAATGATGAGCTTAATAAAGAGCTTAAAGAGTTTGGGTTTTTCTTTCCTCCCACCCCAGGAAGTGGAAAAGTATGCACCATAGGAGGAATGATTGCTAATAATGCTTCGGGGATGAGGGCTGTAAAATATGGAGCTACCAGAGATTCTGTTTTGGGGTTAAAGGTGGTTCTGCCGCAAGGAGAGCTGGTCTCCTTAGGGACACAGACCATTATTCATTCCTCTGGTTATCAGTTGGAGAGGCTGATGGTGGGTAGCGAGGGGACTTTGGGAGTTATTGTGGAGGCGACGCTTCGTCTTAAACCTCTTCCCGAAAAAAGAGCGGTGGGAAGAGCTATGTTTTATAAATTAGAGGAAGCGGGTAAAGCAATATCTGCTATAGTTGCCAGAGGTATAACCCCTTCTGCCCTTGAGCTTTTAGATGAGATAGTGATTAAGTCTATTAATGCGGCCTTTAATTTTGGCTTACCGGAAATTGAAGCTCTAGTTCTTTTTGAGTGCGATGGGAACAAGGTCTCTATTGATTATGAGATGGATAAAATAAAAAAGGTCTGTCAGGAGTTTAACTCTTTCAGTATAGATATAAGTAATGACCCTAAGGAAATGGAAAAGATATGGGAAGCAAGAAACGCAGCTTTTCCAGCTACCAGTAGATACAAGGAAAATCTGGCCAGGGTCACTTTAGCTGAAGATGTCACCGTTCCGATATCTAAGCTTTCCGAGTTGATTGTTAACCTGCATAGAATAGCCTCAGAAAATAGTATTATTATATGTACCTATGGTCATGCCGGTGAGGGATTAATTCATACCTCTTTTCTTATAAATCCAGAATCATCCCAGCAATGGGAGAGAGCAAAAAAGGCTGTTGCTGAGGTTTATGCCCTCACTCAAAGTTTAGGGGGAACCACCTCGGGTGAACATGGAATAGGAATTTCCAAGGCTCCTTATTTTAAGAAGGAAAGAAGTGAAACCCTGGAGATAATGAGGAAGATCAAAAAAGCTTTTGACCCCCAGAATATTTTAAACCCTCACAAGCTGATGGATGCCCCTGATGATTTTTTTACCGCCACCAAGCTTAGATATGCGATAAAGGAGTAAAATATGGAGATAAAAAACCTGGAGAAATGGAAAAAGGAGATGCTGGTTTGTATCAGGTGTGCCTACTGCCTTGAAAATTGCCCGGTCTATAACCAGATTGGTTGGGAGAGCGCAGGCGCCAGAGCAAGAATGATTCTTTCCTACGGTCTTTTAACCAAAGATATGGAATATTCGGATTCTATTTTAGAGAAGTTCTTTCAGTGCACTGCCTGTGGACAATGTGAGGTAAATTGTCCGGCTAAAGTAAAAATTCTTGAGGTGGTAAAGGCAACCAGAAAAGACCTGGTAGAAAATGGTCACTATTTCCCTCCTCATAAATTAATGGAAGAAGCGGTAAAGAAAAACGGTAATGTATATGGAGAGGAAAAAAAGGAGAAAGAGATAATCCAAAAAGGCGCTACCTATGCTCTCTTTGTCGGCTGTGTAGGAACCTACCGAGAAGAAGAAAGCGTAAACAGGACCATCAAGCTTTTAAAGAAGCTGGGAGTATCTTTTACCAGGTTTGATGAGCTATGTTGTGGAGGGGTCTTTCCTTATCTAGGTTTAGAAAATTATCAGGAGAATGTCCAGCATAATAAAGAGGAGATTAAAAAAACAGGAGCAAAGAAATTGTTAACTACCTGTCCTATGTGCTATAAGACCTTTAAAAATAATCCAGAATATAGTGATTTAGGATTGGAGGTGGTTCATATTACCCAGCTTTTAAATAAACTTAATCTCAAGGTGAAGACCGAGGAGATAGTTACCTACCATGACCCTTGTGATTTAGGAAGACATTCGGGGATATATGAAGAGCCCAGAGAAATGATTAAGAAGTTTGCTCCTCATTTCGTAGAAATGGAAAAAAACCGCGAGAATGCTCGCTGCTGTGGTGCTGGTGGAGGGGTAAGGGGAACCTTTACCAGGCTTTCCATTGATATGGCAAAAGATAGATTGAAAGAAGCGATAGATAAGAAAGCCGATGTTCTTCTTACTGAATGCTTCTCCTGTTTACATAATTTCAAGAACGCTAAGAAAAGAAAGCAAAATATTAAGATCTATAATATTTCTGAATATCTTTCGATTTTAATGGATGGGAGTGAAAAATGAAGATTTACGAATTCCAGGCTTATGAGATTTTTACTAAGAGGGGGATACCTTCTCCTTGGGGTGAGGTTGCTAAAACAAGCGAAGAAGTTAAAAAAATAGCTGAAAAGCTGGGTAGACCCGTAGTCGTAAAAGCGCAAGTGCTGGTAGGAGGAAGAGGAAAGGCGGGAGGTATAAAGCTTGCTTCTACTCCAGAGGAAGCTTATAGGGCAGCTGAGAGGATTTTAAACTCTAAACTTAAGGGTATTTTAGTTAAAAGAGTGTTTGTCAAGGAGTCTGTATCTATTAAAGAGGAGTATTATTTAGGAGTAACCGTAGATAGAGCTCAAAAAAGGGTGGTGGTTATGGTAAGTCCTGCTGGGGGAATAGATATAGAAGAGGTAGCCAGAACCAATCCCGAGAAAATATTTAAATTTTATGTCCACCCCTTACTTGGATTTAAAAGCCACCAGGCCAACGAACTTGCTTCAGCTCTCACTAAAGATAAAAACTTAGTTCAAGGGATAGCTAAAATCCTTTCCGCTCTTTACCGTATTTTTGAAGAAATGGACTCTTCTTTGGTAGAGGTAAACCCTTTAGTAATTACCAAAGAAGGGTCTCTCTTTGCCCTTGATGCCAAGATTATATTTGATGATAATGCTCTCTACAGACACCCAGAAATAAGTAGCTTAAGGGATTTGGAGGTAGAAGACCCTCTTGAGGTGAGAGCAAAAGAAGCCGGGGTAAGTTATGTTAGACTCGAGGGGAATATTGGCTGTATAGTAAATGGAGCCGGTTTAGCTATGGCTACTATGGATCTGGTAAAACATTACGGAGCCGAGCCAGCTAATTTTTTAGATGTAGGAGGAGGGGCAAGTTCACAGCAGGTAGGTAAGGCGCTGGATATTGTTTTATCCGATGAGCAGGTGAGGGCTGTTCTGGTTAATATATTTGGTGGAATCACCAGATGTGATATTGTTGCCGAAGGCCTTATTCAAGCTCTCTCTAAGAGAGAGACGAACTTACCTTTAATTATTAGGCTTACCGGAACGAATGAAGAAGAAGGTCGAAAAAAGCTGAAGGGTATAAAAGGAATCTTCTTAGCAGCCACTATGAATGAGGCAGCAAAAAAAGCGATGGAGGTGGTGAAAAGTTGAGTATACTGGTTGATTCTAATACGCGTTTATTAGTTCAAGGCATAACCGGTAGAGAGGGAAGTTTTCATACGCGGCAGATGTTAGATTATGGAACAAAGGTAATTGCAGGGGTAACTCCAGGCAAAGGAGGACAACAAATAGAAGGGGTTCCTGTTTACGATACAGTTAAAGAAGCGGTTGGAGATATGGCGGTAAATACTTCTATTATTTATGTTCCTGCTCGATTTGCTACTGAGGCTATCTATGAAGCAACAGATGCCGGAATAAAACTCATAGTTTGTATTACAGAAGGTATTCCTACTTTGGATATGGTTAAAGCCTGTTATTACGTGAAGCTAAAGGGCTCAAAGTTAATTGGCCCTAATTGTGCTGGGGTAATTAGCCCGGGGAAGGCAAAAGTAGGGATTATGCCCGGCTCTATCCATAAAGAGGGAAATTTAGGGGTAGTCTCCAGAAGTGGCACTCTTACTTATGAGGTGGTTTATAATTTGACTAAAAATGATTTTGGCCAGTCAACCTGTGTAAGTATTGGAGGGGATCCGGTAATCGGTTCTTCTTTTATTGATATTCTTGAACTTTTTGAAGAAGATTCTCAAACTAAAGCTATTGTTTTAATTGGCGAAATTGGGGGAACTGATGAGGAAGAAGCAGCAAAATTTATCCATTCAAAAATGAGAAAGCCCGTTATTGCTTTAGTTGTAGGGAAAACAGCTCCTCCAGGAAAAAGAATGGGGCATGCAGGAGCTATAATCTCTGGAGGAACAGGTACAGCCGAAGAAAAGATAAAGACTTTTCAGAAATTTTCTATTCCGGTAGCTGAAAGTCCTCTACAGGTGGTAGATTTAGTCTCAGCAGTTTTAGATGAAAGGGATAAAACATAATATAAATATAAAAAGAAAGGATGGTGGCAAATTATCAAAGATAATAAAGTAATATATAAAAATGCTTTTGATTTTAGTAGAAAAACTATATTAATTACAGGTGGAGGTAGTGGGATTGGAAAAGAATTAGCAAACGCATTTGCCGAATGTGGAGGAGAAGTAGTAATCGGAGATATTTTTAAAGAAAAAGCTCAGGCAGTTGCAAATGAAGTGAATGAAAATGGAGGAATTTCTTTCCCCATACAGGTAGATGTTACTGAAATTGAAAGCATTAAAAATATGGTTAAAAAAACAATGGAATATTGTGGCAAAATTGATATATTGTTAAATAGTGCAGGTGTAAATGTTCGAAAACCCGCTGAAGATTTTACTGAAAATGATTGGGATAAAATTATTAATGTAAATTTAAAAGGAGCTTTCTTTGTGTCTCAAGAAGTAGGCAAGCAGATGATTAAACAAAACCATGGTAAGATTATCAATATTTCTTCTGATGATGCAGAAATAGGGCATTCTACTTTATCTATCTATTCAGCGAGCAAAGCCGGAATTGTTGCTTTTACTAAAGTATTAGCTAAAGAATGGGCGAAATATAATATAAATGTCAATTCTATTGGTCCAGGCTATATATTGACTGAATTAACTAAAGATTTATTGAAAAATAAGCAAAAATATGATAATATTTTAAGCGAAATTCCTGCAGGAAGATTGGGCACTACTCAGGATGTAGCAAAGGCAGCTCTATTTTTAGCATCAGAATTTGCCAGTTATATTACGGGACAGACTATTTTTGTAGAAGGGGGGAGGTTGATAGGATAAGAAATATTTTAATATGAGAAATTTTTAAGGTTTTGTTAAAAAATTTTCAAAGGAGGAAAAAAATGAAAAAAGTAATTTTAATGAGTTTTGTATTTGTATTAGTATGTATTTTAACTATTTCGCTTTTCTCTTTTGCGGAAGAAACGATAAAAATTGGGATTCTTCTTCCTCTAAGTGGACCAGCCGCATCTATTGGAGTAAATTCTCTTAATGGTCATAAATTAGCGGTAGAGGAAATAAACGAAGCAGGAGGGATTAAATCTTTAGGTGGAGCGAAAATAGAATTAATAGTTGCTGATAGTGGAGGCGATCCCAAGGTAGGAATGACTCAAGCGGAAAGGCTTATTACTAAAGATAAAGTTGTAGCGATTATGGGAGCGTATCAGAGTAGTGTTACTTATCCTAGCACACAAGTTGCTGAAAAGCTTCAAATTCCTTATTTGGTACCTTCATCTTATTTACCAACTATTACTGAGAGAGGGTTTAAATATACTTTCAGGCTTTGTCTTAATTCTGATTTAGCCAGTAGGGAACAAATTGCATTTTTAGACCGGATGGGAAAATTAACCGGGGAACCAGTAAAAACTTTAGGTTTAATATATGAAAACACGGATTGGGGTGAAGCAACAGTAGAGTCTTGGAAAAAATACGCTAAGGAGTTTGGTTTTGATATAGTGCTTGATGAAGCATATCCGGCCAATTCCGCATCATTAAATCCGGTAGTGCTTAAGATCAAATCATCTAACCCTGATGCCCTTCTTTTTGCATCATATACCTCAGATGCAATATTATTAACTAAGGGAATAGCAGAACAGAAAATCGATATAAAGGTATATGTAACTACCGCAGGTGGGCACGCTGATCCTGTATTCTTTGAGAATGTAGGAGCTAATGCAGATTATTATTTTGATTTAGCAGAAACTTCACCAGATATAGATTTGCCTTTGGCTTTAGAAACTAATGCAAAGTATAAAAAAATATATGGAGATGATATGAGTGATGATTGTATAAAATGCTATACCTCTACTTATGTTATTGCTAAAGCCATTGAAATTGCTAAATCTACTAATCCTGATGATATCCAGCGAGTGTTAGCTAATATGTTTATGATTTCAGGCCAAAAGGGAATTATCACTCCATATAGTGTTGAGTTTGGTCCCGATGGCCAAAATATCTATGCTAGAGCAGTAATAATCCAGAACTTAAATCAAAAGAGAGTGGTAGTCTATCCTGCAGAATTGGCTCTACCTGGAGCAGCAATTGTTTGGCCTACTCCAAGTTGGGATGAAAGGTAAACAATAGAAAAACTTGCATAAATCAAATAATACAGCAGGGTATATTCTATGAATATACCCTGCTGGAAAGGGAGAAGTTTTTATGGAAGCAATTATTAATGGAGTATTAATGGGCGGAGTTTATGGTTTAACTGCTTTAGGTCTTAGCCTTATTTTTGGGGTAATGAAAGTAATTAATTTTGCTCATGGCTCTCATTTAATGATAATGATGTATGTGGAATATTGGTTAATTAAATCAATCGGCATAGACCCATATTTATCTTTATTAATAGTTTTACCTATTGCTTACACTATAGGTTATTTTACACAAGCTATATTAATTAATCCTATTTTAAAAGCTGAAAAGGATGTTAGAGAACCTCTAGGTGTATTATTATTGACTGCTGGGTTATGGATATTTATCAATAATCTTTTTCTGATGTTGTTTGGAGCAAACTTTAAGTCTGCAGATACTGTTTATAGCAATACTGTCTTGAAAATAAATAAAATGATGATTAGCAAGCCTCTTTTATATGCGTTTTTAGCCAGTTTAATTACCACTTATTTACTTAATTGGCTGCTGAGAAAGACGAAATTAGGAAAAGCAATACGAGCAACTGGTCAAGATAGAGAAGCTGCCAGTTTAATGGGGATTAATGTTTATAAAATTTATAATATTGCCTTTGGTATAGGAATTGCTGCATTAGGAGTTGCCGGCACTATTCTTATACCTCTATTCTATGTTCATCCTTTCGTAGGAGATGTTTTTGATATGAGAGCGTTTGTAATTGTAGTTTTAGGGGGGCTAGGTAGTATACCTGGAGCACTTTTAGGAGGATTATTAGTTGGTGTTATAGAATCATTAGCAGGTCATTTTTTAAATATGACCTGGGCAGCAGCTGTGATTTATATGATATTTTTATTAGCTTTATTTATTAAACCATCTGGAATGTTTGGTTTCGAAAAAGAATGGTAAAAAAAGAAGGAGTAATAAAATGAAAGATAATTCTAGAGGGGGTATTAACTTAGTTTATCCTAACTATTATTTGCCGTTAATTGCTTTACTGATATTATTTTGTATTCCTCTAGTAATTAAAAGTGCTAGCTGGATGCAAATAATGGTTTTAATTTTATGGTATGCTTGTTTGACCTTGAGTTGGAATTTTGTGGGAGGATTTGCTGGAGTTCTTCCTATGGGCCATGCAGCATATGCAGGTGTAGGAGCTTATGTTTCAACCTTATTATTTATTAACTATGGCTTGACTCCTTGGGTTGGTATGTTAATAGGAGGCGTTATTAGTGTTTTAGTTGCTCTTTTAATTGGAATTCCTACTTTTAAATTACATGGGGCATACTATGCTTTGGCTTCCATTGCCTTTGTAGAATTGTTAAGAATGGTTACCGAGAATACAAAAAAAATATTTGGAATAAAAATTAACGGTGCCCGAGGTTTGTTAGTTCCTTTAAAAGGGCACTCACCCTTTTTGTTTCAATTCGGAGAGAAAATTTATTATTATTACGTAATTTTGGCTATGATGCTTATTATCTTTTTTATTAGTTATAGAATTCAAAAGTCAAAATTAGGATATTATTTAGTTGCAGGTGGAGAAGAACAAGAAGCAGCTGAATCCCTTGGGATTAATGTTACAAAATATAAACTTATTGCCTTAAGTATTAGTGCATTTTTTATGGCGATATTAGGGACTTTCTATGCCCAACTAATACTATTTATCTACCCACAAGGAATTATGTCTTTAAGTTTATCTTTTGAAATTGCCTTTATAGCCATTATTGGAGGTAGAGGTACATTAATGGGTCCGATTTTAGGAGCTTTTACTTTAGTTCCTTTAGCTGAATTAAGTAGAATGTACCTTTCTGGTAGTAGATTCTTGGGTATTCATTTAATGTTGTATAGTAGTATTATTATTCTAGTTATGTTATATATGCCAAAGGGGCTCATTGGAGCATTTGAGAAAATTTATTTTTCCTTTACCAACAAGTTATTTAAGAAGTCATAAAATGCTCAAAAGAGGGGAGAAGGTAGATATGAAAATGCTTACCATAAAAAATTTAAGTAAACGTTTTGGAGGATTAAAGGCAGTAGATGATTTTAGCTTAGAACTAAAAGGTGGAGAAATTGTGGGCTTAATTGGACCAAATGGTGCAGGCAAAACAACTATTTTTAACTTATTAACCGGAGTATACCAGCCTGATTTAGGAGAAATAGTTTTTATGGGAAAAAATATTAAAAACCTCAAACCTTATGATATTTGTTTTCAAGGAATAGGTAGAACATTTCAGATAGTAAAACCTTTTCTTAACCGAACAGTTCTTTATAATGTTATGGTTGGATCATTTTTGTGGACTAATGATATTAAAAAGGCTGAAGAAGAAGCAATTGAAGTTCTTAAGTTTATCGGCTTAATTAATAAAAAAGATTTGCTTGGAAAAAATCTTACTATACCGGATAGAAAACGAATTGAGATTGCCAGGGCTTTAGCAACTAAACCAAAATTATTATTATTAGATGAAACAATGTCAGGCTTAAATCCAACTGAAACTGAAGAAGCAATAGTGTTAGTAAGAAAAATGCAAGAAGAAAAGAAATTAACTGTTCTTCTTATTGAACATGTTATGCAAGTTGTAATGTCTCTTTCAGAGCGAATAGCAGTTTTGAATCACGGAAGAAAAATTGCTGAAGGAACTCCCCAAGAAGTTTCTTGTAATGAAAATGTAATAAAAGCGTATTTAGGAGAAGAATATGTTACTACTTAATGTTAATAAAATAAATGGGTATTATGGAGATATCCAAGTATTGTATGATGTCTCTATAAAAGTTGAGGAGAATGAAGTTGTTAGTATTATAGGGGCTAACGGGGCAGGGAAAAGTACATTACTAAAGAATATTTCTGGGTTGCTACACCCTGCTTCTGGTAGAATTGATTTTTTAAATGAACAAATTAATTCTTTACCTGCATATAAGATAGTGGAAAGAGGGATTGTACAGATTCCAGAAGGAAGAAAACTTTTTCCTTTTTTATCAGTTTTAGAAAATCTCGAGATTGGTGCATACATTTCTCGGGCTGCAAAAGATTTAAAGCAGAGCCTTGAAATAGTTTTTGAATTATTTCCTATTCTTAAAGAAAGGAAAAAACAATTAGCTCGAACTTTAAGTGGAGGGGAGCAGCAAATGTTAGCCATAGCGAGAGGTTTAATGGCTAAACCCAAACTCTTAATGTTTGATGAACCCTCTTTAGGCCTGGCACCAATTTTAATAAATGATGTTTTTCAGACCATTAAGAAAATAAAGGAACAAGGAATTACCGTTCTTTTAATCGAGCAAAATGTTAAACATTCTTTAAGTTTAAGCGATAGGGGTTATGTTTTAGCGAATGGTAAAATTGTTTTAGAAGGAAAGAGAGAAGAACTTTTAAATAATTTAGAGGTGAAAAAAGCTTATTTGGGTATGTAAATATATATATTTCAAGATTGATAAAATGGTTATGTCTTATATTAGTTTAATAAAAATATAAAAAAATAAGAAGTTAAGGAGTGCAAATATGAATAGTAAACTTACATCAAAAGAAGTAATTGAAAAACATAATCAAGTAATGTCTCAGGCTGTTGGGCATTATGTTCAGGTTGCTTTTGACCGAGGGAAAGGTTCTTACCTTTATGATTTTGAAGGTAAAAAGTATTTAGATTTTGCAATGGGAATTTGCGTTTGCAGTGTGGGCCACTGTCATCCAGAGGTAGTAAAAGTTGCTCAGGAACAAACTGCTAAACTTATGCATACGTCTTCTATTGGTTATTATAAAGAGAACATTGAATTTGCTGAACTAATTAGACAGATTGGGCCTTCTTCTATGCGAGATAGCAAAGTAACCTTTGTTAATAGTGGTTCAGAAGCAGTGGAAGTAGCTTTAAAGATACCTCGTATGGTTTTAAGAAAATCGAACATTATTGCCTTCTTAGGTGGATTTCACGGTAGACCAATGGGTGCTTTAGCGGCTACTGCTAGTAACTCTGCGTACCGTAAAGGTATGAGCGGTTTAATGGTAGGAGTACAACATGCAATTTTTCCCAATATATATCGAAATCCTTTTGGAGTTCATAATCCGGATAAACTAAGTGATATATGTCTGGAGATAGTAAGAGAAATGATTGATCATGTTGCTCCAGCCGAGGACTTAGCTGGTATTTTAGTAGAACCACAACAGGGAGAAGGTGGATATATACCTGCTCCCCAGAAGTTTATTCAAGGTTTAAGAAAGATTTGTGATGAAACTGGTTCTGCTCTCATCTTTGATGAAATCCAAACTGGTTTTGGTCGTACTGGAAAAATGTTTGCCTATGAACACTTTGGGGTAGAACCCGATGTATTAGTTTTTGCAAAATCAGTAGGAGGCGGTTTACCTTTAGGTGGAGTTATTGCTACTAAAGAACTAATGGATAACTGGCTTATTGGTAGTCAGGGTACTACTTTTGGAGGAAACCCGGTAGCCTGTTGTAGTGGCAAGAAGACGATAGAAATTATACAAAGAGATCATTTAATAGAAAACGCTGCTAACCTAGGTGCTTATGCGAAAGAAAAATTAAATGAAGCTAAAAAAGAAATACCGGCTATTGGTGATGTGAGGGGTCTAGGATTGATGATAGGTGTAGAATTAATAAACAAAAATGGGAGTCCGGCTACTGATCTTATTAAGGCCTTTATGGAAGAAATTCCTAAACGAGGCTTAGTTATTACCAAAGCTGGTAAATCGGTAATCCGCATTTGCCCTGCTTTAAATATTACTAAAGAGCAATTAGATGAAGGGTTGGATATTATTATTAAAACCTTAAAAGATTTAAGTTGAATGGGGGTTTTTATATGTTAGCAGTAGTGAAAGAGAAACCAGGTCCAGGGTTCACTTTAAAAGAAGTAGAGATACCAATTCCTCGAAAAGACGAAGTGTTAATTGAGGTAAAATCTGTAGGAATTTGTGGTAGCGATCTGCCAATATTTAAAGGGATTCGAGAAGTAAGTTATCCCCTTATCCCTGGTCATGAATTTTCTGGTGTAATCGTAGAGACTGGGAAAGAAGTAAAAAAGTTCAAAAAAGGAGATCGAGTAATTCCAGGGTTGGTAGTATTTTGTGGAGAATGTATATATTGTAGACAGGGATTAGAATCTTTATGTGATAATATTTATGAGATAGGTATAGATGTAGACGGGGCTTTTACTAAATATGTAATTGCCCCCGAAAAAACTCTTCATCTATTATACGATAGTATGACTTTCAATCAAGGAGCTTCAATTGACCCCATAGCATCTGCCTATAGACCTGTTAAAAAAGCAAATATCTCAAGCAATGATGTAGTGGCAATATTTGGTCCTGGTCCTATCGGACTTTATGCTCTTCAGATTGCTAAGGCAGAAGAAGCGAAAAAGACTATTGTCGTTGGTGCTAATGGTGATAAAGAGCGACTAAATTTAGCCAAAGAACTTGGAGCAGATTTAGTTATAAATACTGAGGATGAAGATCCTATTAAAAAAATAGAAGATTATACTAATGGGGAAATGGCAGATGTAATAATTGAAGCGACAGGAGTGCCAGTAGTTGTGGATACTTGTTTAAAGAGTTTACGTAAAAATGGAAGATTATCTTTAGCAGGAATATTTCACCAACCTGCTAATATTTTTCTAGGCCCTATTGTAAGGAAAGAATTTACTATTAAAGGAAGTATTTGTTATACCTGGAAAGATTTTCAAGATTGTATTGATTTAGTTTCTTCTGGGAGAGTAAAAGTTGAACCAATTATTACCCATGAACTTCCTTTAACAGAGATGGCAAAAGCTCTTGAATTAGCTTATAATCGGAAGTCTATTAAAATAATATTGCATCCATAAAATAATATAGGTTAACCGATGATATTAAAAAGACTGAAGAAAAAGCAATTGAAGCGTGTATTTTTATTATTTACATAAGAAGCTGGAATGAATATTTTTGATTGTACTAACATTATAAAATTTAAAGGGATATTTTAGGAGGTTCAATTAAGGATGAAAGATAATATGTTTATTTACCGAGTCGATATTAAGAATAAAAAAGTATCTAAAGAGGAAATTAAAAGTACTTATCGTTTGCTAGGTGGAAGGAGCTTAACTTCGAGGATTTTATTAGATGAATTAGATCCATCTTGTGAGCCTTTAGGTCAAAAGAATAAATTAATTATTGCTCCTGGATTGTTAGGGGGGACTAGCACTCCCTGTTCTGGAAGATTATCTGTTGGCGGGAAGAGTCCTTTAACCGGTGGAATAAAAGAAAGTAATTCAGGAGGGACTGCAGCAATAAAATTAGCAAAATTAGGAATAAAAGCAATAATAATAGAGGATATGCCAGAGGAGAACGAATGGTATAGTATTAAGATAGATTTTGACAAAATTGAAATAATTACCGAAAAAGATGTTATAGGTGCAGGTAATTATGAAACTGCAAAATATTACCAAAATAAGTATGGTAATAAAATTGCTATTATATCTATTGGTCCTGCAGGGGAAAATCAATATCAAGCTGCTTCAATATCTGTTACGGATATGGAAGGTCTTCCTACCAGACATTGTGCACGCGGAGGCTTGGGAGCACTTATGGGGTCTAAAAAACTAAAAGCCATATTAATAGATGATACCGGTGCCCTGGGAGTAAAGATAAAAGATAATATTAAATTTAAGCAAATTGCAAAAGAATGGATAAAAACATTGATTTCGACTAAAAAAGTATTAACTGAATATGGTACAGCAAATCTAATAGAACCTATGAATGCTTTAGGTTGTATACCTACAAACAACTTCCGTTACGGAACCTTTAAAGGAGCATCTTTGATAAATGCCAATAAATTGCAAGAGATAATTAAACAAAGGGGTGGGAAACAAGGAATCCCCTGTCATCCAGGTTGTGTTATTAAATGTTCTAAAAAATTTAATGATATTAATGGTAATTATTTAACTACAGGAATGGAATATGAAACCTTAGCCTTAATGGGTGCAAATTGTGGTATAGACGATTTAGACACCATTGCGCAAATGAATTGGTTTTGTGATGATATTGGCTTAGACACTATGGAAATGGGAGTAACCTTAGGAGTAATAATGGAGTCGGGATTAATAAGTTTTGGAGATGGAAAAGAAGCATTAAAATTATTACAACAAACCAGACAAAAAACTATTTTAGGAAGATTAATTGCTCAAGGTGCAGCATTAACTGGGAAAGTGCTAGGGGTAAGAAGAATCCCGGTAGTAAAAAATCAAGGAATTCCTGGCTATGACCCTCGAGGTGCAAAGGGAACTGGGGTAACTTACATTACTTCTTCTCAAGGAGCAGACCATACCGCAGGTAATTGTTTACCCGGACGTATAGGATTTAGACCAGAAACTAATAAAATTTTGGATACACAAAAACCAGAAGGGCAGGGAGATTTATCACTTGATTTGCAAATAATGACTGCTGTCTGTGATTTTGCTGGTTTATGTTTTTTTGTGGGTCCAACCAAAGAAAACATGGAAATAACTTCTGAATTAATTAATGCTAAATATGGGACTGAATTAGATATTAATGGTATTATTGAGATGGGGAAAGAGGTGCTCCGAACAGAGAGAGAATTTAATAAGAAAGCTGGATTTACTAGTATCGATGATCAATTCCCAGAATTTTTCTATAATGAAAAATTGCCACCTAAAAATCTTGAATTTGATGTCCCCAAAGAAGAAGTTGATAAAGCTTTAGATTTTTAATTTCTTATAAGTAAAAACTTTTATATTATTGTTAGTGTAAAATTTAGTGGGATAGTAAATAGAGGGCAAAGAAGATTTAAGAGAATATATATTGGCAAATTTGATTACAAAATAAAATAGGGTAAGCTAAAGAGGAGGCCTCCTTTATAGCTTACCCTATTTTTATTGCCTTTTTAACTCTATTCAATTTTTCCCAACTCTACCTTCATTCCGGAGAGTTCTTTTTGTCCGATAACCTTCTTTCTGGGCTACTACTATCTCCTGCATAAATCTATCAATCCGAAAGATTAAGAGTATGGACAGGGCAATAGGAAACCCCTGATTAGCGATTAAGTCTAATAATGTTTTTAGATCCATTCCATCCCTCCTTTACTTCAATATACCAATTTCAAAATGTCATTGCGAGGAGCTTTAGCGACGAAGCAATCTCATCAAATTACGAGATTGCCACGCTCCCTACGGTCGCTCGCAATGACTTTTAGGGTAGGGGTCGGATTTATCCGACCCGCTATTATTCGGGCTCGATGAATCGAGCCCCTACCTTTACATAGACCGGCGGGCCTGTCCTCGTGAAAACGGGGAACGCCTGTCCTACTAATTACTAATTTATTTTTATTTGGTCAGCTTTT
>Ga0315293_10000453_pt1 | contig 37889 bp, 29 predicted proteins | sample YL17G13_20_MG_FD_203071 | JGI IMG/M metagenome (GOLD analysis project Ga0315293, IMG submission 203071) | Sediment microbial communities from Yellowstone Lake, YNP, Wyoming, USA - YL17G13_20 | ecosystem: Environmental > Aquatic > Freshwater > Lake > Sediment | place: USA: Wyoming | collected... | reverse complement strand
TTTTTTCAGCTAAAATCGGTAAATGTCGTAAAATTTCACGGCCGTGAAATTTTACGACAAAGTGAAAATGTAGAGCAAGCGCGCCAAATCTGGTTTTGCGTTTTATTAAAATATTTGTTATTATTAAAAAATAAACAGCGTAAGGCGTTCAGCATAAATTATAAACTTGCTCGCCTCGCTCGCAAGCCCATGCCAACATTTGAAGAATTACGTAAAACTCGTTTGGAAAAATTAAAAAAGCTGGAATCAGCCGGGATTTTGGCGTATCCGGCAAAAACAAATAGAACTCATTCTGTTGCCGAAGCTTTGGAACTTTTTGGAAAATTATTTAAATCCAAGAAAAATATTATCTTGGCCGGCAGAATAATGGCCATGAGAGGCCACGGAGGAGCAACTTTTTTGGATATAAACGATGGCTCTGGAAAAATTCAAGTGATTATAAAAACAGATAAAGTGGGGGAGAAAGGGTATCAATTTTTTATGGATGTTTTTGATATCGGCGACTTTGTGGAAATTAAAGGAATTTTATTTACTACAAAAAGAGGAGAAAAAACAATTGAGGCGGAAGATTATAAAATGCTTTCAAAAGCGCTTTTGCCTTTGCCGGAAAAGTGGCACGGGATTCAAGATGTTGAAGAAAAATTAAGGAAAAGATATTTGGATATTATTTTCAATCCGGAAATTAAGGAAATGGTTATAAAACGGACAATGTTTTGGGCTTCAATGAGGGAATTTTTGGTTGAGAAAGGATTTTTGGAAGTTGAAACCCCTGTTTTAGAAACAACTCCGGGCGGAGCAGACGCAAGGCCGTTTAAAACCCATCACAATGCTTTGGATATGGATGTTTATTTAAGAATTTCAATGGGCGAATTGTGGCAGAAAAGACTAATGGTTGCCGGATTTGAAAAAACATTTGAAATTGGCAGGCAGTTCAGAAATGAAGGAATGGATTCGGAACATTTGCAGGATTACACGCAAATGGAGTTTTACTGGGCTTACGCTGACTACGAACAAGGGATGAAATTGGTTGAGGAAATGTATAAATACGTCGCCAAAAAAACTTTTAAAAACTTGAAGTTCAAAATTCGCGGATTTGATGTTGATTTGGGCAAGAAATGGGAAAAATATGATTATACTTCAACAATCGCAAAATACACCGGAGTAAATATTGCAGAAGCAAGTCTGCCGGAAATGGAAAAAGCGTTGCAAAAATTAAAAATTGATTATGACAAAAATGGTTTCAATATTACCAGGGCAATTGATAACTTGTGGAAACATTGCCGTAAAAATATTTCAGGTCCCGGATTTTTAATTAATGTGCCGATAATTATGGAGCCGTTGGCAAAAAAGATGGAAAAAAATCCGAAATTAGTGCAAAGATTCCAGGTAATTCTGGCTGGTTCGGAAAACGGCAAAGGATATTCGGAATTAAACGACCCGGTTGATCAGGCGGAAAGATTTGCAGAACAGCAAAAACTAAGAGAGCAAGGCGACGAAGAGGCGCAAAGATACGACAAAGATTTTGTTGAAGCATTAGAGCACGGAATGCCGCCAACCTGCGGTTTCGGAGTTTCCGAAAGATTGTTCGCATTTTTTATGGACAAACCCACTCGCGATTGCCAAATATTCCCATTAATGCGTCCAAAACAATAATTTGTATTTTAATTTGTATTTTAATACGAATTGTAGTTATATATAAGTTAGATAGGCTAATTCTCACGAATTAGCCTATCATAAAAAGGCGGTAAATGGTAAAATAAAAAAATGGGCAATAAAGAATTGGTAAAAATTTTTAAGGCACTGGGAAACGAAAGAAGATTTTTAATTTTAAAGCACCTTTTTAATAAAAAAGAATTAACTGTGGGGCAAATCAGCGAATTCATTAATTTATCCTTTAAGAGTACTTCCAGACACTTGTCGGTTTTAGCAAATGTAGATTTAATAAAAGTGAGACAAGTGAATATAAACAGATTTTATTCCATAAACGATTTAGGATTTCCAAAGCAACTTTTAGAATTGTTGAGATAACTATATCGATAGGCTAATTCGTGAGAATTAGCCTATATGAGAATGAATATAATAAATAAGAAAAATAAAAAATGACAATAGGCGAGATAAAAAGAGATGACGAGCCGCAAGAGCCAGAAAGAACTTCTGGTCTGATGAGGGTCGCTGGCGTAACGTCAGCACAAGAGTCGAAAATTTTAACGGATGTTGAGACAGGATATTTTGATAAACAAGAATTAAACAAAATAGAAAGGGAAAAAACTCCAGAGGAAACAGAAATAATAAATGGAATTTTAAGTAATATGTCGGCTTTTGTAAGGAGGTATGGGGGCGTTCCTGCGCCGATAAAAATTGAGCACATTCATATTATAGATTTAAATAAATCAACAGAGGGACAAACAGATAGCGTGAAGACGATGAAAGGCAAAGTAAGTTTATTAGGAAGATATAGTTTTCCAGACCAGGCAGTATATATTGCTGTTATGCCCGAAGGAGACAGCAGAGATAGCAAATTATTTTTTGCTATAAGAGTGGCACATGAGTTGATGCATTTTAATGCTTTTCAGTCTGCTGACCTAAATTTGAAAGAAAATACGGTGTCAGAAAGAAGAAGTGGATTTTCCGTAAAAGTAAAAGGTGGAGAAGAAAATAAACATTATTTCGAGCAGATTCATGAGGCTATGACCGAGGAACTTACAAAAAGATTTGATAAAGAATATTTTAGATCGATTCCAGCGCTGGGCGACGACATAAAACAAAGAGATACTTCTAGGTTGGAGAATAACGATAAAACAGGTGTTACGGCATATCTATTTGCTAAAGGAAAGGAAGGGGTGGCGCCATACGCTTACCCTGAAGAGCGCAAAAAGCTGAAAGGAACGATAAAGGAAATCCTAAAAAAAAATCCTGAGCAGTTTAAATCAAAGGAAGATGTTTTCAACATTTTCGCAGAAGCTTATTTCACCGGGAAAATGATGGATGTCGCTAGATTGATAGAGAAAACTTTTGGTAAAGGGTCCTTTCGTAAATTAGGCGAAGAAACAAAAACAAAAAAAGCAGATAAAAAAGAATAATTTATTTAAAAATATGCTTGATGTAAATTTTATAAGAGAGAATGCGGAGGTTGTAAAAACGGCGTGCAAAAATAAGAACGTCAATATCAGTGTTGACTTGGTTTTGGATTTGGATAAAGAAAAGAGGGGATTGATGACTGAAATAGAAACCTTGAAAGCTGAGCAAAATAAAATTTCAAGAGGCGGGACGGAAAACCAGGCAATTTTTGCGCAGGCAAAAGAAATAAAAGAAAAAATTAAATCAATGCAGCCCCAGCTGGAAAAAATTGATACAGAATTAAAAAGCTTACTTTTACAGCTTCCGAATATTCCGTTTGACGATGTGCCGGTTGGAAAAGATGATTCTGAAAATGTTGTTTTAAAAAAAGTCGGGCGTCCGCCAATGTTTTTATTCCGTAAGCCTAAGGATTATATGGAATTAGGCAAGGATTTAGATTTAATTGATACAGAGCGCGCCGGGAAGGTTGCTGGTTCCCGTTTTGGATATATAAAAGGAAAACTGGCACTTCTTGAATTTGCGATAATAAAACTTGTAATGGACACGGTCACGAAGGAAGGATTTATTCCTGTAATTCCGCCGGTAATGCTGAAAGAAGAAATGGCAAGGGGAACGGGATATTTTGAAGCTACTGACGAGAAAGAAGCTTATTATCTGCCGGAAGATAAAATGTATTTGGTGGGCACAGCCGAACAATCAATGGCGGCAATGCATGCGGGAGAAATTTTGGATGAAAAAGATTTGCCAAAAAAATATATTGCCTTTTCCACTTGTTTTAGAAGAGAGGCCGGCAGTTATGGAAAAGACACAAAAGGAATTTTAAGAGTTCACCAGTTTAATAAATTAGAGATGTTTATTTTGTGCTTGCCGGAAGATTCAAAAAAAGAGCACGAGTTGCTTTTATCAATTGAAGAAAAATTAATGAAGGCATTAAAATTGCCATATCAAGTAGTAAATATCTGCACGGGAGACCTCGGAAGACCGGCTGCTAAAAAATATGATATTGAAACGTGGCTGCCATCGGAAAAAAGATACAGGGAAACGCACTCAACTTCAAATTGCACTGATTTTCAATCGCGCAGGCTGAACATTCGGTATCGCGGCAAATCCGGTAAGTTAAATTTTGTGCACATGTTAAATGGCACAGCTTTTGCAATCGGCAGAATTTTAATAATGATAATGGAAAATTATCAGCAGAAGGATGGAAGCATAAAGGTTCCAAAAGTTTTGCAGAAATATACAGGATTTAAAATAATTAAATAGAAATCTAGTGGAAATAATAATTAACGGCGTAAAAACTTACTATCAAGTGTTCGGAGAGGGAACTCCTTTTCTAATACTGCATGGCTGGGGGTCAAATTCTGACAGATGGATTCCGGTTGCCGAAAAAATTGCCGGGGGGGTGCCCGGGGGACCAGGGCCCTTCAAAGTTATCGTTCCCGATTTGCCTGGATTCGGGAAATCAGACGCGCTTCCAGTGCCGTGGGATACCAATAAATATATCAATTGGCTTGAGCAGTTTGCAAAAGAATTAGGGGGCCCTTCTGGGTCTGGAGAGTTTTATCTTTTGGGCCATTCATTCGGAGGAGCTTTGGCGTCTAAAATGGCGGTTAAATATGTACAGGAAATTAAGAAATTATTTTTGGGGTCTGCAGCCTGTGTCAGAAAAAAAACAGCAAAAAAGAATTTTTTTCAAAAAGTTTCTAAAATCGTAAGGATTTTCTATTTTTTGCCATATTACGCCTTTTTTCGAAAAGCGATTTACAAATTTATTATCCGCAAATCAGACTACGTTTACGTAGAAGGTATAATGAAGCAAACCTATTTAAATGTTGTCGCAGAAGACCTGTCTTTTCATCTGCCGTTTATAAAAGTTCCGACTGTTATCATTTGGGGCGATAAAGACGAATTGACTCCGATAGAAGAAGGCTATTTTATTGCAAAACAGATAAAAAATTCAAAATTTGTTATTATCCCCGGCGCAGGGCACGATTTAAACAGAAAACAGCCGGAGGCTTTGGCGGAAAAAGTTTTAGAAAATATATAATATGTATTTATTACTAAGCTCGCTCTGGTTCGCTTGGGAGATTAAATATATTTTGTTTTGGCTTTATTTGTGGCAATTAAAAGATTACCACATAGGCAGATTTGCCGACCATTTCAGGACGCACAAGGGCAAAAAACTTATTTTTAATCCCATCCAGGCTCTCAAAATAATTCTGCTCATTTTATTTTTAACAAGCGGAGGGATTTTTGTTTATTTGTTTTCTATTTTATTTTTAATATATCTCGGCGAGTTCGTTCTGTTTTTAGCGGGAATTGTCAAAAAGTCTGTCAAAAAACCGGTAATCACTTTTAAAACATTGTTTTTAACAGCAGTTTCTTTCGGCGTTGCAGTTTTATTTTTACTGTGGACTTTCAAACAAGACGATTTTCTCCAGCCGGCGCTATTTTTGGAATTTGATATTTTAACTCCGATAATTATTTCAGCGATTGCGCTTTTATTCCAGCCATTTTTTGTTGCGATAAGAAATAATACCCTAAGGAAAGCCGAAAATAAACTGGAAAAAATAAGAGCATTGAGCGGGCTTAAAGTTATTGCGATAACGGGCTCTTATGGCAAAACATCAACCAAAGAATTTTTATCAACCATACTTTCCAAAAAATATAAAGTTTTAAAAACGAAAGACCATCAAAACTCCGAAATTGGCGTTGCAAAATGTATTTTGGAGGATTTAAAACCCAGCCACCAGGTTTTTATCGCCGAGGTTGGCGCATATAACAAAGGAAAAGTAAAAGAGGTCTGTTCTATTTTGAAACCAAAAATCGGCATTGTTACCGGCGTGAATGAACAGCATCTGGCGCTTTTTGGTTCGCTAAGAAACCTGCTTTCAGCGGAGGGCGGCGGGGAATTGGCCGATGCGCTTTCCGGAGATGGAATTTTGGTTATTAACGGCGACAATAAATATTGCCTTAATCTTTACAAGAATTTTTTGGGAAATAAAAAGACATATAGTTTGAGCAACAAAATTATAGACACAGATATTTGGGCAGAAGACGTTGAGGTCGCGAGAGATTGTGTTCTTTTTATCACCATAAACAAAAATAAAGAGATAGGACACTTCAAAGTAAATGTTTTGGGCAAACAAAATGTTCAGAATCTTTTGGGAGCAATTTTGATAGCAAGGGAATTAGGGATGAACTTTGGCGAAATTTCAGAAGCTTGCAAAAATATAAAGCAAGAGCAGGCGGGAATGGTTTTAAAACAAGGAAAACACGGCATTGATATTATTGATTCTTCTTATTCCGCAAACCCCGACGGAGTTTTTGCTGATTTAGATTATTTTTCAGTTTTTCAGGGAAAACGCGCGATAGTAATGCCTTGCTTAATTGAGCTGGGAAATAAATCATCAGAAATTCACGAAAAAATCGGCAGAAAAATCGCAGAGGTTTGCGATTTGGCGATAATAACCAGCAAGGATAAATTTAAAGAAATCAAAAAAGGAGCGATAGAATCGGGAATGTCGGAAAAAAATATCTTATTGTGCGACAACCCGCAGGATATTTATTCAATAATTACGTTGTTTTGCAAATCCGGCGACGCAGTTCTGCTGGAAGGCCGAGTTCCTGCGAAGCTTGTTAGCTTGTTAGCTGATTAGCTTATTAGCTTAGCTTTTATTTTTATGGGATACTTTAAACCAATATCAATATCGCTTTCGCCGAATGTGGAAAAAGATGATTTACATCTGGCTTTAAATTTAATCATCCGTCCATGGCTTTGGAAAAAAGGAAAGGCGATAAAGGAATTAGAAAATGAATTTAAAAAATATTTGGGGGTAAAATATGCTTTTTCTTTAAATTCTGGAAGGAGCGCTTTTTTTGCGATTTTAAAATCTTTGAACTTGGAGAAGGGGAGTAATGTCGCGATGCAAGCTTTTACCTGTAATGCCGTGCCAAATCCGGTTTTGTGGGCTGATTTAGACCCGCTTTATATAGATTGCAATAAAGATGATTTTAATATTGGCGCAGACGATCTTCGGTCAAAAATAAATGTAAAAACCCGGGCGGTTGTGGTTCAGCACGCTTTTGGCCAGCCATGCAACCTGGACGAAATTAGAGCTATATGCGCAGAAAACCCTAATTTAATTTTAATAGAAGATTGCGCGCACTCGTTGGGAGCTGAATTTAATGGGATAAGGGTGGGTTCGCACAGTAAAGTGGCTTTTTTTAGTTTTTCAAGAGACAAAATTATTTCTTCTGTTTACGGCGGGATGGCTGTTACAAACGACGACGAAATCGGGAAGAAGCTTGAGGCGTTGCAAAAAGAATTTGGACAGCCGTCTAATTTTTGGATATTTCAACATTTGTTGCATCCCATATTTTTACATTATATTATTTTACCGATTTATAATTTTTTGGATTTGGGAAAAATATTTTTAGTTCTATCGCAATGGCTTCATATTTTATCAAAAGCGGTTTCATGGAAAGAAAAGAGAGGACAGCGCCCGGATTATTTTCCAAAAGCCATGCCAAACGCGCTGGCCGCAATGGCGTTAAATCAATTTAGTAAACTAGATAAATTTAATAATCACAGGCAGAAAATAGCCGAATTTTATTATGAGGAGTTAAAAGATACGTCGTTTATATTGCCGCCGAAGATGCCAAATACTAAAAATGCGTTTTTACGTTTTACGGTTAAACATCCCAAAGCCCACGAAATAATTTATGATGCTTGGCATAAGCAGAATATTTTACTCGGCGACTGGTACACAACTCCAATCGCTCCATTTGATACAAAAAATGAAGAATTAAAGTATACTCCTGGAAGCTGTAAAAACGCCGAAGATTTAGCAAAAATAACACTAAACTTACCAACTCATATAAATATCTCGCAAAAAGACGCCGAAAGAATAGTCGATTTTCTAAAAAAATTTAATTAGTAAGTTAATCGGGTCAACACTTCAAATATACAAGCTTGTAAAAATGGAGTATAATGTAATAAATGAGAACCTATATAACAGATAAATTTCTTTGGGATGTTTATAATTTTGTAGAGGTAACAGGGGGTGTTATAGGTTCTACGGCAAAACCTATAACAATGAAAAATTTTTTGCCGGGAGTTGAAAACCCAATTTACAAAAAATATCGAAAAGAACGCGGCAGAAAAGAATTTAGTAAATTGATTTATTATCTTAAACAAAAAGGCTATATTAAAAGTAAAAATTTAGAAAATAAATCTGGCATAATTTTGACGAAAGACGGAATAAGCAAGGCATTAAAAGCAAGTTTTAAATTGGGTGATAAAAGTAAAAGGAAAGATGGTAAATGGGTAATGTTAATTTTCGATATTCCTCAAAAAAATAGAAAAGCCAGAAATTTATTAAAAAGTATTTTAATAAATTTAGGCTATAAATTGCTTCAGCAAAGTGTTTGGATTTCACCATACGATGTTTCAGAGAAAACGGAAAAGTTGCTGCAAGCTTATTTTTTAGACAATTTCGTTAAAATATTTATAATAGAGGAAATATAATATATACTTCAAATATCAAAGCTTAGTAAATTGGAGTATAGTTTTAAAAGTTGATAGTTTTAGAAGTTAAAAATAATTTACAAAAAAGACAATAATGATATGAAAATAACAATTTGTGGAAGCTGTTCGTTCGCCAAAGAGATGGGCAGAGCAATGGAGGCATTAAAAAAGCGAGGCTTTGAGGTTTTTGCCCCAGAACCTTTAGTTACAGAAGAGCAGTATCAGGGTGTTTATGGAAGGGAAAAATTTTTGAAGATGAAACCAGTTTTTACTACAAACCATTTTAAAAAAATACAAAATTCTGATGCAGTTCTGATTTTTAATCTAGAAAAGAAAGGGATGCGCGGATATTTTGGATCAAATACTTTAATGGAATTATCTGTCGCTTTCTATCTGGGAAAAAAAATATATTTTTTACATCCGATAAATGAAAGCCATCCGCACTATGAAGAAGTGATAGGATTAGACTCAATAAATTTAAATGGCGATTTGTCTAAAATAAATTAAATGGAATTAAGAGAGATAACAAACAAAGAAGAGTGGGAAAATTTTCTTTTGCAGTGCGCGGAGAAAACGTTTTTGCAGTCCTGGAATTGGGGAGAATTTAATGAGAAAATGGGAGCAAAAATTTGGAGATTTGGCGCCTATAACGGAGAAAGATTAATTAGTGTTGCGTTGGTTATTAGAGTTTCTGCAAGAAGAGGAACTTTTTTGTTTATTCCCCACGGCCCGATTGTTATGGGTGAATTATTGGCAAAGGATAAAAAAGAAATTTTAGAACTGATGCTTGTGGAATTAAGCAGAATTGCAAAAGAGGAAAAAGCCCTCGGGCGTAGCCCTACGGGCGAGCCCAGTTTTATAAGAGTTTCTCCGATTTTTTCGAATAGTAAAGAAAATGAAGATATTTTTATTGATTTAGGTTTCAGGCAGGCTCCGATACACATGCACCCGGAGGCAACATGGGAATTAAACATCACTTTGCCGGAAGAAAAGCTCCTTATGGATATGCGAAAGACTACAAGATATTTAATCCGCCAGGTGGAAAAAAATCCTGATATAGAGATTTCCATAAGCGATAAAATAGAAGATTTTAAATTTTTTTGGCCGGTTTATCTTGAAACCGCAAAAAGGCATGGTTTTGTTGTTTTCTCAGAAAAATATTTGGAAGCAGAAGTTAATTCTTTTGCAAACAACAAAGAGCTTTTAATATTTTTAGGGAAATATAAGGGGCAGGTTGTATCAACTGCAATTTTTATTTTTTGGCAGGGCACTTGTTTTTATCATCACTCCGGCTCACTTTCCAAATTTTCCGCCGGGGTACCCTCTGGGTCTGGATTCGCCTTTGGCGGAAATAAAATTCCGGTTTCGTATCTGCTTCAATGGCGCGCGATACAAGAGGCTAAAAATAAAGGGTGCCGGGCTTATAATTTTTGGGGTATTGCGCCGGGGATTGAGACCGAGGAAGATGCCCAAAAATCAAGGCACCCTTGGGCTGGATTGTCGTTTTTTAAGATGGGCTTTGGGGGATATAAAAAAGATTATGTTAAAACTCAGGATTTTGTTATCTCTAATAAATATTGGATCAATTACATAATTGAATCCTTGAGAAAGAGGAAAAGAAATTTATAGAGATTTTTTGATTTATGTCATATAGAAAAAAACACGTTAAAAACAAAATTCATAGCATAAAGCCAAAAAAATCAGTATTTAAAAAACTGTGGTTTTGGATTATTATTTTGGTTTTGACAATTGTTTCAGCGGGTTTTTATTTGTTATTTTTTTATTCCGGCCTGCAGGTTAAAAATATCGTTGTTTTAGGAAACGAAAAAATAAAAACCCAAGATTTAGAGGAGCTTGCTTTTAATAATGCTGATATAAACTTGTTAAGTTTTTGGAATATAAAAATAGTTTCAAGAAGCATTTTGTTTGTTGACATCGACAAAATAAATAATGATATTTTAAAAAAATATTCGGTTGTGGAAAACGCAAAAATAAGCAAGAAACTGCCGGAAACCCTAACGCTGAATATTACAGAACGAAAGCCGATGGGCGTTTTCTGCGGAACCGACAATCAATGCTTTTCAATTGATAATAGCGGAGTTGTTTTTGGGCCGGCGGGCGCGGTACCGGAAAATACTACTATTGTGCGACAACCGTTTAATAACGGGCAAGTTTTTTCCGGCGAACAGGTTGTGGCGGAAAATATAATAAGCGCAATTTATAAAATTCGAAAAAGCTTGAAGGATAATTTTCAGATAGATTTAAAAGAGGTATTAATTACAAGCCCGCTGAGAATAAACGTTAAAACAAATGAAAATTGGCAGATTTATTTTGATTTGGCGCCAGCGTCCGATATAGGCTCGCAAATTACAAAACTAAATTTACTGTTAAGCGATGAAATTTCTGCAGATAAAAGAAAAAACCTCCGGTATGTTGATTTAAGGCCAAAAGACAAGGCTATTGTTTGCGACAACTCTACCTGCGGTGAATGAAATAAAACTTGACAAAAGGTTGTTTGGGGTGTATAATTAATATATGGATTACAAATTAGAAGAGGACATAATTGAGCATATTTTTGCGAAAGTAAAAGACTTAATTCTGCCCTCGGAAAACAATAATTATAAATCCAGATTTTTGCAAAGCAATATTTTGCTTTATTGCGTTGTTCTGCTTTTAGTTTTGAAAATCGGCGCAACTTTGATTTCAATCAATTTTCCGCAGAATATATTTTTTGCCGATATAACAAAGTCGGCGCTTGAAAATTTTGTTAATCAAACAAGGCAATCAATAGGGTTGGGTACTTTGTCAAATAATTCAAAATTAGACCAAGCCGCCCAGTTAAAAGCCGAAAATATGGCGCAAAATAATTATTTTGACCACACCAGCCCCGGCGGGATATCGCCATGGTTTTGGTTTGCGCAAGCAGGATATAAATATAAATATGCCGGAGAAAACCTGGCAATTGGATTTTATGAATCAGAGGAAGTTTATAACGCCTGGCTGAATTCGCCTTCGCACAGGGCAAATATTACAAATCCTAATTATACAGAAGTTGGTACGGCCGTGTTAAAAGGATTCGGCCAAAATAATTCAGTTGTTGTTGTGCAAGAGTTTGGGTCTCAATTGCCAGTTAAACAAGCTGTGGCAAAGAGCAATAATACAAGACCGGTTGTAGCCGAAAAAGGAATAAATACAGCGGTTGAAACAACTGGTCCGGCATCAACTACTGCGGTTCAAACTCCCGTTACTAATGTTAAAGAGCAAGTATTGTCGCAGGAAACAGTATCGCAGAATTCTTTAGAATCTGCAAAAGGAAATGGCGCTAATAATTTTTTTTCAAAAGCGCTGAATTCTGTTTTATACGATTATGACAAAATTTTACAGGACATTATTTACGGGGTTTCTTCGGTTGTAATTGGCATACTGCTGACATTGATATTTTTTAACATTAATTTCAATTTTAGAAGAGAGCTTATTTTTAGGGCTGTTCTTATCGTAATATTATTGTCTGTTGCCACATTAGCAAATAAAGAAATAATAATTTCATTAATTCCTCATCAAATAATTATTTAATTCTATGAACCGACGACCCGCGGGGTACCCCTCTAAAAAAATATTAAAGATGGCTGTACTGATATATTTGGCAAGTTTTCTGATTATAAACTGGAACGACGTTTCGTGGATGTTCAATTACAAAGAAGTTTCAGGGTTGGTCAGCGATTTTTTTAATCCTTATCCGTCAATAGATGCCTCCACCATAAACGCTTATTTTTATCCAAATCATAGTCCAAACACCGTAACGCCGCAAACAATAAAAAACATTAAAACAAATTATACTGATAAGCAAAATACATTGGAGATTCCAAAAATATCTATTTCAGTTCCCATTATTTTTTCTAATAGCGCTGATAAAAATTCGCTTGCAAAAGACCTTAATCTTGGGGTAGTATATTATCCGGGGTCGGTTTATCCTGGACAAACAGGACAGATTGTAATTTTGGGACATTCGGCTCCGCCGGGCTGGCCGAAAATAAAACACGATTGGGTTTTCACTGATTTAGACAAATTAGCTATAGGAGATACTATTTTTATTGACCTTAACAATAAACAATATAAATATGTAGTTAAGCAAAAAACAATAATTAAAAGAGGCGCGGATATCCCGCAGGACAATTTAAGCGTCGATAAAAATGTTTTAACGCTAATCAGTTGTTGGCCTCCGGGAAAAGACTATCAGAGGATAGCAGTTGAGGCAATTTTACTTGACAGCTAAAAGTAGGGTTATTATTGACACAGAAGCTCTATTATGATATGATTATTTTATAAAAATATGAAAACAACAAACAAGTTAATTATTATAAGCATTCTTTTGCCGGTGGTGTTTGTTTTGGCGTGCGCCGGAACAGTAAAAGCCGACACCACGGGGTCAATATTAATAAACTACGATACCAATGGCGGAGCAGACCCGGATTGCGTTGGGTTGCCGACTGGCGGCGCCTGTATTCCATGGGGAGACGGAACAGACTCTTCGAGCCATGGCACTGCTTCGGCCCAATTTAATAATTGTTTAAATTCTGCTGTAAAATATGCCAGCGGTTTGTCTGATATTTCAGGACTTAATATATCTTATGTGTCAGCTCCAAAACAGCTCGCCGGATGTCTTTCTGGCCATGGTTCTAATGAGAGTAACGGAACCTATACAACATACAATGTGTCTTTTGCGCCCAAAACTTCGGCCATATCTGTTTCTTGTTCTGCTAATCCTAATCCTGCCAACACCAGCCAATCAGTAGTTTTTAGTTCTTCTGCCACCGGCGGCACAGGTTCGTATACTTATTTATGGTCAGGAGCTTGTACAGGAACATCCTCAACTTGCAGTAACACCTTTTCTTCTGCGGGAACCCAAAACGCAAAAGTAACCGTCACTTCGGGAACTCAAAATAAGGACGCAAATTGTTCGGTTGTTGTAAATCAAAACTGCACTCCAAACTATCAGCAAAGATGCATTGGAAATTCAACGTACTGGTACGACTCTTGCGGAACTCAGGGAAGCTATATCGGTACCTGCGGAAATACTTGTACGCCAAATTATCAACAAAGGTGTTCGGGTAATAATTTGTATTGGTATGATTCTTGCGGGAGTTTGGGAAATTTAATCCAATATTGTCCAAATGGATGCTACAATAATTCCTGCCAGAATCAAACCGTGGGAACGCTTACTGTGACCAAAACAGTTAGAAATCTTACCTCGGGTCTTTCGGGATTTACAAGCTCAGTTTATGCCAGCCCATCAGATATGCTGATGTTTATGATAACCTTGCGGGCAACCGGACAGGATGTTCAAAATGTTTTTGTAAGAGACGCGTTTCCAGCTAACCTCATATACAACAACCAGTTAGTTGTCGCCTGCGCGGGCAGCAATAGTAATTATAACAATAATTGCAATAGCAATAATTACAATTATTCAGGAAATATTACATCCGGCATTAATTTAAATACAATATATGCCGGCCAGACAGTAACAATAACTTATCAGGCGCAAGTGGCACCCGTTCAAAACTTCGCATATGGAACTACCACTTTAAATAATAGCGTTTCCGTATCAAACTCAAATTCCGGATACAATCCCGTAAGCAACGCTTCTGTTGTTGTCACAAGGTCAACAGTTTTGGGAGCCAGCACCATTTCAACCGGCTTGACTAATAATTTCTGGTTAGATTCATTTTTGCTGCCGTTAATAATTACATTTATCGGCATTTGGATGTGGCGGGTCGGAATGTTTTTTGGAATAGAAAAATGGATAGATAACAAAAAGAAAATTCGCAGAGGATACAAGGCGGAAAAAGAATTGAATTATAGAATTGCTCAGATCAAAAAAACTAAATAATTGAAACAAAAAGCCCCGACTTGTGTCGCGGGCTTTTTGTGTGTAAACTTTATTTATGGAATATGAAGAGTTCGAGCAACTTGTAAAAGAGGGGATTAATGCAATTGACAAAAAATTTCTGCAAAAATTGAAAAATGTAGAAATTGTCATTGAGGATAATCCGACACCTTTCCAATTAGAAAAACTCCGCATGCGCGGAGCTCTGCTTTTTGGTTTGTATGAAGGAATCCCGCAAACAAAACGAGAGGGTTATGGCCAGGTTTTGCCGGACAAAATTACAATTTTCAAAAACCAGATTGAGCAGGTTTATTTTAGGCCCGAGGACATAAAAAAAGCCGTAAAAGATACGGTCTGGCACGAAATAGCCCATCACTTCGGCATGGATGAGCATCAAGTTCGCGTGGCAGAAAAAAAGAGAAGTTAAAACTGGTATTGTGCGATAAGGGTTGACAAACCGCCTTATTATTTATAATCTAAAACAAGAGTTCTTTCCAAACTTCGATTACTTGATTAGAGACATAGAGAGGTGAAAAATGGCTAACAGAAACTTTGTTCACGTTGAAAAAATGGCTTGGATGATTGTAAAATTGACCAAGCCTGATAATTCCCATGAACTTTTAGAAATGATTCCCGAGGATTTATCCCAAACAATGATAACGGATTTGAATATTAAAAAGATAATAGCAAGAATAAACCAAATTCGTTGCGCGAGAGAAGATGGGCTTGCGCTGATGATGGGTTTGGGCATTAATTGGGAAAATATCCAGCAAAAAAAAGAAAAACTTCGGGATGTTCTGGATGATTCAAGTAGCGCTATTTTATCGCCCGAGCAAGAAGAAGTAAAGCGGCAGATTAGATTTTTGCGCATTCTTTGCCGTTCAATCAGCGAATTGAAATTCGTCAGGCAATAGTGGCAGAATCGCATCTGCCATTTTTTTACCTTCTGTTTTCAAATGCAGATTCTAAGGTTTCTTCATCGGCGTATTCAAGTTCTCCGCCGACAGGAATTCCTCTCGCTAAGTGAGTTATTTTAAAGCTTTGCGTAGGCAAGGCTTCTTTTATTGTGTTTTCAACTAAAACAGAAGTTGCTCTGCCTTCGGGCGTAGGGTTTAACGCAACTATAATTTCTGAAAAACTATTATTTTTAATCCGGTTTTTTAATTCTTCAATTCTTAAATTATTTAAATCTTCTTTTTTCATCGTTGCCACTGTCCCGCCCAAGATAAAATACAAGCCATTATATTTCCTAGTGCTTTCAATTGACAGCAAATCGGTTTCTTTCTCAACTATGCAAAGCAGATTTTTATCTCTTCTTTGGTCAGAACAAATAGGGCACAAATTCGTGGAGGACGGGCCTCCACCAGCTTCGTAAGGATTGAAGCATAATTGGCATAATTTTATTTTATTTTTTAACTCTAAAATCGCGCTGATTAGTTCATCAATTCTGTCCTTCGGCAGTTTCATTAAATAATAAACAAAGCGGCCGGCTGTTCGCGAGCCAACCGTGGGAAATTTTCTAAATAATTCGGTAATTTTGTTTATGGAATCCATTAGGGCGAATTTTTAATTTCCAATTTTTCATTTTTTAAAATAATGCTTAAATGCTTAAATTTTTGAAATTAAAAAATTAAGAAATTATTTGAAAAATTATAAAAATTTAAAAATTATAAAATTATGCCTCGGGGGCGTATTCTCCTTTATCAAGGTTTCTAAAACTCACCCTGTGTTCGTCGAAGTATAAATCAAGGCCTCCTGTCGGCCCATTTCTGTGCTTTTCAATTAAAATTTTCGCCATATTTTTACTTAGCGAGTTTTCATTATATTTGTCTTCTCTGTAAATAAACATTACAACATCTGCGTCCTGTTCTATCGCTCCTGATTCGCGCAAATCAGCCAGTCTCGGAATTTGCGGAACGCGGGCCTCAACCGCGCGGGACAATTGAGACAGCACCAATACCGGAACATTTAATTCTTTTGCCAGCATTTTTAAGGCTCTGGAGTTTTCTGTAACCTGCTGAACAGACGATTGGAATCTGTTCATCGGTTCCATCAGCTGTAAATAATCTATAACAATCAGCGACAACCCTTTGTTGGCTTGCAATCTGCGCGCCATAGCTCTTATCTGCAAAATATTTACCGAACCGGCGTCATCTATATACAACGGCGCTTCAGACAAGCTTCCCATGGCGTGTTGCAGCCTTGAATAGTCATCTGATGTGAGCCGTCCGTTTCTTAAGTTCCATAAATTGATATTTGCCGTAGACGCCAAAAGCCTGTCAGCCAGCTGGTCTTTTGACATTTCCAAAGAAAAAAGCCCAACAGGTTTGTTTTCAATAACCGCAACATTTCTGGCAATATCCAAAGCCAGCGAAGTTTTTCCCATAGACGGGCGAGCTGCCAAAATTACCAAATCAGATTTTTGCAAGCCTCCTAAAATTTTATCCAAGTCGGTAAAGCCGGTTGGAACTCCGCGCAGTTTTCCCGCATATTTTGAAAGGTCGTCTAATCTCTCAAAAGTATCTGAAAGTATATCTTTTATCGGCAAAAAAGCCTGAGTCAAAGACCGCTGGCCGATGCCAAAAACGGTTTTTTCGGCCCTATCCAGCAAAACATCAACCTCTTCGGCTTCGTCAAAAGCTGAAAGCCCTATTTCTTCCGACGCAGAAATCAAATCTCTTAAGATTTTTTTCTGCCTGACAATTTTGGCGTAGTTGGAAACATGGGTTGCGGTTGGGACAGAATTTATCAAAGAAGTTAAGTATGTCGCGCCGCCGATATCGTCTAATTTATTTCTTTCTTTTAACCTTGATGAAACCGAAAGAATATCAATCGGGTCAGACCTTTCATACAATTCAGCCATTGCCTGAAAAATATCCTGATGCGAGCCCTTGTAAAAATCTTCGGCTTTTATAAAATCCACAACTTTTACGATTGCATCCTTGTCTAACATCAAACATCCCAGCAGACATTGCTCTGCCTCTGTATTCTGCGGAGGTAATTTGTTTTTTAGATCAGCCATAATAGTTTTACATTATCAAAACCAAGAAGAGCGGTAAAGACCTTGACACGATTATCAAATATGTTCGTTTGTTTTCGCGGATTCTGCTTGTAGTATTATTTTTTAGAAAATTAAAAAAACTTAGCGAGGTCGGACATAGCTTTTCAACAAGTTAAAAGTTATCCACTCTTGTCCGCTTTTATTGTTTTCATTTTTCTGTTAAAATATACGAACGGTATTAAATTCTTTTTCAGAACTGATGAAGAATAAAAAAATAGTTGACGAGGCAAAAAAACCGCTTCCTTCCGGTTCGCAGTTTTTTGTTTCTTCAAAAAAGTATCTCGGCAAGCTGGCATTCCAGTGCAGGCTATTCTTTAAAAATCAGGCGGGCAAGGAAGCCACGCTATTTCCCAAATCCAAATACCCTCTGTCTTTCAAGCCCTTCTTAGCGGCGCAGGGATTTATTGTTTTACTGCTGTTCGTTGTATTAGCCAGTTTTTTTATTCCGCAAAACAAATTTAACCAAACCTTAGTAATTAAAACAGCGGCCACAAAACAAATTTCAGCCGCCGTCGCAGGCCAGCCCGTGCAGTGGGTAACATTAATCAAGAAGAGCGACATCACCAAGGACAATTACCTCGCCAAGCTTCCCAAGAACAGCCGAAACATCAAGATTGCAACAATCTCATCAGCGCAAGCAAAAGGCATATTAGCAGCATCGACCTCGAAGAAAACTGATTTGCTCACATTGGAACAAAAAAAGAAGCTGGCATCAGCAAACCAGCCCAAGTCATTCTTTGTAGCCAGTATATTCGATTCAATCAGCAAGTTTTTCCTTTCCAGTATTGAAGACGGCGCGGACCAGATTGCAGAACAGGCAACCCAGCCGGAGATTAAGGTAGTGGAGGATGTAAAAGTAGTTGACCTTTCGAGTGAAATTGTTGAGGAACAGCCAGCAGAAAAAGAAACAAAGAAAGTTGAACAAGAATTAAAGAAAGAGGAAAAGGAAGAAATTAAAGAACAAGAGGAGCAGCAAGAAGAGCCGGCGCCAGTTGAGCAAGCACAACCGCCGGTAGAAGCACCAGTGGAAGCAGCAGAGGAACAACAGCCGGCAGTTGAAACTCCGCCGGAAACTCCAGTGGCAGAAGAAGAGCCGGTTGCAGAAACAAAAGACGAGTATGTAAAAATTGATTACGAAACACCGGCTCCGCAAATCACAGAGCAGAACACAGACACAGGAAAGTTGGTTACTGTTTCATCGCCCAATGAAATCGCCCCGATGTCGGACATCGGGGAAACCTCGACGCCTGCGACGACCTATACCGATGTGTTGGCATTTACAAATATACCTGAGATTTTCAAAGTAGGACAAGAAAGTAAGATAAAGATAAAGTGGCAGAATAATGAGAACCAAGATATGGTCTTCCACGCCTACGACACCAACAACAACGGCAAGCTTGATTATGTAGAGTGGACAGTGCCACACTTATCAGACCAAATTTTTGAAATCATTTTTATCTCCAAGGCTTTTCGTTTGGATGAGAACAGACAAATTACAGAAGATATTTATGACATTGTAGCCACCCAAGACGATATCTACGCAACTGTCCAAAATAATGAATGGCTTAGGTTCACTTTTGAGAGTCTGGTAGACAGTTCAAAAACAATTGACATCTATGCCAAACCAACCTCGGAGGTAGGCTTAGCCTACCTTGAAGTGTACAGAGAAAATGGCGACCAAGTAATAGCCATTCTTAATATAGACCACGAAGATTACTACCATGTTTCTATGGCCAACCTTGGCGATAACCCAACAGATGTTTTCGATTTCAAGATTTTAGGCGGAGTTGATATTGATTATGTGCAAGATTTAGGGTGTATGAGTGCTACTATGTATTGGGCTGGGCATAGGTGTGGCAGTGATAATTTAAATTGGAGCAATGCCGCCAGCTGGTCAACTAGCACATCGACATGTACGGGAGGGGTTGTTCCCGGGGCTTATCCAGTTGTTTTTGATTCTAGCGACACCAGTAGCGCTGATATTAATCAAGCTGTAAATACTGGTCAATGTGGTATGACGATTAGTTCTGGATATACCGGCACAATCACCCAAACAGGAAGTTATACTTTTTTAGTTAGTTCATATTCGCAAGCAGATGGCACCTTCGTTGGAGGCAGTGGCACTTGGGCAATAAATAATAGTTCTACTTTTTCCGGCGGCACTTTTACTGGTGGCGGTGGTGCCATGACAGTACCTCTGGGCTTAACTCTTTCCGGTGGCACATTCACCCAAGGCACGGGAGCGATAAGTGTTCGCTCGCTAACAATATCAGGCACTCCAACTTTTACCAAGAATGCATCAGGCCTAACAAATTTTAAATACAACATGAGTCCTTCCACACTAACCTCAAATGGTAAAGACATGGGCAACATACAAGTGTCGGTGGGTGCTAGCGGGAATACCACCTTAACTTTGCAGGACCCTTTACAGGCAGATAATATTACCATTGACGCAAGCCAGACACTGGATACCAAGTCCGGCGTCAACAACGCCATCTCTTGCGCAGGCAATTGGACCAACTCAGGAACATTTACAGCACAATCAGGCACAGTCACATTTAATGGCACAGGCACTCAAACCATAAATTCCGGAGGAAGCAGTTTTTACAATGTTACATTAAATAACTCTACCAATGCATTTACTCTGCTTACCAATGCTATGACCGTAGGCAATAACTTGGTAATATCTGAAGCCAGAACACCAATTATTACAGCCACCACAAGCGAAGCATTTACCGTTACCGGCACCACAGACGGAACAAATGGAGGTTCAGTTGAAACCCTTACGGTAAATACCACGGGAGCAGTAACTTTTACGGGAGCTGTAGGAACAGGTGATGCTGATATGCTTACTGCCCTGACTATTACCAACTCCGCAGCCCTTCTGTTCTCCAGCACAATCAACATTACAGGAGCCCTCACCCAAACCAACGCAGCAACGGGAACAACTACTTTTTCAAACACAGTAGCTGTAGGCTCTGCCACATTAAAGGGTGCAACTTATTTTGTAAATGATAGCTTCACATCTACAGGGGCGATAGCAGTCACCAACTCAAACTATTTCCAAAACGTCGGCGCCATAGTAGCCCCTGGTGGATTTTCGACTTCAGGCGCAGTGACACTTGCTAACAACATCACGACTACCAATACCGCACTTAGTATCGGAGGTAACCTCGAGATAGGCGCGGCAGCCACACCAACCCTTGCAGCTGGCTCAGGAGCAATTACTGTTACCGGTACAACCGACGGAGTAGATGGAGGAGCAGTTGAAACCCTCGCAGTTGACACCACAGGCGCAGTAACCTTTACAGGAGCAGTTGGAACAGGGGATGCTGATATGCTTACTGCCCTCACTATCACCAACTCCGCAGCCCTTCTTTTCAGCGCCGCAGTTAATATCACCGGCGCATTCGCACAAACAAATCCAGCCACAGGGACAACTACTTTCTCCAGTACCTTAGCCACAGGTTCAGCAACCTTCAGGGGCACCACAATTAATCTTGGAGGAACCACTACAATCAGCGGAAATCTGACAATCGCTGTAGGCACATTAGATGTTACTACAGGTAATTTTGCTCTTAATGTTTCTGGCAACTGGATTAACTCAGTCGGTGCCAGTGGTTTTACTGCCCGCGCCGGCACAGTCACGCTTAATGGAACCAATCAATCTATAACTGGCGCCACCACTTGGTATAATCTTTCTAAAACAGATACAACAGACAATTCCACTGATGTAATTTTAACTTTTGATAATACCGCCACTCAAACCATAGGAATAGGAGGTCTTTTAACTTTGCAAGGAATAGATGACAACGACAGGGTTAATCTTGTTTCTGACAGTCCGGGCACAAGATGGGAATTAGCAGCTAATGGAACATTAGCCATAAACTGGGTAGATACCACTGACTCTGATGCTTCTGGTGGCTCACCAATTACATTTACTAACACATTAGGCGCTGCTCAAAACAACCTTAACTGGAATTTTAATACTGCTTCTGCCAGTCCTACCTCACCAACCCAGTTAAAGAACGATGCTTCCACCACTATTACCAACGCGGGATACACTAATGAGACCAATGTAAACCTGCGAGCATCAGCCGTTGACCCTGATACAACAGAAGTAATTAACCTATTTTTTGAAGCTGTTGAAAACTCCGGTTCCTTTACTTCTCCTGCTGTTCCCACAACAGGGGGCTCGTGCGTTACAACAACTACAGATGCTAACTGCGCCAGCAATATTTGGTATGTAACCTCAAGCTCTGGAGATTACTCATCAACCCCATTTACCGGAACCACCAATGTAGCAGGACTTGCTAACGCAACCGGCTACAAGTGGCAAGTGAAGGCCTGTGATGATGACTCGGCTTGTTCTGCCTGGGTGGCTTTTAATGCCAGCACGCCCAATTTTACCATTGACACCACTGAGCCAACTATCACAGCCATCACCAGCGTAGCCGGAGATGCTACCCCAACATACTATGACACCACAGACAACAACAGCACATTAGTTGTCTACACTGCTGACGCTGATGCTGTTACCTGCAAGTGGGACTCCTCAAACACAACATACGATTTAATGGCTAACACTTGTACTTCCACCACCAACTGCACCCTCACCCTCTCTGGCGAAAGCGCTAAAACCGTATATATGCGCTGTGTAGATACTGCCGGGAACAAAGCAACATCATCATATACTTTAAATTATACTATTGACGCAACTCCGCCAACCCAATCAGCCTGGAATCCTGCCACAACTTCCACTATTACCACAGCAACCCCAACCATCACATTAACTTTAAACGAGAATGGAGATTGTAAATCATCAACCACTGACCAGGCTTATGCTTCTATGTCAACTGACTGCGCTGGCGATGGCACAACTTCTATTAGTTGCACAACAACCAGCCTTGCTCCGGATGGAGCCAAAGATGTATATATTGCCTGCAAAGATACAGCAGGCAACGAAGACTCAATAGCCAGCAACACTAAACTTTCATATACTTTAGACACTACTCCGCCAACCACTTCTAACTACAGCCCCTCTGATGGTTCAACCATTGTGGACTTTACCCCAGAAATTACTTTTGACACTAACGAATTAGGTGATTGCTTCATTTCCCAAACAAATTATTCTTATGCTGATATGGTTATTAATACCCAGGTTGATTGCGTAGAAAATGGATTGACCCACACTTGCCAAATGACCAGCTTGCTACCCGATGGCGCAAAGACAATATATATTGCTTGCGAGGACTGGCCCATGGCTAACAAAGATACAACGCTTACCACTGACCACATACATTACACATTAGACACAACGCCATCTACAATTGTTTTCTCCAATGACGTCGCCTCTGGCCCAGTTCAAACAGACACCATTACAGCTGACTGGGGCGATGCTTCAGTAAAGAAGTGGGAATACGATGCTGATGGAAATTGTCCGACAACCGCAGGAAGCTATTCAAAAACAGATGCTAATTCAATGTATCAGGACACTCAAACTAACAACGGAAGCTACATCTGCTTATATGCCGAAGATGCTTTCGGAAACAAATCAACCCAGGCTTCAGCCAATGACATTAACATTGACGCCACTGCCCCAACTGTTACTGGCGTTACTTCATCTCTCACCAATGGAAGTTACACAACAGACCAAGTGGTTCCTATCCAGATAAGCTTTACTGAAGATGTCACTGTTAGCGGAACTCCTCAATTAACTCTATCAACTTCAAGCCCGGCAACCACTGCGGTAAATTATGCAACTGGTTCAGGCACTTCAACTCTTACATTTAATTACACAGTATCTGCCGGCAATACATCTGCTGACCTTGATTATTATTTAACAACATCTTTAACCCTTAATGGTGGAACCATCAAAGACGCGGTAGGCAATAATGCCACATTAACATTGGCTACCCCTGGAGCCACCCATTCTTTAGGTGCTAACAAAGACCTGATTATTGATACCACCAACCCAATTATTACCATTACCAACCCAAACACTGATTTAGCCCAGAGCAAAACAATTACTGCCTCAAAGAATGAAGGGACTCTGACAATGAGCAATACAACTGGCTCAGATTGCGACGGAAGCCATGGTTTAGTCTTTATCACTTACGCCAGCCAAACATTTACCTCAGAATCAAACAATGGAACAAAGGTTTGCTACAAGGCAGTAGATACAGCCACCAACACAACTTACAGTTTGTCTAATGCCATTGCTGGAATTGATACAACATTGCCAACTTTATCTGGTTTTAGTCCTGCAACAACCTCTATTATCACCGACACCACCCCGACAATTACTTTCAGTTTGAGCGAAACAGGGGATTGTTATGCCTCAACAACTGATTGGGGTTACGACGATATGGCCAGCCATGTTATCAGCGACGAAGCTGTTGATTGTTCAGAAAATGGATTAAATATGACCTGCCAGATGGCCAGCTTGCTTCCTGATGGTTCAAAGGCAATATATATTTCCTGCGAGGATTTTCCTGCTATCAACAAAAACACCTCGGCTAACAACACTGGTCTAACATATACATTAGACACAACAGCCCCAACCACCACAGCCACAGCCACAGCAGGAGGAAGCTCATATACTTTTAGTGATTGGACTAAGCAATCCAGCGCAATAGTAACTCTATCCTGCGATGATGGAACTGGCGCTGGTTGCAGCGCTACTAAATATTGTACTGACACGAATAATACTTGTTCCCCAACAACAACTTATGATTCGGGCAATAAGCCAACCATAACTGACCAAGGAACAACATACATCAGATTCTATTCCACAGATGTCGCAACTAACAGCGAGATAGTTGGAGTTAATAACTCAAAGATAATCAAGATTGATACAATAGCTCCGACTAATGTCAGCATCTCTTCAATCACAGCCGATTCATCTACCCAACTGACAATTACAGCAAGCACAGCAACTGATGCTGTGGCAGGATTAAATACCACTCCTTACCAAATTGAAGAAACAACAGGTAATTCAGGAGCAACATCTTCCAGCTACCAATCCTCAGCTTCACACATAGACACAGGATTAACTCCAAACACAATATATACCTACAAAGTTAGAGCCAAGGATGCTTTAGAAAACACTTCTGCCTATTCTTCAACATCATCTAAATACACATTAGCTAATGTCCCTTCAACTCCATCTCTAACAGCTGATTCTGCTACCCAGATTACAGTTACTTTGACAACTGATTCTAACCCATCAGGAACATATTATCTCATAACCAACTCCACTACCTCTTCTAACTCCGGTTGGACAACTGATGCCTCCTGGATTTCTTCCGGATTAACCTGCAACACTTCTTACACATTTACAGTTAAAGCAAAGAACGGAAACGGAGCAGAAACAGCTGCATCAACAGCTTCAGCTACCACTGCTGGTTGTCCTGGCGGAGGTTTGCCGGCATTCTTGTATATGCCGCCCACTCCTCCTTTAACTGGTTTCCAGGTTTTAATTAACGGAGGAAGCGTGACCACCAATAGCCAAGATGTTATTTTATTTATCAGAGGAAGCAGCGATACTGCCAGGATGTCGGTTTCCAATGATATTAATTTTATCAACGCTGTCCAGGAGCCGTACACAATAATCAAATCCTGGAAATTATCTGATGGCCAAGGATTAAAGACCGTCTATGTTAAATTCTTTACTGCCTACGGAGTCTCATCTAACACAATAACAGCCAGCATCAATTACCAGATACCAAGTATTTTTGCCCCGATTATTGATATTATTATCCCACCAGCCACACCGACATTGCCGATAGAACCGTCCTTACAGCCACTACCACCAGTAGAAGAAACAGTTACTAAAGATGCGCCAAAGGCATTATCTGGTACTTGGAGTATTATGCCAACAAAATCCATAGAAGGATTTGTTTTGCAGTCATTGCCAGCAGAATTAAAAGTTATGGCAAAAAAGTTTCCGCAATTAGGAATAACTCTTGATGAAATAGGAATAAAAAAAGCAACTAATTTAAATAAATTATACGGTAATAATTTGTCTTTGCCCGGACTTTCTCAAGCCATTGAACAAAATGTCCACTTTAGTGGTCTTGCTGGCTCAGAAGTGGATTCTAAAAACTTTACTCTTCCACAAGGCGTTGCTTTAGACCATCTTACTTTACAATTGAAAGAGAAGATGCCAACAGAAGTTTTGTTTGTCAGGGGTGGTAATGGCACAGTTGATAGGGAAACTTCCATTTCCATAAGCGATAAAGGAGAAATTCAACAAAAGGTAGGGGCTATTGCTGGTGAAAGCCTTCAATTGATAATAAAAGCAGAAAACTCAATAAAGGCTATTAAGGGCTATTTGATATTTAAGCAAAGGGGAATAAAATCATCAACGCAAAATATTATTAAGAAGACAACTGCTTCTTTGTTAACATCAGCATTAAAAGATGAAGTCCCGACGGCAGTGCCGTCGAGGATCCTCGACGAAGTCGGGAGAAGTGATATAGAGCAAGCTTTAGTTGTTAAAGAATTCTATTACGAAGATAATGATGGCGATGGAATTTGGACAGCAAATATAACAGTGCCGGTTGTTGATGGCGAATACGAGATTATAAATGTTTTGGAATATAATAATCCAAAGTTGCTTCCAAAAGAATTAAAGTTAATAACTGTTGTTGACCCAGAAGGCTATATTTATTATCAGACAGGGCAAGGGAAACTTAGAATTGAAAATGCCAAAATATCTTTATTCTGGCTAAATCCAGAGGGGCCCGGAGGGCACCCCCAATATGAATTATGGCCAGCCAAGAATTATCAGCAAACAAATCCCCAGATTGCCGACGACACAGGCCGTTATGCTTTCCTAACGCCAAAAGGAACATATTATTTATTAGTTGAAGCTAAGGGATACAGCTCATACAAAGGGGAGGATATTGAGGTTGTTGAGGGGAATGAAATCCACCAGAATATTGGTTTAGAAAAGGGTTTTTGGCTATTTAATTACCTTGATTGGAAAGCGGGTGCCATTTTGGTTCTTATTATTTTGGTTGGTTTAAATTTTTATCGCGATAGAATCCGAACTTTAGTTAATAAAAAACGCAAAGTATGACTAGAAAATCACTGATACTTTTAATCGCAACAGCCCTGCTCTTAATAGTTTTGGTGTTTTCTGTTGCGGGAAATTTTATGTTATGGCTAAATGCCAAATCCATTACTCAACAGGTCAACACTTACAGATATAACGAAAAGGTTTTAGAGTTCACAAAAATGTTTGTTGGCTTAGTTTTAAAAGCAGACGGGGAGGTATCTTTTGAAAATCGGCTTGCGCTTGAAAACGCGGTAAGGGCAATTAAAGATGAATCCATACTTTTACAATGGCAAAAATTCACCAAAGCTTCCGACTTAGAGGTAGAAAAAGAAGCCAAAAACTTATTTCAGCTGTTATTAGATAAAATTAATCAGTAGTTCAAAAAATAGTTACGATATATGCAAATGCCCAGAGATAAAATTGTTTATTTAATAATTGTCCTTTTACTTTTAATGGATATTGTTTTTGTTGGTCAGTATTTCGCCTCTTTAGAAAGAGTAAAAATTGCTCAGAACCTTCTTGCAACTTATCAACACAATGAAAAGGTTATAAACTTTGCCAAGATGTTTGTTAGCAAGATTTTAAAAGCAGACGGGGAAGTTTCTTTTGAAGACCGGCTTGCGCTTGAAAATGCGGTAAGAGATATAAATAGCCAGCCAATTTTTGACCAATGGCAAAAGTTTATTAATGCTAAAAACGAGACAGAGGCTCAAATTGAGCTTAAAAACCTTTTAGAGTTATTGATAAATAAAGTTAACTATTGAAAAGACGCCCCAATAAGCGTCTTTTTTATTTTATTCTAAATTCTATATTCTGAATTCTAAATTCCTTTTATTCGTGGCCCCTGCCCCTCTGTGTCTTCAACTGTAAATCCCTGTTTCTCAATTTGCAATCTTGTTTCATCTGCTTTTTGCCATTCTTTATTTTTGCGGTATTGTTCTCTTAGTTTAGCCAGTTTTTTTATTTCAGCAGGAATGGTTTCGTTCACTTTTTTAAAATCTATAATTCCAAAAATTTTGTTAATCTTCTGAAAAAATTTATAAATATCACCAGCTTGTTTTTTAGATATTTGGCCTTTATCTAAAAGCTCGTTGGCTTTTTTAATAAAGTCAAACATTACTGCGAATGCTTTCGGAGTATTAAAATCGTCATCTAAATCCTTGTAAAAGTTTTCTTTGAATTTTTTAATAATTAATCCTGCTTCCTTGCTTGATACTTGATACTTGATACTTGATACTTTTCGGAGAAATTCTTCTATTTTTCCAACCGCTGATTTCACTTCTATCATTGCGGATTCGGAATAATCCACCGGCGAGCTCCACAAATTTTTAACAACAAAAAATCTTAAATAGTTTGCCGGGCATCTTTTCAAAAGGTCGTTTATTGTAATAAAATTTCCTAATGATTTGCCCATTTTTTGTCCGTTAACGGTTAAAAATCCGCCGTGCATCCAGTATTTCGCCATCGGCGATTTGTCGGACAAAGCTTCCATCAGCGCTATTTCCGCCTCGTGGTGGGGGAATATTAAATCTCTTGCTCCGCCGTGAATATCGTATTGCGGACCGAAAAACTTTTCGGTAATTGCAGTGTCTTCAATGTGCCAGCCCGGACGGCCTTTTCCAAAGGGAGCTCTCCAAGAAGGCTCATCTGACGAAGAAAATTTCCATATGCAAAAGTCGCCCCTGTTTTTTTTGTCTTTGCTGTAATCTATCCTGGAAACAGAGTCTTCCGCATCAAGAGCTGTCCTGCCGGCAAGCTTGCCGTAATTTTTAAATTTTGCAATATTATAATAAATTCCGTCGCCATCAATTTTATAAGCATAGCCCTTATCCTGCAATCTTTTAATCTGGCTGATTATTTCTTTTATATAATCTGTGGCTCTGGCATATTTTGATACGCTATCAACACCCAGTGTTTTCATATCTTTTAAATGTTCTTTTACAAAAGCTGTTACCAGGTCTTTTGGAGAAACTCCTCTTTCTCTTGCGCGGGCAATAATTTTATCATCCAAATCAGTTATGTTTTGCAGATAAAAAACATCAAATCCCTGTGCTCGAAGGTATTTTACAAATGCGTCAAAAATTATATAAGTCCGCGCGTGTCCGATGTGCGAATAATCGTAAACCGTCGGTCCACAGACGAACAGGTTTACTTTTTTCCGTTTTATCGGCTTAAATTCGTCTTTTTTCCCGGTTAGCGTATTATAGATTTTCATAATGTTGCAGCTGTTTGTTGATAATTTTATTTTTTATAAATCCTTTCTTGTTCATTTCCAAGACTCTGGCTAAAATACTTAAACATAGAAAAAACAAAGAAATCCATATTATGTCTATAAAGAAAATGGACGGAGGTTCCGGCCAAAATATTAAAATGCCGGCAAATACAATTGACAGCAAAACCATTTTTGTTTTGCCGAAAATATTCGGCTTGATGTCTTTATCTTTTGATTTATGAAATATGGAAATTATAGCGCCCAGAGCCTCTGCTAATAGAAAAAACAATAATAGCCACTTATGAGGACCGTATAAACTATAAATTGCGATGGGAAGAATCAAAATTCTGTCAGCAATAGGGTCTAGCATAGTGCCAAGCTCACTAACTTCGCTTAAACCCCTTGCCACAGAACCGTCAAAAATATCCGTTATGGCTCCCACGCAAAACAACGAAATTATCAAAGGTTTGTTTTCTATCTTAAAAAAGAACAGCAGAACAATCAATACGGTTCCGATGGCAATCCTTATATATGTTAACTGGTTGGGTGATATTTTTCGCGGCCAGCACGGTTTTATAAAAACAAAAAGCAGCTCATCGCGATAATGATCTATTTTCTCTAAAAAGTATTTTAAATCGTTTATAAACATATTATAGGTTATATTAGCAAATTTTTTAACACTTGTTAAGTACTTGTTAAGTGCGTTTCAATTATGCTAAACTAAAAGCGAATGAATAGCCTTATTCAAGTTTTTTTACTATCAATGACGCCGATTGGGGAGCTGAGGTTAGCTATCCCGATGGGTATAGCCTTTTATCGCCTGAACGCGGTTTCGGTTTTTTTTGTGTCGATAATAGGCAATTTTACAGTGGCAGCTTTTCTTGTGGTTTTTTTAGAAAAGATTTCAGAGTATTTATCCGAAAAATCTCAAATTTTCCAAAAACTTTTTCACTATTGGAAAAATAGCGCGCGCGAGAAACATTCGGCTAAAATCCAAAAATACGGAATGATCGGGCTGGCGCTGTTTGTTGCGATTCCTTTGCCGATGACCGGCGCGTGGACAGGAGCCTTGTTGGCAACGCTTATGAGTTTGCCGCTAAAAAAATCTTTGCCGGCTATTCTGTTGGGCGTAATCGGCGCAGGATTAACAGTTACCGCCTTGGTTGTTGCGGGAATTAATGTTGAAAAATACTTGGGTTGGCAGGCGTTAGCCGGGGTTGCTATATTTGCAGGATTGATTTATATTTATTTTAGAAAAAACAAAAGATAATTTTATTGTGCGACATATGGCAAATCTTGTATTATATAGAAAATATAGACCACAAACCTTTAATGAAGTTATTGGGCAGGAGCATGTGGTTAGAACTTTAACCAACTCCATTAAAGGAAATAATATTTCCCACGCTTATTTGTTTTCAGGGCCGCGCGGAAGCGGAAAAACTACCATAGCGCGGCTTTTTGCCAAGGCAATAAATTGTCAAAATAGAAAAGAGGGCCAATTTGAACCTTGCGACAAATGTTCTTCGTGTCTGGAAATTATGCAGGGAAATTCAATGGATTTAATTGAAATTGACGCGGCTTCGCACACCGGAGTTGATGACGTAAGGGAGCTGATAGACGGAATAAAATTTTCTCCGGTTAAATCAAAATACAAAATATTCATAATTGACGAATGCCACCAATTAAGCAAGCCCGCGTCCAATGCTTTATTAAAAACATTGGAAGAACCGCCGGCTCACGCCATATTTTTGCTGGCAACGACAGAGGCGCACAAAATGATTCCGACAATTTTGTCGCGATGCCAGAAGTTTGATTTTAAAAGATTGCAGGTGCCGGAAATTATTAAAAAACTGGAATTTATCTCCAAAAAAGAAGGCATAAAATTTGACGAATCGGCGCTGTCTTTAATCGCCTTGAATTCGCGCGGGTCGTTTCGCGACGCAGAATCTTTGTTAGACCAGTGCATGAGTTTTTCGGATGAGCGGGGCTTGATAAAAACAGAGGACATAAAAGAACTGCTGGGAATTGTTGAAATCGGACAAATTGCGCAATTCGTTGATTTTCTTGTCGGGAAAAACACCAAAGATGCGATTATGTTTTTGAATTCAATGATTGATAACGGCGTTGATTTGCAGGAATTCACCAAAACATTGGTTTTTTATCTCCGCCAGGAACTGCTTTTGAGAATTAACCCGAATTTTTTAAACCTGCAAAACTCGGGATTGTCTCCAGAGGAACTGGATAAAATGAAGGCGCAGACGGCTGATTTGACCCAAAAAGATTTGCAAAACATGCTGGAATTTTTTATTGACGCAGAGAATAAAATTAAATATTCCGCCGTTGCCCAATTACCCCTTGAATTGGCAGTAATCAATATCACACACCAGGAGGTGTAATTCTTATTGTGCGACACTCAGCCCTTTGACAAGCTCGGGGCGGTTTTTTTACCCCGTTAGAAACAGCCCCAACCCAAGGGGTACCCCGGCCCTTCGGGCGCGCCAGCGCGGGCGTGGTTTCTAACGGGGTTTATCCACAGGGTTGCAATCTTGACATTGTGGTATAATGAATGAAATATAAAAATCTAAAAATATAAAAATCTAAAGAGAATCTTTTTTAAATTTTTAATTTTTTAAATTTTAAAACTTATGGCAGAACAACAATTAGTTGATTATATAAAAAAAGCAAAAAGCGCCGGCCAGTCGGACGACCAGAGTCGGGCATTGTTATTAAAAAACGGATGGACAGAGGCAGAAGTAAGTGATGCTTTTGCTGTTTTGGGCCAGCCACAGAGCAAGCCTCAACCACAAGTACAGCCCCAAACACAGCCACAAGCGCAAGTGCAGCAGCAACCCCAATATCAACCAAAACCTCAGCCGCAATATCAGCCGCAACCTTCAGGAATGGCTACGCAAAGTAATATGCCTTCACCCTCCCAAATTTCGCGAAGCGAAACTTCGGAGGGCAAGCTGAGAAGCGGTTCACATTTAATTTTAAAACTTTTTATAGTTTTAATTATTTTAGCTGTTCTCGGCGGCGTTGGATATTTTACAGCCGGACAATATTTAAATCTTCCGTATTCAAATATATTGGGAAATCTCTTTGCGCCAAGCCCGGAATCAGTTATCAGCAATATGCTGGCGAAGATGAAGGATGTAAAATCTTATCATACAGTAACGCAGGGAGACGTTAGCGTAAAAGATAACAATAAAATATCGCAGGGAAAATTATCTTTTAGCATAACCGGCGGCAGCGACATGACCAGCGCCACTAGCCCGAAAGCAAATTTTACGATTTCTTTTAGCGCCGTGTCGGGACCTTCGGCGACTCCCTTAGCAACAGCCAGCGTGGATATGATTGTTGCGGGCGACACAGTAGTGTATTTAAAAGTTAATGACTTGATAACACCCGACTCCGCGATAGATTTAGCTCAAATCAAAGGAGCGTGGTTAAAAATAGACCAAGATTCCATAAAAGCGCTTTCAACGGTGGAGGGAGGCGAATTGGGAATAACTATTCCCCAAACAAGTGATAATGCGGCGATGGTCAAAAAAATTCAAGACTTGCTGTCAACAGAAAATATGATTTCTGTTGACAAGCAATTAGCAGACGAAATTGTAAGCGGACAAAGCACATACCATTATTCAGTAATAATCAACAAAACAAAAATAAAAGATTTATTAACCAAAGTAATGGCTATGCAGGCGCAAGCCGAGAACGGCGCGGCTGCCAATCCGCTAGTCCAGAATATAACAGGAGCCCTTATCACCACCCTTGTAGACGCGATTGGTGACATAAACATGGAACTTTGGGTCGGCAAGAAAGATTATATGCTTTACAGGTTTAAAATTGACAAAACCATTGATTTAAATAAAATCAGCCAGGGCGCCAATATGACATTAGCGGCAAAACTTGATGTTACCAATTCCAATTTTGGAAAAACAATATCAGTCCAGGCGCCGGCGGAAGCTCAGAAAATAGAAGACGTTGTTTTGCCCCTAATAAAAACACAGGGAGTATCATCTGATATACATCAGATTGGATTTTTGGCAAAATCTATATTTAATGCAGACCAGAGCTACTTAACATTTTGCAATCGCGGATTATTAAACGGTTACCAAGGTGATTATGGAGCAGATTTGATAAATTTAAATAACAAAATTGTGGCCCAAGGAGCGAAAAAGCCAGCTTGTTTTTCAGACGCTCAAGATTTTTGCGTATCAACTCAATTAGCGGATGGAAGTTATTTGTGTATAGATAAAAATGGAGCAATCCAAAATTCAAAATGCACGTCGGCAAAAGATTCCTGCCTTCCTTCGTTATAAAATGAATAATAAAAAAATAGTAATATCCGCGTTCTTAATAGTTGTCCCCCTAATCGTCGGGACAACTATTTGTTTTTGGTCTTGGCACCAGCCGGCTTCGCCGATTGAAAATCAAAAATTAGCGATTAATATTCGCGAAAAGGAATATATCCAGTTATTGTTTGTGGGCGATTTGATGTTTGACCGGGGAATAAGATATTATGCATTGAAAAATGGCGGGAATGAATTTATTTTTGATAAGATTTCAAAAGTGCTTTTAGAAAACGATTTGGTTGTTGCAAACCTTGAGGGCCCAATTACTGGCGCAAAATCTATGAGTATAACTGCCAAATCAGACCAGCCAGAGAGCATTACTTTTACTTTCGACCCTAGCCTTGCAAGAACATTATTTAACGAGAACATCCGCATGGTTGATTTGGGGAATAACCATATTTTAAATTTCGGCTTGCAGGGGGTGGAAGAAACAGAAAAATATCTTAATCGGGCGGGTGTAGAATATTTTGGCGCGCCGCAAACAAAGCAAAGCATAATAAAAGATATTAACGGAATTAAAATTGCTTTTGTCAGTTATAATTATTATGAATTCAGGGGAGATTTGGCAAAAGCTCAAAAAGCCGCTATTGATGAAATTAAAAAAGTCAGGCCGTTGGCAGACATTGTTATTGTTTTGTGCCACTGGGGCGATGAATATAAGTTAAATAATAACGAAGCGCAGAAAATTTTAGCGCATCAGTTTATCGACCAAGGCACAGATTTAGTAATTGGCTCGCATCCTCACGTAATTCAGCCAATAGAAATTTATAACGGGAAAAGAATTTATTATTCTTTGGGAAATTTTATTTTTGACCAGTATTTTGACGAAAATGTCCGCAATGGGCTGGGAGTTGTGGTAAAAATTAATAAAACAACCAAGCAGATGGATTTTTCAGAAAAATATTTCTATCTCGACAGCAACGGCCAAACCCTCCTTCAGACCCAAGGGTACCCCGCTTCGGACGGGCAAGCAATTGAAAAAACTGAACAAAAATGATATTATTTAAATAAATTATTGTTCGGTATTATTGCATATTAAAACTATGGTGATATAATTAATATAATATAAATCATAGTTCGAATATGCAGGCAAAAACAGAACAAAAAAATAAAGCCGTAGAATTGAGGAAACAGGGGTTTTCATATGCGGAAATTTTAAAACAAATTCCCGTATCAAAATCCAGTTTGTCTCTATGGCTAAAAAGTGTAAAATTAGCAAAGAGCCAAAAACAAAAATTAACTGATAAAAAATTAGCAGGTATGAAGCGTGGGTGGGAAGCCTGCCACGCAAAAAAACTTTTTATAACGCAAAAAATTAAATCAGAAGCTAAAAAAGAAATCGGCAAATTGACTGAAAGGGAATTGTGGCTTATAGGTATTTCTTTATACTGGGCAGAAGGAGCCAAGGAGAAAGATAAGGCTGTTGGCATAAAACTCTCAAATTCAGACCCATTGATGATTAGATTGTTTATTAAATGGTTGTTGGAAATATGCGAGATATCAAAAGAAAATATATATTTTGAAATATACCTTCACGATAGTGTAAAACACAGAGAGGTGGAAGTGCGCGAATATTGGGAAAAAATAACAGGTTTTTCAACCGAATATTTTAGAAAAATTCGCTGGAAAAAAAATAAAATAAAAACTAAAAGGAAAAATATAGGAGAAAAATACTTTGGTTTAATTAATATCAATGTCCGCAAGGGTGTATCATTAAATAGAAAAATTCAGGGTTGGATAAGCGGTATTTGTGAATATTGCGAGGTCGTCTAATGGTAGGACAACGGGTTTTGGTCCCGTTTATCTTGGTTCGAATCCAGGCCTCGCAGCTATCCTTCGCCAAGGCTACGGAATAGCAAGCTATGGCGAATAACATGTTTTATACTTACATTTTATTAAGTTCAAAATCTCATATATTCTATTTTGGTTCAGCAAAAGACTTGAAAATAAGATTGGAACTACATAACAACGGAAAGGTAAAGTCTACAAAATTTCATATGCCGTGGAAATTAGTTTGGTATAGCGCGTTCGAAACAGAGAAGCAGGCAAGAGATTTTGAACAATATTTAAAAACTGGCTCCGGTAAATCATTTGCATACAAAAGATTCGTTTCCGTAGCCTTGATGAAGGATTTTGTTGCTGGTCGAAAAGGTAGTCCGAAACGAAAATTAAAATTTTCGTGAAGGATACCAAGCCCCACAGCAAAACGAAGCCACCTTCTTGCCCTGAATTTATGGTTCGGCATGCTCACCATCGTGAGTTTATCGAATCGATTGAAGGGTTAATTGAGGTAGTTTTTTAGTAAGATGATTTAATGCGAACTATTGTAATAATTAACGGAGGGGGTACAATAAAGTAATATTATTAATAATAATAAAATAATTATGAAAATACCCAAATTATTTTTAGCGTCAATTTTAATATCGGCTCTATTTTTAGTTTTTAGCGCCGCTCTGCCGGTAAGGGCGCAAAGCTCAATAGATGATATGATAAAATCCCTGCAACAACAAATCGCCCAGATTATGGCGCAAATAAAAGCGCTTCAGGAACAGAAAGGCCAGGGACAGACATGGTGCCACACTTTTAATGCCAATATAGGCATGGGCCAAAAAACAGGCAATCCGGAAATTGAAGCCTTAGCAACAGTTTTACAAAAAGAAGGATTATTAGACCAAGGAGCAACCTTTGAGGGTTATGACGAAAATCTTGCTTCGGCTGTAACTGGTTTCCAGGAGAAATACGCTTCAGAGATTTTAACTCCGTCTAATTTAAAACACGGCACTGGCTATGTTGGTAAAGCCACAAGGGCAAAATTAAATGCATTATATGGATGCAACATTGCCTGCACGCAGGAAGCAAAACAATGTCCCGATGGAAGTTATGTGAGCCGAACTGGGCCAAATTGCGAATTCGCGCCATGCCCAACAGCTCAATGCAAAACAGATAATGATTGTCCTCAACCAACCTGCTCTGCGCCAGTGGGAACTTATGCCCCAACTTGTATTGCCCAGCCTGTTAAATGCGTAGACGGAAAATGCGTTCCTTCAAATGCGCTGCAGGAAAAAGAATCTGTAAAATGTATTTTTAATAATAATACAACAAATACAGAACAAAAATGCTATACTGCCGACGAAGGACAAAGCAGATTTAGTTGTTCAGGTACTTTTTCATGTGTCATGGATGTTTACGGCAAAAAAGGCGAGCAACTAACATGGAAAAGTTCTTGCGGGGGTTCTGGCGGTCTTGCATACACAACAATGGATGGGCAGAACGAATATGCGCAATTTGATTGTTCCTCAACTCAGCCATTTGTCACAGTTGTTTCGCCCAACGGAGGAGAGACTTATAAAAATAATGGTTCTATAATAGTGAATTGGAAAACAGCAGGAGTTTCAGCATCGCAAATACTTGATGTAATTAGATTAAGAGTATATCCAAATGGCCAGGAATATAATCTAATCTCTAATACTTTGAATGACGGAATAGAAAACATAGCGATACCATCTTCTGTGCCAGTCGGAGCATATACTTTAGAGATTAAAAGTTATGTGAACAATATTCTTGTTTTTGACGCCAGCGATTCATATTTCAAAATTGTTTCAACAATCTCGCAATGTTCATCTGACGCAGATTGTCCCACAATGTGTCCCACTTGCGTGCTCGGGACAGGCTTTACATGTCAACCGTGCGCTAAATACAAATGTGTTGAAGGAAAATGTGTTGTTTTTGAACAGACACCAACAATTAAAGAACAAGTGAAATGTCTTTTTGCCAGTGCCAAGGATGCGCAGAAATGCTACAGCGATGATGGATTTGGCTGTTCTGGAATTGAAGCATGCGTAGCAGACGTTTATGGCGAGAAAGGAAAAACCCAAACATGGAAAAGCTCTTGTGGAGGATATGCCTATACAACAATTGATGGAAACAACGAATATGCGAAATTTGACTGCTCTTCAGCTACCTGCACACCAAATTGGCAATGTATTTTAGGGCCTTGCGTAAATGGCAGCCAGTCATATGTTGCCACAGATACTAATAATTGCGGTGTTACAACCAATGTAACATCTTGCCCTGCTTTGGTTCAGACATGTACAACCCAGCCGTTAATAGTTTCCTCAAGCTATCTTATTGGTAATCAATCAACTTACACGGCCGGACAAACAATCAAATTTAGCGTTAAGGGGGTCGTGTCTGATGGCAATGCCGGCACTCCAAGCAAAGGATTTCATGTGCAGTCCTGGATGCAAAAAACCAATCCGATAGAAACCGTGCAAATCAATGGCGCGTATCAGTCAGTTAATGCTGATTACAATTTAAGCACTGGATATTGGGACGTTACAATGACGGCGCCCTCTGACACTGCGCAAAAATATATTATTGATACCGCATTTTATTGCTCAAATCCTCAGCTTGGGTGTTCCAAGGAACAAATAAATAAGTCGTTCGAATTTACCATATCTTCTTCCCCCCTAGGTTTAAATACACAGAATCAATCGTTGGCGTCGATCTCTGATGCGGTGAAAAGAATAGCAGAGCAGATAAAAAGTTTGTTGGGACAATAAGCGCGATAAAAAAGCCCTCCGCTTAGCGGGTGGCTTTTTAGTATGTGGCTCCAAAACAAATTGAACGGCTCAACAGCCCTGTTGAGCCGTTCGTTGTTTTCCTCCCCGTCGTGAAAAATACGCGACCGCGTATTTTTCACGAC
>Ga0315293_10000452_pt1 | contig 37892 bp, 39 predicted proteins | sample YL17G13_20_MG_FD_203071 | JGI IMG/M metagenome (GOLD analysis project Ga0315293, IMG submission 203071) | Sediment microbial communities from Yellowstone Lake, YNP, Wyoming, USA - YL17G13_20 | ecosystem: Environmental > Aquatic > Freshwater > Lake > Sediment | place: USA: Wyoming | collected... | reverse complement strand
AGAATGGGCCATGGGACCTCCTTTCATTCCTGGGATGGTGGGCAGTCTCTCTGCTGCCCTTGAAAAAAGATTCTAAGAAAAATCCAAAAAAATTGCAAGTTTTTTATCAGGGTCGGACAAATGCGGATTATTTAAGCGCTTCTCCATAACCTTCATAAAGCGACAGCAGGCATTTTTGATGGGTCAGCGGCGCCCAGAGTTGCAGCTTCATCCTGGGATTGAACTCGCGCATGGCCATGAGAATGGCAAAATAAGTGCCAATGCCGTACATCAGCGGCGGCTCGCCGACCGCCTTGGAGCCCAGAAGCGCCAATGCATCGGGCTTGCTGTCGAGCGGCACGACTTCGATAGTCTTGGGAGCAAAATAGATGTCGGGAACCTTGTAGCTGGAAAGAGAATCATAGACGTGCTTCCCCTTTGGATCGACAAGCAATTCTTCGATGGTCATCAGGCCTATTCCCTGCACGATGCCGCCCTCCGCCTGCCCGATGTCGATGTCGAGGTTGATGCTGGAGCCAAAATCGTGGACGCATTTGACCAGGTCGATCTCGTAGGTGCCGCGCAGGCAATCAACGGTCACGACGGTCACGGCCGTACCATAGACATGGTAGGCAAAGGGATGGCCCTTTTCGGTGGCCTTGTTGAAATGAATCTTCGGCGTGGCATAGTGGGCGTGTTCCGAAAGCGAGACCCTGGCTTTATCTGCAAGAAAAACAAGTTTTTCCCATGACAATCCGGTCTTTTTTCCTCTATGAAAAACAATTTCATCCCGGATCTCGATCTTGCCGGGATCCCGGCCCTTTAATTCCCGGCAGGCAACGTCTTTCAATCTGGCGGCCAAAGCCTCGCAGGCCATGATCGTCGCTTTGCCGTTCAGGTCGGCGCCGGTGCTGGCGGCCGTCGGCGAGGCGTTGGCAATCCGGGTCGTGTTGGTGCTGTGAATGGTGAAGCGCCGCGGAGAAATCGAGAGCGTTTTTGCCGCGGCCTGGAGAATCTTGGTGTTTACGCCCTGGCCCATTTCCACCACGCCGGTGGTGATGCTGACCGAGCCGTCGGTATAGATGTGCACGAGCGAGCGCCCCTGATTGAGGCTGGTATTGGTAAATGAGATGCCGAAGCAGAGCGGAAACAAGGAAAGCCCCTTTTTGCTGTGATCGTTATTTTTATTGAACGCCGCGATCTCTTTTTTAAGTTTTTCGACCGTAAACTTTTTATAAGCGGTGTCCCAGCACTTGCCGGCGTTGCAATTTTCTGCGATTTGATCATAAGGAAAGCGGTCGCCTTCCTTCAGAAGATTTCTTTTCTGTATCTCCATCGGCGCGACGTTCAGGATTGCGGCAGCCTTCATGATCGCTGCCTCCAAGGCAAACATCGCTTGCGGCGCGCCAAAACCTCTCATGGCAGTGCTGGGAGCAAGATTCGTTCTGCATGAGTGGGCGGTGATTTTCGCGTTCGGAATATAGTAACTGCCCGTTCCATGAAAGAGGGTTCTCTCCATTATCGCCGGCGATAGATCTGCCGCAGCCCCGGCATTTTGGAATGCTTCGACCTGGTAACAGAGAATATGCAGATCCTTGCTGAGGCCCAGTTTGAAATCGAAGGAATACGGGTGACGTTTGCCAGTCATGACGAAGTCGTCAGCACGTGAAAGTATCAATTTTACGGGCTTTTTTAAAGTATAGGTCGCCAACGCAGCCAGTGTCCCCCAATGTGTCGCCTGATCCTCCTTGCCGCCAAAACCGCCGCCGATGCGATTGGTATCCACTTCGATTTTATGCATGGGAATCCCTAGAACCTTTGCGGCGCCTACCTGCACATGTTTTGTCGCTTGGGTGGCGGAATGGATCTTGATGGCGCCATCCTCCAGCATAAAGGCATAGGCGCCTTGCGTTTCAAGATAGAGGTGCTCCTGGCCGCCCATCTCCGCCTGGCCCTCGATAATGTGTTCGCATTTTTTCCACATGGCGTCCGTAGAGCCGATCTTGAATGTTCGGCTCGGGGAGATGAATTTTTTTTCGGCGTAGGCTTCCCTGGCCGTTAAAATGGGACGGAGTTCCTCTATATCGAGCTTGATTTTTGCGAGCGCTTTTCTGGCAATCGCGTCGGTTTTGGCGCAGACCAGGGCAACGGGCATGCCGACGAAATGGACTTCCTTGTCGGCGAAGAGCTCTTCGTCCTGGATGATGCTGCCGATCTGGTTTTCGCCGGTGATATCCTTCGCCGAAATCACGGCCTCGACACCTTCCATTTTCAAGGCTTCCGAGAAATCAATATCATGCAATTTTCCGTGCGCGACGGGGGAACCCAGGACAACGCCAAAGAGAGTGTCTTGTCTGACCGGGATATCGTTGACGTAGATGGATTCCCCCCTGACGTGGGAACGCGAATCTATATTCTTCATTGTAACGCCTCCAGAGAAATTGCTCCCGGTGCAAAACTCATGAGGTGGATGAAAAGCTGCTGCCTGACGAGGGCGCGCTTGTACTCGGCCCGGCTGCGCGGAGTGATTTCGCCCTGGGCGATGAGATTGGCTTCCTTGAATGTCTGATTGCTTATTTTTTTGCCGAGCAGATAGTCGGCCGTCTTAGCCATGTTGCGGATGGTGGGCCCCAGCCCGCCGACGGCGAAATGGGCCTTTTTGATTACGTCGCCGGCAAGGGTGACTCCCATGGCCGAATTAACGGTGGCCATGTCCAGATGACCCCGCTTGCTTATCTTTTCAAAGCTGAAGCGCGTATTTTCATCGGGAAGATCAAAATAAATCCATTGGATAAATTCTTCCGGATCCTTGTTCACTTTTTTATAGCCGATGAAAAAATCCTTCAATTTCACTTCTCTGTTTTCGCCTTGACGGCGGAGGATCAGAGTGGCATCCAGGGCCAGCAGCATGACACAAAGATCCCCGATCGGCGAGCCGTTGGCGATGTTGCCGCCGACCGTGGCCATGTTTCGGATGGGCGGAGAGGCCATCAATTTGAGATCGTCATCCAGCCTGGGGAAATAGGCGCGGAGTTCCCTGGATTCCTTCAAATCCTTGACCGTGACCGTTGATCCGACATAGCATTTGCCGTCCGCAAATTTGATCCGCTTGTATTCACGTGCTCCATAGACAAAGTTCACATTGCCGGATGCCATGGCGCCTTCCGGGTTCTGCAGCAATATGTCGGTACCGCCGGCGACAATATGTCCGGACTCGCGGACTGCAGCTGCACCAGCCGGGGCGATTTTTTTTAATTTTTCCGGAATAGCCAAAAAATAATCGGGCAGGAATTTATTCTTTACCAGCCACTCCATCGGCATGGGCCCTGAAGGTTCCCGCTGAGGGGGCACTAATGGTCCCCGTTGAGGGGGCACTAATAGTCCCCGCTGAGGGGGCACTAATAGTCCCCGCTGAGGGGGTTGCAATTTTTTGACGATGGCCGCGGCGGCTTTTTCGATGGATTTGTAGCCCGTGCAGCGGCAAATATTTCCGGAGACGGCTTCGATGGCGTTGGCCAGATTTTTTTCCTTGCCCGTGTTCAAACAAAAACCGGTAAGAGCCATGACAAAACCCGGCGTGCAAAAGCCGCACTGCGTTCCATTGTTATCGAGAATGGCGGCTTGAACGGGAGTGAGCCCGGGGCCGTTGACGCCCTCGATGGTGACGATGTGCTTGCGGTCAGCATTGCCTAGCGGCATGAGGCAGGAGTTCATCGTTTGATATTTCAGTTCACCGTCCTCTATTCCTCCGACCAGGATCGTGCACGCGCCGCAGTCGCCTTCGCGGCAGCCTATTTTTGTACCGTACAAATGCAATTCGTTGCGAATATAATCAACCAGCGAACTGGCGGGCGGAGCGTTGGTTTTCACTTCTTTGTTGTTGACGATAAAAGTAAGCATGGCTACACCTCGGAAGTGTTTTTTTATTTCGATCCCGGGGAACTCTTAGTTAATCCGTTCCATTGCAGGGCATAAAGGGCGTAAAACGCCGCCGCCTTGACCAGATCGTCCACCGCTATCTTTTCGTTGGGCGCGTGGGCTGAGACCTCGTCGCCGGGGCCGAAGCCGATGCAGGGGATGTGGTGGATGCCGGTGATGGCGATGGCGTTGGTCGAAAAGGTCCACTTGTCGACACGCGGTTCCTTTTCGAACAAGGAGCGGAAAACAGCCTCGGCGCAGGTCACGACCGAGTGGTCCGCTTCCAGTTTCCAGGTCGGGTAATACTTTTCCATGCCGTATTCCTTCTCGGTATAGGCTTTTTCGCAGTACTGCAGCACCTCGACCGTGGCGGGCAGTCCTTGCACCAGCGCGCGCACCTCGGCCAGGGCTGTTTCCTTCGTTTCGCCGGCGCTGAGGCGCCGGTCGAGGTGGATGCGCGCGAAGTCGGCCACGGCGCAAAGCGAGGGCGAACCCGAGACGAACTCGCTGACCGTGATCGACCCTTTGCCCAGGAAGTCGTCGCCATTCAGCCGTTCATTGAGCTTTTCGATCTCCAAACAGGCGCGGGCCCCCATGGTGATGGCATTCTTGCCGCGCTCGGGCGCCGAGCCGTGCGCCGAGAGACCCTTGAAGCTCACGCGCATCTCCATGCGGCCGCGGTGGCCGCGGTAGATGCCCAGGGCCGTCGGCTCGGTGATGATCACCAGCTCGGGACGTATCTTTTCTTCCTCGATGATGTATTTCCAGCACAGGCCGTCGCAGTCCTCTTCCATGACCGTGCCGGTGAACAGGACGGTCAGATCGTTCTTCAAGCCGAGCTCGGCCAGGATGCGGCCGGCCGTGACCATGGCCGCCGCCCCGCCCTTCTGGTCGACGCTGCCGCGGCCGTAAACGAATCCGTCGGCGACGCGTCCCGAAAAGGGGTCCTCGCTCCAGTTTTCGAGGTTGCCCTGGTCGACAGTGTCGATGTGGGCGTCGACAGCGATCAGGCGCTTGCCCTTGCCGACGCGGCCGTGGACGCTGCCCAGGCCGTCGAGCCGCACGTGATCAAATCCGGCCTCTTTCATCTGCTTCTTCAACTCCGCGGCCATCTCCTTTTCCCCGGCGCTCAGCGATTTGATCCTGACCAGGCGCGAAAGGTTTGCGGCGGTATAATCACGGTATTGTTCGGCCAGCTGCAGAACTTTTGCAGCGACTTTATCCATGCTGTCTCCTTACCCGAATGGCAGTTCCAGGCCTAGAAACCGACCGCAGTGAGCAGCACCGTCAATCCCAGGCAAGCCAGGGCGAACGTGCCGGCAAGCGGAACAAGCAGCGGTTTACGCGCCAGCCACAGGGGGAGGAGCCGTTTCTCCAGCCGCCGGCCCAGGGCGTAGCCCAGCGGGAAAGAGACGGCCGCCAGCAGGGTGACGGGGACGACGCGGGTCAGCATGTAGGTGGCGGCGCCGCTGGCGTAACGGAAGGAGAGCAGGTGGGCGCAGGGTGACACGAAACGCCCCAGGGCGAAGAACGTCGCGCCGGCGCCGAAGGCGGCCAGGCCAGCCACGGCGCTCCGCGCCTTCCAGCCGGAGGCGATGTGCTTTCTGAAAGCGGCCACGCCGGCAAAGAGAAAGGCGCCGTTGAGCAGGATGGCGAAATGGTCGTTCACCTGGCACAAAAGGGGCAGGCCGAGGATGGGCACGGCCAGCCACTTGCAGAGAATTCCCATGAGGGTGATACCTGGGATCACCCGCCCCTGCTTGAACACAGCCAGCCCTAGCGCCATGATCAGGAAGCCGGTCGCAGTGACGAAGGGGCTGCGCGGCAGACCGGCGTTGCGGATGAATTTGCCAAGGAAGGCCTCGGCGAGGCCGAGGAGGGCTCCCAGCAGGATGATATTAAAAAAGTAGAACTTCCAGGATAAGCTCTCGTTGTTGCCAGTCATTCTGCACCTCAAGTTGAGAATTTTCCGACAAAATCAATGATTTATCTTAAATAAAGCTTTGAAAAATGTCAAATTCGTTATGCGTTATGCGTAATGCGTGATGAGAAGCCGCATTTAGCTGATATATTTTTATAGATTCTAAAGTCTTTCGCATAACGCATCACTCATAACGCATCACGAGCTTCTGCGGGCACTGATAATGGAAGCTCCAGTGACAGCCATAACAATGATCGCTCCGCCGGCGATCGCTGTCAACCCGGGCGCTTCGCCCAGGGCCAGGAAGACCCACAGCGGGTTGAAGACCGGTTCGATGACGGCGATCAAGTTGGCGAAAACGGCCGGGATACGCTTGATGGCCGTTGTGAACAGGATGGCGGCGACGCCGACCTGGAATACGCCCAGCAGGGCGATGGCGCCGGCCGCCTGCCAGGTGAAAACCGGGCGCGGCAGGAACAGGGCGACCCCAAGGCCGATGGCCGCGGTAAGCCAGTGCGCCAGCAGGATCGACTCCAACGGCGAAGAGTCCTTCTGCATGCGCATGAAAATATAGTAGAAGCTGAAGACGAGTCCCGACAGCAGGGCCAGGATGTTGCCCAACGGCCGGCCGCCGCCGAGCTTGTCCAGGAAAAGCAGGACCATGCCCGCGCCGACGAAGAGAAAGGCGACCCAGTGCTCCCAATGGGCCTTTTCCTTCAGCATCCAGGCGCCGATAATGGCCGTGAACACGGGCCCGACATACTGCAGCAGGATGGCATTGGCCGCGCTGGTGGTCTTGTTGGCCGAAACGAAGAGCAGCATGGTGGCCGCCTGGGCCAGGGCGGCGCCGACCTGGGGGAACGACCAGTGAAACCTGGGCCGCCGCAGCCAGGCCAGGACCACCAGCGAGGAGATCAGGCTGCGCGCCCCGGCGATGGCGAAGGGGTTCCAGTCGATGATCTTGATGAACAGCCCGGCGCTGCTCCACAGGAACGCCGTGGCCACCATCGCCCAGATGCCCAGTTTCATATCACGAGTTGCAGCGGTAACGGGTGAATTGATCATTTACAATTATTTCTATGATTTATCGCAATACGTGACGCGTAACGCGTAACACGTAACAAGTGAAGAATAAAAAATCCTTCAGTGTATTTCAAAATAGTTCTGCTCCTTGTTGCCCGTCACTTACGCTCGTTCAATTGCTGCTACTCGTCACGCGTCACGCGTTCCCAACACTATGTTTTTGGTAATTTCACTAAGTCGCCAAAAACATTCAGTGTTGGTATAGTCACGTAGCTCAGCAATCTATTTGATCTCCAGTCTTTGTCCATAACATTTCCTGCACACCGACACGTACTTGTCGTTGCCGCCGATCTCGATCTGCGGCCCCTCGCCCACCGGCTGGCCGTCCTTGTACTTGAGCAGCATGGTCGCCTTCTTGGTGCAGTACCAGCACACGGCCTTGACCTCCTCGACCTTGTCGGCAAAGAGGAGCAGCGCCTCGCTGCCGCTGAAAAAATGGTTGCGGTAGTCGTTTTTCAAGCCGTAGACGATGACCGGAATATTGAGCTGGTCGACGATGCGCGTCAGGATGACCACCTGCTCGCGGGTCAGGAACTGCCCCTCGTCGACGAGGACGCAGTCTGGCTTGGACTCGGCTGCCAGCCGCAGCATGTCGGTACTGCTGTTGATGATCTGCGCGTCCCGCTGGAAGCCCATGCGCGACGTGATCTTGCCGCGACCGAAGCGGTCGTCGATGGCCGGGGTGAAAAGCAGGGCGTGCTTGTTCTGCTCCTCGTAGTTGTGGGCGATCTTGAGAATTTCGGTCGACTTGCCGGCGTTCATGGTCGAATAACGAAAGTAGAGTTGGGCCATGACTTATTCTCCTGGGATGGTCAATAGCGAGTGCGCAGGGCCGGGGGGTCCTGGTAGGCGCGCTGAATACCGCGATAGACGGAGAGGTCGGGGCCCCCCTCCAGGAAACGGATCAGGGCATCGGCCGTTATGGCATTTAGTGCCCGGCCCGGATCCTTGTGAACGAAGTTATAGGAACTGGCAACGTAACTCGAAACACCGACCTTGTAGATCCGGTCCTCGGGCAGCGGGCTGCCGTCCGGCGCACGCAACAGGATCTCCTGGATGTGCCAATCGCTGTCGGTGCGCACCACATAGGTGATTCCCGAGACCTGTAGATCAATATCATGGCCCTTGGCGAACGAAACCGCGATCAAGCTGCGGATTTCCTCGGCATTCATGGCGATCTCGACCACCTGGTTGCCGAATGGATCAAGGGTATAAACATCCTTGAGGGTGATCTTCTCGCTCAGGCGGTTGAGGCGGATGCCGCCGCCGTTCTGGAAGGCGATGTCCAGGCCATGGGCCCAGCGCATGGCGTCGGTCATCAGGCAGCCCAGGGCGTCATTGCCCTCGATGGCAAAGGGGGCCGTGGCAATGACGCGGGCGAAGGCCGGGTTCTGGTTGAAGCGGACGATCATCTCCTTGACATCGGCTGCCTCGGCCATGGGTCCCTTCAAGTCGATCAGCGTTCCCTTTTTTTTGATCACGCGCCCATTGCGCACCAGCAGTTCCAACCGGCCCAGGTAGCGGTTGTCGCTGCCAGCCTGCGCCACCAGCACGCCGTTGGCCATTTCGGCCGGATCGACGCCGGTGTGTGAGTGGCCGCCGATGATCACGTCGAGCTCGGGCATCATCCCGGCCAGGAGCAGATCCTGGTCGTAGCCGATGTGGGTCAGGCCGATCAAAACATCGTTTCCGGCACGCAACTTTTTCATCTCCATGGCCCTGGCAAACGGGTAGCTGAAACGCAGTCCTTTGACCTTGTCGGGATGGGTCGAGGGCAGGCCGTTGCCGGCTTCGACCTGGATCAGCCCGAAAACGGCTATCTTGATCCCGCTGCGGGTGGTGAGGACGGCTGAGGGCCGCAGCAGCGGCAGGATGCCCGGCAGCGCCTCGATATTGGCTGAGATCAAGGAAAAGCGTCCCTCGGCTTCGAACTTGCGCAAATTATCCAGGCCGTAATCGAACTCGTGGTTGCCCGGGCACATCAGGTTGACGCCCAGGCGGTTGAGCAGGGCGAGTATCGGTTCGCCGGGCGGATCGTACTGGTCAATGACCGGATTGCCGGTGAAATTGTCGCCGGCGCAAAAATAAAAGACGTCAGCGCCGCCTTTCCTTTCGGCGTCGACGATGGCGGCCACCTTGGCGAAATTGTCGATCTTGCCGTGGATATCGTTGGAATGGAAGATAACGATGCGGCTTTCAGTCGGCTGTGGCTGCGCCTGCGCCAACGGCGCGGGCGCGCTGGCGCAGGACTGCAGGGCGAAAAGGGCGGACAGCGAGAGCAACAGCCGGAGCGCTACGGGACCGGTCGTGAGCGCGCGCCTCATGAGCGGGACTCCGGTTTACCGCACTCATGGATGACGAATTCTTCGCCGCCGCTGAGCTCGCCGTCCAGGCCTACTTCGTGCCCATGCCGGTCGCAGATCATTTTTTTATTTTTCTTCACCAGCTTCAACTCCGAGCGCGAGTACTTGCGCAGAACGTCCTTGACCCTGGCCCCGGAAAAAATCCCGATCGCCACGCCGTTCACTTTAATCTGCATGGTTTTGGCTCCATTAAAAAAGACAATTCTAAGTAAGTATGCGAACAATGTCAAGGACATGGCTTGGATGAACCATCGTAACGAGTGACGAGTGACGCGTGACGCGAAGCAGCAACATAATAAAAAACAGTGCCGCCAATTCTGCTGGTTATATATCGCTGAACTATGCAATGGGCGCGACACTTAAAGTCAAGTTCTGTATCTTTCTTGACTCGTCACTCGTCACTCGTCACGCGTCACGTATGATATAATCAGTCCAATGAAACACAAGAAGAACCCGAACTCTGAGCTGCTGCTGACCCTGCCCGCCTGGCTGGAGAACATGCTGGCCGGTCCCGATATCGTCATTGCCGATCCCCGGGAGCGCCTGCGCTGGGTGATCGGCCTGTCGCGGCAAAACGTGGAGCACGCCAGCGGCGGACCTTTTGCCGCCGCGGTGTTCGAGATGAACAGCGGCAGGCTGCTGGGCGCCGGCGTCAATCGCGTCGAACCGCTGCGCTGCTCGCCGGCCCACGCCGAAATGATGGCCGTGGCCTTTGCCCAAATGAACCTGGGCACCTGGGACCTGGGCAATAACGCCGCCATGCCCGCGGAGCTGGTGGCCAGTTCCCAGCCCTGCCTGATGTGCCTGGGCGTCACGTTGTGGTCGGGGGTTACGCGGCTGGCTTACGCCGCAACCGCCGCCGACGTCACCACCATCCTGGGCTTCGACGAAGGGCCGCTGCCGGACGAATGGCCGCGGGAGCTGGAGAGACGCGGTATCGCGGTCGAAGGGGAGATCCTGCGCACCGAGGCCGCCGCCGTCCTGAAACTGTACAAGGAAAAACAGGGAACGGTCTACAACAGCCGCAAGGGATTCTAAGGCCCCTTCAGCAGGGACTATTAGAGCCCCTTCATCAGGGACTATTAGAGCCCTTTGCTCTGCATCAACTCGCGGTTCTTGCGCGGCGTCTGGTTCCACAAAGTAAGCATCAGCACCGCCCCGATCACCGAAAAAGGAATGATCAAATAGACCCAGACCCCCCAACCAAAACGGTCGAGGAAATAGCCCATGCCGAAGCCGGTCAGGCCGCTGGCCAGGTATTGCACGCCGTCGAGCAGGCCGGTGACCGTGGCCGCGCCCCGGGTGCCGCCGAAGTCCATCGATGCGGTGCCCGATAGCATGCCGTGCACGCCGAAGATCCACATGCAGCAAAAACCGATCATGAACGCCGCCAGGCCCGGAACACGCACGCTGCCCAGGATCAGCAGCGAAATGATCTGGCCGATATAAAAAATAAAGGCCACCGGGGGCCGGCGCGACTGGAACAGGCGGTCCGACATGTAGCCGCAGAGCAGGCCGCCGATGATGCCCCCCGCCGTAATGCCCAGCGAAGCCAGTTCGTGCAGCCCGCTGCCGGGAGCGATATGATGAATCTCCTTTAGAAAGGGCGTGAACCAGAGCATCAGCCCCTGGCGCACGAAGCCGGTGCAGAACTCGGCGGCCATCAGGATCAGGATCACCGGGTTGGCGAAGGCGCGCTTCAACACGTAGGTGAAGTTCACCTTCAGGTCATCGCTCAGGTGCGAAGTGGCGTCGTCGGTGTTGAGCTTGGCGAAACCGCATTGCTCGGGCTTGTCGCGGACCAGGAAATAATCAACCAGGACCATGATCAGGATCAAGGCCGACGGAATGACGAATACCCATTCCCAGCCAAAATGGGCCAGGATCCAGCCGCCGAAGCCCATGGCCAGGAAGTAGCCGCTGGAGATCATGATGCCGAAGATGCCGCCGAACACGCCGCGCTCCTTCACATGGAACCAGGGGGCGTTGACCTTGACCACCGACAGGGCGCCGAAACTCTGGAAATACTGGTTGACCGCGTAGAGCAGGGACATGCCGACCACGATCTTGGTCTGCCAGCCGGCCAGGAACAGGGCGCCGATGACCAGGTTGAACAGGGCCGTGCCGATACCGCCAAAAATGATGGCCTTCTTGCCGCCGAAGCGGTCGGCCAGCGGGCCGTTCAAGATGACGCTCAAGGCATAGGTCCAGAAACCGGCCGTGGCGATGGTGCCGAATTCGGCCTTGGAAAGGGCGAACGTCTTCATGATATCCGACGAGGCCACGTTCAGGTTGTAGCGCCCCATGTAAAACGTGGCATAGGTCAGCCCCAGCGGGAACCAGTTCAGGAAGCGCCGGCGGCGGAACTCGGGGGAATGGTTGAGCGGATTACGCGAAAAGAAACTCACGGTTTTGCCCCTTGCCAGATTTTCCACAAGCGGCCGAGCACCTCTTCGAGATGAGCGCCCAACACCTCGGGCTTGTCGGTTTTTTCGGGCATGTTCTCGAAGACAGCATAGGGGACTTTCCGTTCGCCCGCCGGCAGGTACGCCGGGTCGGACGCGAACTCCTCCCAGTCCGATTCCTTGTAGAGCATCTCGATCTTCTTGTCCTCCAGCGCATGCTCCAGCCAGGAGTCGGGTCGGTCGGGATTGTAGCGCCTGCGGTTCTTGCGCAACGACTCTGGCCAGTCGACCTTAATGTAGAGGGCGGCGGCATGGTCCAGGACCTGCGGCGACAGGAACGAGAAGGCCCCGCGGAAGCCCCCGTGCTCCTTGCCGCGCGCGAACTCGATAAACAGGGTTTGGTGCTCGTGGAAAGCGGGGTCGTCGCGCAGCATCTTAGCGTAAACCAGGTTGAGCTTCTTGATCAGGAAGTTCCAGAACCACTTGTGCTTGAAGACGTAGCCGGGCATGGTCTTGCCCTCGTAGGTGAACTCCTTGTCGGTGATCAGGCGCGGCTGCGCCATTTCCTCCATCATGTCGTCGTCCTCGAAGCGCTCCCAGAGGATGGGGAAGTCGTCGATTTCCTGGAACGCGCCGACGTGGAAGCGCTTGACGCGCTCTTTGAGCGGAACTTTCTTCAGGTAGTCAATGACCTCCGATTTGCCGGCCGCCGGCCGGCCGATGAGGATGATGACGTCGAATGTCCTTTTTTTCATGCCGTTTTCCTCCCTGGCCATGATCTGCAAGGGCCATTATAAACGGTCATTTTTTTTTTGGCAATATTCGCGCCTAAAATCAATCTCTCAGGGGCCAAGCCCGGATTGGCCGCGGACGCGTCACGACCGACGCCCGCATACCCTCTCCAGTAAATGGTTTCGAAATAAAAAATTAAAAAAATCCTGTCTGGGACTTGACTTTTGAGTTTTTCCCCTCTAAAATCCTTTACAGGAGGCATTCATGAACAAAACCGAATTGGTAAAAGCCATCGCTGAAAAAACAAACCTCAAGATTTCTGAAACCGAAAAATTGGTCAATGCGTTCATTGACACCGTGTCCTATTCCTTGAAAAAGAAAGGCAAAGTCACGCTGGTCGGCTTCGGGACTTTCACCGTCGCCCACAGAAAGGCCAAGGTCGGCATCAATCCCAAGACCGGTCAGAAAATTTCCATCAAAGCGAAAGATGTCCCTGTTTTCAGAGCCGGCAAAGCCCTGAAAGCCAGAGTTAAATAACCCGCGGTTTAAAAAGAGTTTTGATCGGGGTTGGGGGGGAGGAATTTTTGAAGTTGAAGTTTAAGTTATAAAAATCGTCGTTTCGCTTGCCGCTATTTTTTCTCTTTGCGGCCGCGGGCAATAAAGCCTGGCCCGGGTTGAAATTCAATAAACATCGATAGGACAGGAAGCGGACGAAATTTCCACTCTTCTCCTTTTTGCGTCATAGGCGCTGACATTGCCGATATTCAAGACATATTTCCCTGGACTCATGAACTTGATTTTCAGCTGGATGAACGAGGAGGCCAGGACCGGTCCGCTGTCGCCGCTAAACGACAAGCCGACGTCAAACGATGGGCCGGAAATATTTTTCAAGATCCTGACGTCCTTTTCACTCAAACTGTCGGTCTTGATCTCGACTATCTCGCAACTGCCGCCGCTTACCGAGCCATTAAAAGAAAGGCTGGTCAGCGGAGTGTCGGCCTGGATGCGCAGCGAGAAATAGGCGTCGCTATTGATCGCGACGCTGGCCTGGTCCGGAGCGATGGCCAGAAAGTTGCTCCCGGAGGGAACCGGAGCCTGAGCCGGTCTTCCGCCTTCCACTTCCGCCTCCAACGGCGCTATGCCGCCGGTCGGCTCGCTGCCGCCCCAGATGGTCTCGATGTCCCCGGCGCTGATGGGGGTCTTACGGATGATCTTGGGGGTGATGGAAAAGATCAGGTCGGTCTGGCTGATGGTCTTTTCCGAACTGCCGAACAGCTTGCCCAGCAACGGGATCTTGTCCAGGAAGGGGACGCCGCTGATGGAGCCGCGCACGTCGTCGCGGATCAAGCCGCCGATGATGTTGGTCTCCCCCTCCTTGAGGCGGATCTTGTTTTCGATCTCGCGCTTGCCGAAGGTCGGGAACGAAGAGGCGGCACCGCTGGAGATGAAGTTGATGGTCAGCTTGGTAATCAGGGTAACCTCGTTGTTCTGGTGGATGAACGGGGTGATCTTGATCTCCACCCCGACATTGCGGTAGCGGTAGGTCGTCACCGGCGAGGAGTTGATGCCGCCGGCGGCGATGGCCTGGAACTGGGTTTCCGGGACCGGCACCTCGTCACCGACCATGAAGGTCATTGGCTCGCCGTCAATGCCGCGCAGGTTGGGCTTGGCGATGATCTTGTTGTTGGCGTCCGCCTCCAGGAAATTCATGGCCACGCTGGGAATGGTCAGGAAGAAATTGGTGCTGCCCAGATCCTTGAAATTCATGGTCGCGGAGACTTTCCCCTCGTCGTCGGTCGTGCCGCCGCTTAAAGTGAAAACACCGTTGTTGAAATCGGCGCCGATCTTGTTGATGATGCTGCGGTTGACCTCCATGATCTCCACGTTGAGCTCCACTTCGTTTTTTTCCTTGTCGATCCTGGTCAGGAAACGCTCGATTTCGGCCAGGGTATTGTAATCGGCGCGGATGACCACGGCGTTGAGATTGGGCTCTTCCTGGATGATGATCTGTTCGTCGCGGAAGATGATCTGGATCATCTTGCGCGCGTCCTCGGCCTTGATGTTGGCCATGTAAAAGGTCTTGATGCCGCGCAGGTCATAGGTTTTTCTCTTGGCGAAAATTTCGGGATAGATGATCACGGTATTGGCGTCGAGCACCCGATACTGCGAGTTGGAGACCATGCACAGGACTTTTAACACTTCATAAAAAGTGGAGTTTTCTATCTCCAGACTGTGCAGGAAATCCCGGAAGTCCTTGTCGAAAATGAAATTGATGCTGAAGGTCTTGCCCAGACTTTTGAAGATATTCGTGATCGGTGTGTTCTTCAGGCTCAGGCTGACCTTTTCATCCTTCCTGATGTTCAGCTGCACCGGAGGAATCACAGTCGGTTTCGGCGCCTCCGCTTTTACGCTTTTGCGGGGATTTTCGTAAGCGGCGAATTCCTCCTGCAGCTGGGTGTTCCCGGGAAAGACGGCCAGGGCTTTCTGATATTCGCGGATGGCCGCGGGACGGTCGTCGTCCTTCGCTTTTTTCCGGGCGCTGAACAAATGGGCATAATAGCTGTTCAGCTTGGCCCGGAAGAGCATGGTCTTGATCTCGTCGTTCTTGGGACTTTCGGCCGCGGCCCTTTGCAGGATCTCGCAAGCCTTGTCGTAGTCGCCCACCTTGAAAAATTCCCTGGCCTGCCGCAGGTTGGAAGTATAGGTCAGGCAGCTCTGCCAGGAAAAGACCGCAACCAGGACCAATGCCAATCGGGGCCATTTATTCGTTTCAGCCATTTGCGTCTCCTTTTAACTTGATGTCATAGGGAAGGTTCTCATACTCAATGGTCACCAACTCCCTGCTGATCTTCAAGATCTTGATCTTTTGCAGGAGCAAATCCCCCTCGTTGACCATGAAAAATTCGCCGCTGATGTTCAACAGCGCCGAGCTCCTGCCACTCTTGCTGACGTAACCTTCGTAGCTGATCGACTGGTATATTTCCTCGGCGATGGTCCGGCGCGCGGCTTCCGCCTGGACCGCGTTTTGCGCCGACGGTTGGCCCGGCCGGGAATCAACCTGGGCCGCGGCGCCGTTAAAGATATCCCGCTTCAACGAAAAATGGGGGACGGTTTTTTTCAGCAGGCTCAACTTGAGCAGTTCGCCCCGGGCCGGCGCGGGCCACAACAGGAGCAGCAGCAGCGCCTTGATGATCCTATTGGCCAAGGTACACCTCCAGGCTGAAGGCGCCCTTGACCCGGTCGGCCTCGGCGTTCAACTGCAGGCTGCTGAAAAAGTGCATCTTGGATTTCGCTTCCATGTCGAAAATGAATTTTTTCAGGCTGCGGTAACTACCGGTCAGGGAAAACTTCGCGGTGACTTTCCTGAGACCCTCCCGGGCGCTGCCGAAAGCGAAATCGATCCGCGGCGGCTGCAGCCCGTTGGCGGCCAGCCTGGCGTCCAGGTCGCGGCGGAAGGCGGCGAATTCATCCAAGCTCAGAATGTTGTCCCGGCGGAATTTTTGCAGGACCAGCGGCAGGTTCCGCCACTCGCGGTATTCCGCTTCCAGCACCTGCGCCGCCTTTTCCCGGCCTTCGAGGTCCCGGAACGTTTGCAGGCGATGCTGGCGCGACAAATCCTGCCATTGGCCAAAAACCAGCGAAAACAGGCAGCCGGCGACGCTCAAGAAGAGCAGGGCCAGCATGGCCGTCAGGGCAAGCTTACTTTTTTTCATCCTGGATGCGGATGCTCAGGCTGGCCTGATAGTATTCCGTCATTTGATTTTCATTGACGATGGCCAGCTCGTAGGGCAACAATTTTTTGTAGAATCCCAGCAGCTCGTTCTGGGCCAGGGCGCTGACGGTCATTTGCATCCGGCCCGCCGGTTCGTTGACCAGACTGAGCTGGCGGACGCGCATGCCGTCGCTGCACGCCCGTTCCAGGAAGTTCAGCCGGGAGATGAACGAGAAGGATTTGCGCCCGATCAGTAAATTAGCGAAGGCCAGCTTCCGTTCCCAGGCTTTTTTCAGGGCAACGATTTCTTCCTGTTGGCGCAGCGTTTTTTGCTGCAGGCCTTCCAGTCGCAGGGCGGCGGACCTGATCTCGCTATTTTCGGCGCGGTTCTGCCTCTGCAGGCGCGCCAGGTTAAAAACGGTGACGGCGTTCAACAGCAGCGCGGCCAGGCCGATGCCAAGGAGGATCAAGGCGAAGGCCCGGGCATCGACCTTGCGGGCGCCGGCCAGGTTATAGCGTATTCTTCTCATCGGCAGCCTGGAATATAGGGCGCTGGTACCGCCCGAATGGCGTTCGGGCAGGAAAGGCCTTCCTGTGCCAGCTGCTCCGCGAGTTCTTCCGGGGAAACCTCTTCCCGGTGATCGATGAGCTCAAAACGGCGCGGGTCGCAACCGCTGTTGTTCCTGACGAATTGCACGGTCTTGCCGATCTCTGCCGCCAGTTCCTCCAGGGAGCCGCTTTTGAATTTGCGGACATAGATGGGCGCCCCCAGCTTCTGAAAAACGAGGCAGCAGCTGGAAACATCGGTTTCCACGAAAAAATCGGGCGGGCGTCTGAGCTTGGCCAGCCGGTTGAATATTTCCAGAGCGGAATTGCCGATGGTGATCAACGGGATGCCTTTTCCCCGGAACTCGGCTTCGATGTGGGCCAGGAGCGATTTTTTCACCAGGATGGAGAGGATTCTCTTTTTGTTCAAGCGGAAAAAGCGGTGGTCGTAGGCCGCGATGTCCTCGGGAAAAATCTTTTGCAGCTTCCAATCCACCAGCTCGCGCAGCAGCTTCCGCGACCATGGCAATTTATCGAATTCGATAAAATTGAAGATGAACGGGTCGGAATTCAATATGACCCCGGTATCCACGGGCTGCAGCCGCTCAGCGATCTTCGGCCAGCCGTCGGAGGCGCCAGGGTCGGCCAGCGCGGCGGCTTCAACACGCAGGCGGCGCACGATCCTTTGCTTCGACAGGGTGAAAATCTCGCCATGCCGGTCGCCGGCATAAACGACCTGCCTGGGCAGGCGTTCGGGCAGCAGGAAATCGCTCAGACCCATTCTTTGACCGTCACCCGGTTCAACTCGTCGAGGGACGTGACGCCGGCCTTGACGCGTTCGAGGCCGTTCCTGCGGATCGGGAGCATTCCCTGTTCCATGGCCGTTTTCTTGATCTCGGAGGTCGGTTTCCTGGTCAGGATCATCTCCTTGATCTCATCGGTCAGCTCCAGGATCTCCGCGATGGCGGTGCGGCCGGAGTAGCCCAGGCCGGAGCACTCCTCGCAGCCCTTGGCCTTGTAAATGGGCTCGGGGAAGAAATTGCTCTCGATGCGGTTGAAGGCCAGTTCCGCCTTTCCCGGCACGGCCGTCTTCTTGCACAGCGGGCAAAGAACGCGGACCAGGCGCTGGGCGGCGATGCAGTTCAACGCCGAGACCAGGCTGTAGGTGTCGACCCCCATGTGGATGAAGCGGCCGAGCACGTCGAAGACGTTGTTGGCGTGCACGGTGGTGAAGACCAGGTGCCCGGTGAGGGCGGACTGGATGGCGATCTGGGCGGTTTCCGGGTCGCGGATCTCGCCGACCATGATCTTGTCCGGGTCATGGCGCAGGATGGAGCGCAGGCCGCGGGCGAAGGTCAGGCCTTTTTTTTCGTTGACCGGGATCTGGATGATGCCGTCGACCTGGTACTCGACCGGGTCCTCGATGGTGATGATCTTGTCGGCCGGGTCCTTGATCTCGTTCAGAGCGGCGTACAGGGTGGTGGTCTTGCCGCTGCCGGTCGGGCCGGTGACCAGGAACAGGCCGTAGGGCTGGCGGATGTAGTAGTTGATCTTTTCCAGGATGTAGGGCGAAAAGCCCAGCTGCTTCAGCTTCAGCTCGCCGATGTTCTCGGTGATCATTTCGCGGTCCAGGATGCGGATGACGGCGTTCTCGCCGTAGATGCCGGGCATGATCGAGACGCGGAAGTCGATGGTCTTCTGCTTGAAGCGCATGCGGAAGCGCCCGTCCTGGGGGACGCGCTTCTCGGCGATATCCAGCTCGGAGATGACCTTCAGGCGGGTCAGCAGGAACGGATGGAAGGTGGCGTCCAGGGGCTCCATGATCTGGTTCAGGATGCCGTCGATGCGGTACTTGATGATCAGGGCGGCGTTCTGGATTTCGATGTGGATGTCGGAAGCTTTCTTGCTGACCGCGGTCAGGATGATGTTGTTCAGCAGTTTGACTACCGAGTCGTCCTCGTCGGTGATGCTCTCGATGGTCACCACGTCGTCCTCGACCGTTTCGACCGTCTTTTTCACCGCGAACGTCTCGGTCTTGTCGCGCAGGACCTTGGTGTAGGTGTCGCTTTTCTTGAGGAATTTTTCCAGGTCGCCGCGGTTGGCGAAAAAAGGCAGGACCTTTTTCTGGGTGAAATTCTCGATCATGCCGATCTTGTCGAGGTTTTCGGGATCGGGCATGGCCACGGAGATGGTGTTGTCCTTCTCCTCCAGTGGGAAAAAAAGGTTCTTGATCAGGAAATCGGCCGGGAAGCGGGAGAGCAGCTGGTAGTTGATCTTCACGTCGGTGATATTGATGTTTTTTTTCATTGGACGACCCTTATGACGCTGAAAATGGGCAGGTAGACCGAAACGAGCATCATGGCGATCACCAGGCCCAAGGCGATGATTATAACAGGTTCGATCAGCGAAATCAAAGTGTTGATCCGGCTGTCGATGGAGCGTTCGTAGTAATCGGCGCTCTCATCCAGCACGGCCGTCAGGTTGCCCGAGGTTTCGCCGACGCGGACCATCTCGACCAGGATACGCGGGATGAAGGCAATCTCCTCCAACACCTCGGAAAGAACATGGCCCTGGCGGATCTTTTCCGGAAGCTCGCGGATGCGGCTGTAATAATACTTGTTGGCGAAGGTTTCCACCGCGATCTCGGCCGCGTCGGGGACCGGGATGCCGCCCGAGACCAGGATGGCCATGGTGCGGGCGAAGACGGCGACGGCGTTTTCGTGGATCACCGGGCTGATGAAGGGCATATGGATCTTAAACTGGTCGATGATGATCACGCGCGGATAAAATCGCTCGAGCAGCGTGACGGCCAGGAAAGCCATGACGGCCAACACAACGAAGAGGAAGATATTTTCCCTCAGGAACTGGGTGACGGCGATGAAAAGCAAGGTCAGGGGCGGCAGCTGCGCCTCCAGGTCGGTGAAAAAAGCCGCGAACTTGGGGATGACGAAAATCGAGATCACCAGCACCATGGCGATCATGAAAAGGAGCAGGATGGCCGGGTAGGTCAGGCTGCCGACGATCTTACGGCGCAGGTTGGCGAGCTTGCTCAGGTAGATGTTGAATTTTTCCAAGGCCAGCTCCAGGTGGCCGCTTTTTTCGCCGGCCAGCAGCGAAGCCGTGTATATTTTATTGAACGGGAGCCTGGGCGAGGAAAAGGCCGCCGAGATCTGCATGCCGTTGCGGATGTTGCCGGCCGCCTTGGCGATGATTTCGCGCAGGCCGCTGGCCCGGCTGTTCTGGATGATGATCTCCAGGGCACGGATCACGGGGATGCCGGCCTTCAGCAGCGAGATCATCTCCTGGTTGAAAAGGAGGAATTCGGTGTAGCCGATCTTGCGCTTGAACAGTCCGCCCAGGGAAAGATCCTTGAGCCACAGGGCACGGATGGCGAGCAGCTTCTCATCGCCCGCGGTCAGGGATGCCTTGAGCTCCGCCTTGTTTTCGGCGTAATGCTCGCGCACGGAGTAATGGCCCTGCTCGTCGACGAAGGTACAGCGATAGGTGGGCATCAGAGCCTGTCGCGCCCCGGGAAATACGAACGCAGGATTTCGGGGATGCGGATCTTGCCGTCGGCGGTCTGGTAGTTTTCCATGATGGCGGCCACCGTACGGCCAATGGCCAAGCCCGAGCCGTTCAGGGTGTGGACGAAATCCTTTCTGCCGTCCCTGCCCTTGTATTTGATCCGGGCCCGCCGGGCCTGGAAGTTTTCGAAGTTTGAGCAGGATGATATCTCCAGGTAACCGGCGCGGGCCGGCATCCAGACCTCGAGATCGTACGTCTTGGCCGAGGAGAAGGAGAGGTCGCCGCTGCACAAGGCCGTGGTGCGGAAATGCAGCTGCAGTTTCTTGAGGATGGACTCGGCGTCAACCGTCAGTTTTTCCAGCTCAGCATACGACTGGCCGGGGGTGGTCAGCTTGAGCAGTTCGACCTTCTGGAACTGGTGCTGGCGGATCAGCCCGCGGATGTCCTTGCCGTGCGACCCGGCCTCGCTGCGGAAGCAGGGCGTGTAGGCGACGTACTGGATGGGCAGCTGGCTCTCGTCCAGGATCTCATCGCGATGGATGTTGGTCAGCGGCACCTCGGCGGTGGGGATCAGATAGAGGTTGAAGCCCTCAATCTTGAACAGGTCTTCCTTGAACTTGGGCAGGTTGCCGGTGCCGATCAGGCTGAGGTCATTGACCAGGAAGGGGGGCAGAACTTCGCGGTAGCCGTTCTCATTGACGTGCACATCGAGCATGAACTGGATCAGGACCCGTTCCAGCTTGGCCAGGGCGTCGAAATACAGGGCGAAGCGGGAACCGGCGATCTTGGCGGCGCGCTGGAAATCGAGCTGGGCGGCGTTTTCGCCCAATTCCCAGTGCGGACGCGCCGGAAAGGCGAATTCGGGTTTCTCGCCCCAGCTGCGGATCACTTCGTTGGCGCTGGCGTCTTTGCCGACCGGCACCGAGTCATGGAAAAGGTTGGGGACATTCAGGAGGAATTCCTGGAACTCGGCTTCCACGGCTTGGAGCTGGCTCTCATGGCCGGCGATCATTTTCGAGAGCTCGATGGATTGCAGCTCCAGTTCGCGGGTGCTGGCGCCGCTCTTTTTTTTAACCCCGGTCTCCTTGGCCAGGCGGTTCTTCTTGCCTTTCAGCTCCTCGCTGTCGGCCAGGAGCCGGCGGCGGAGCTGGTCGATCTCGCCGAAACGCGCCTCATCGAAAGCCACGCCCTTGGCTTCGACCTTTTTCTTGACCAATTCCAGGTTATTTCTGACAAAATTGATATCCAGCATGGAAAAATTATAGCACAGGGAGATTTTGAGCGCAAAAATTTAATTCTCCCATTGCGGCGCTGAACGAAAAACGTTTTTCAGAGTATAATCGCTTTTAAGGATAAAAACATGCACGGTAAATATTTGTTGATCATCGCTTGGCTCCTTTCGGCATTATTGTTTTCCACTGACGACCCGCGACTGGTTAAAAAAGCGCTGCGCATTCATCAGCGCGCCCTGACCATCGACACCCATTGCGACACCCCGTTCAAACTCCTCGAAAAGGATTGGGATATCGGCCAATATCATCAGCCGGGACAGCCCGACAGCGGCTGCCAAGACCTGCCGCGCCTGAAGGCCGGGGGGCTCGACGCCACCTTTTTCGCGGTTTTCGTCGGCCAGGGACCGCGCAGCGAGGAAGGGCACGCCAGGGCCAAGGATAAGGCCATCGCCATCCTGGACGCCATGGACTCCATGTTCAGCCGTTATCCGCGCCAGTGCGCCCTGGCTTTGGCGGCGGGCGACGCGAAAACCCTGGAAAAAGAAGGCAGGACAGCCATTTTCATCGGCATGGAAAACGGCTACCCGCTGGGGCACGATATCGCCCTGCTCGACTATTTCTATCGGCGCGGCGTGCGCTACATCACCCTGGCCCACACCGCCGACAACGACATCTGCGATTCGTCCACCGACCGCCGGGATCCCGAGGACCGCGGCTTAAGCGACTGGGGGCGGCAGGTGGTGGAGCGCATGAACGAACTGGGCATCATGATCGATGTGTCGCATATCTCCGACCGCTCCTTCCGCGAGGTGCTGGCGCTGACGAAAGCCCCGGTCATCGCCTCGCACTCCTGCGCCCGCGCCATCTCCGACAGCCCGCGCAACCTGAGCGACGAGATGCTCCTGGCCTTGAAAAATAACAACGGCGTCATCCAGCTCTGCATTCTCAACGACTATGTCAAGCAGCCCCCTCCCGACGCCGCGCGGGAAAAAGCCTTCGCGGAATTCTTCAAGAAAGAGGAGGACCTCGGCGGCTGGAGCAGCATCAGCGATCCGGCCGTCAGGGAGAAGCTGGAGCAGGAGTACCACGATCTGGACAAGCTTTTCCCCAAGCCTCCGGTCTATGTCAAGGACGCGGTGGACCATATCGACCACATCGTGAGCCTGATCGGCATCGATCACGTGGGCATCGGCACCGATTTTGACGGCGGCGGCGGCCTGGCTGACTGCTCCGACGTCACCCAGCTGAAGTATATCACCATCGAGCTGGTGCGCCGCGGCTATTCGGAAAAAGACATCGCCAAAATCTGGGGCGGCAATTTCCTGCGCGTCATGCAGCAGGTCAGCGACGCAGCCAAGAAATAGTAGAAGAATGAGCTTGGTGTAAGGCGCAAGGTTTAAGGTAGAAAGTAACAGCAATCAACCAAGCCCAGGTTTTATTTTTTTCACCGTATACCTTATATCTTATATCATATACCTTTCGTCGAGTTCAGAAAGCTGTTTCAGTTTTTATTTTCATCCCGGTCAACCAAAGCGCTATAATAGCCGTCAAAGGGGTATGCTGCAAATGAACGGGTACGAAGGCGATTGGGTGGCCCTGGCCAAAGCGGGAGACCGCAGCGCCATGCATGAACTGTACGAGCGCAACCGCAGCCGTATTTTTTCGCTGGCTTACCGCTACGCCGGCAACGCCGCCGACGCCGAAGACATCCTGCAGGATTCCTTCATCAAGGCTTTTTCGTCGCTGCGCAAGTGCCAGCTGAATGAAAACTCCTATTTCGCCACCTGGCTCTACCGCATCGCCGTCAATTGCTCCCTCGATCACATCCGCCGCCGCCGGACCCGCGAAAGCCACGCGAACGCGGAATGGAGTACCCGTCTTTCGGCCGGCACTGAAAACGAAGGCTCGGCCACGCCCGAAGGGGAATATTTGCGCGGCGAGATCCGCCGTCAGGTGCAGCGTGGCTTGGCCAAGCTCAGCAGCCGCAAACGCATGGTGGTGGTCTTGCGTCATTACCAGCAGTTGAAGATCGGCGAAATCGCGGCGGCCATGGACTGCAGCCAGGGCAGCGTCAAGCGCCAGCTTTTCCGGGCCCTGGCGCAATTGAAAAATGAATTACCCGTCGGTTTGGGAGAATTAAAATGAAATACAAAAAATGGGCGGACCTTGTTTTTGCCTACCAGGACGGCCGGTTGACCGAAACGGAAAAAGCGGAATTCGAGCAGCACCTGCGTACCTGCCCCGCTTGCGGCGCGCGGCTGAGAGAAATAAGCGAGATCGACGGCCTTCTGCAAAAAGCCGTTACGCCGGTGCCCGGCGCCGATTTCGCCGCTTCCTGGCAGAAGATCGCCGCCGCGCTCGCGCCGGCGCCGGGCCGGCGGGTCTACGCGCCCCGCCGGGCACCGCGCTGGGCTTTGCTGGCAGCCGGGTTCCTGGCCTTTTTCATCTTGGGCGTCGGCTTTGCCCGCCTTTATTTTCCCCCGGCCGGAACGGAAAACACCGCCTCGGCCGACGCGCCCTTCCTGTATTCGGCCCGGGACTATTTCGCCGCCCTGCAGCCCGTCCTTTCCGAATTCAGCAATGCCCCCGCTGTGGGAGACGGCGCCGCGTCCGACTCCGCCCGGCTGCGGCGGTTACTGAACAACCTGCAGCTGCTGCGCCTGCGGGCCGACCGGAACCGGGACGCCTCGCTGCTGGCACTGCTGGACGACATCGAGCTGGTCCTGCTCGAAATTGCCCACCTGGACCGCTCCAATCCCGAAAATACGCGCCTGGTCAACACCTTGATTCAAGAAAAAGGGATCACCATGAAAATGAAGGTTTATAAATTCAGCAACCGCAAAGCGGTGAGCATATAAGGAGGCTCTTCATGAAAAACCTGAAAAAGTTCGTATTTTTTCTTTTGCTCGTTCTGCTGGGCGCGCTCGTTCCGCTGGCCGCCCAATCCGGCCAGCCGGCCGGCGATAAAGCCCAAAAAATGTTCCAGGCCGGCAAGGACGCCATCTACAAAAAAGAATGGAGCCAAGCCGTCAAGCAATGGGAAAGCTTCAACTTTCAATTCCCCAAGAGCCAATGGGGCGCCGAACCGCACTACTGGCTGGCCTACAGCCTGAACCAGGCGGCCAAGGAAAGCGGCGATTTCGACAAGCAGACCGTTGCCCGCGAAAAGGCCATGGCCGAGATCGAGCAGCTGCTGCAGCGCTTCGGCGAAAGCAGCTGGGCCAGCGACGCCCGCATGCTGCGCATCGAATTGGCCGAATATTTGAGCGCCGCCGGAAAGACCCAGTACAAGAAATACATTACCGGCAGCGCCGAAAACGGCAGCGGCTCGGACATGGACGTCAAGCTGGTCGCCCTGGACGCCCTACTGCAGATGGACGAGGAAAAAGCCCTGCCCATCCTGAAAAAGATCATCAAGGAAAACAAGGACAAGAATATCCGCGCCAAGGCGATTTTTGTCCTGAGCCAGCACGACGACCCCTCGATTCCACCCCTGCTCGGCGAGGTCGCCCGCACCGACAGCGATCACTATGTCCGCGAGCAGGCCATTTTCTGGCTGGGGCAGGAGGGGAGCGAAGCCGGGCTGCGCATCCTGATCGATCTTTACGCCAGCCTCCAGGATCGCAAGCTCAGGGAGAAGGTCCTTTTCGCTTTCTCGCAGAACGAGAGTGAAGCGAGTTTCCGCAAGCTCCAGGAAGTCGCCAAGAGCGACCCCGACCTGGAACTGCGCGAAAAGGCGATCTTCTGGATCGGGCAATCCGACGACAAGGCGGCGCCCGGTGCCCTGCTGGACATGTACAAGGCCAACAGCGACATCGAACTGAAAAAGAAGATCATCTTTTCGCTGGGGCAGCTGGACGACGAGCAGGGCACGGCTATACTCAAGGAGATCGCGACCGGAAATTCCGACGACCGGCTGAAAGCGGAGGCGGTGTTCTGGATCGGCCAGAATGGAGGCGAAGCGAGCGCCAATCTCCTCAAGGCGCTTTACGACGGCAATACGAGTTTCGCGGTCAAAGAAAAGATCCTATTCAGCCTGAGCCAGAACGACAGCCAGGCGGCGCTGAAGCACCTGTTCGCCATCGCCCGCAACGAAAAGAACCCCGAGCTGAAGAAGAAAGCGGTGTTCTGGATCGGCCAGGCCGACAGCGAAGAGGCGGCGAAATTCCTCCAGCAACTGATCGACCAGGAATAAACCGCTGCTGACCATGAAACGCCAATTTGTGATTTTCATGTTTTGTTGGCTGCTGCTGGCCTGGCTGGTTCCAGCCGCTTCCGCCCCCACGGCGGCCATGTTCAAGGGGCAGGTGACGGTCAAGGAAACGGGCGAACTGTCTCTGCAAGAACGCTCAGCGGAAATCTGCCGCCAATTTGCCAAGGAAACGGACGGGGGCAGTTTTTTCACGGCCTGGGCTTTCCCCACTTTTGAGCACATCAATTCCTGCCGCCGCCATCACGAGGGCAATGGAAGCGTCCCCATAACGGTCAAAAACCGGAGCGGCCGGATCATCGTCAATTCGGAGCAAGAGCACGGCTTGAATATCTCGGATGACCCAGGCACAAAAAATGCCGGTGCCTCCTGGGGAGTGCTGATTTTCCTGAACCAGGTCGACAAAGGGCGCTGCCGGATCAGCGATATAAAACTCCTCGTTCCCGACCGGGAATACGATCTGGGCAACGAGCGCCTGGCCTGGCTGGGAACGGCCGACGAAATCCAGGGGCTGGAATTCATCCGCTCCGTTTTCGGCCAGAATACCGATCATGCTGTGCGCGAGGATCTGGTGTTTGCCCTTTACCTTTTCAACGGTCAGGCCGCCACCTCCGAATTGATCGCCCTGGCCCGCCGCAACGCCGACCCCGGCATCCGCAAGGAGGCCATTTTCTGGCTCGGCCAGAAAGCTTCAGCGGCGGCGGTCAAGGCCCTGGGCGATGTGATCGACTCGCCCGAAGACCTGGAAATAAAGAAGCAGGCCGTCTTCGCCCTCAGCCAGCTGCCGGAAGATATCGGCACGCCGAAGCTGATCGACATCGCCCGCCACAACCCCCATCCGCGCCTGCGCAAAGAGGCGATTTTCTGGCTCGGCCAGTCCGACGACCCGCGTGCCCTGGATTTGTTCACTGAAATTCTCGCGAAATAGAACAGCGGCAAAGAAATAGACGAACCAATGTGACGCGTGACGAGTGACGAGGTAAGAGAAAAAAAGTTAGCGCCTGAAAATTAATTAAAGATGATTTCTTTTTATTATGGAATATTACACTTTCGCGCCTCTCGTTACTTATCGTGCATTAAATAGTTCGTTAAATTGCTGCTCCGTGTTACGCGTTACACGTTACGCGTCACGATAGAGTGTTTATTCTCAGTTCTTGATATCGATGCCGCCCAGCAGGGCCGAGGCCTTGATGATTAGCTTGCCGCTGCCCGCGGCCGGGGTCTGGCGGGTGCGGTCATCGACGCCGCCCAGCATGTTATTCGGGTGCACCTCAATGCGCCAGTCGCGGGGAATGAATATCTCAACCCCGCCCAGGACGGTGGAAACCGTCAGCAGCCAGTCTCCCGCCGCCAGCTTGGCCTCGAGCAAGTCGATCTTGGTGCCGCCCAATATGTTGTGCACGTCGCCGCCCTTGAATTCCTGGCTGTTAACCCTGCGGTCGGTGCCGCTCAGGATATTGGTCACCTGGACAATGGAGTCGCCGCTGCCCGTGGCCGTGCGCCCGCTCAGAGGCATGGGCACGGGAGATTTACGGAATATAATGGAGATGCCAAGCAGGATCAGCGCGACCGGCCAGAAACGCCAGACGTCCCCCCAGCAGATCGTCCCCAGGGTGGCCAGCAGGAAAACCACTCCCAGCAGGACCAGGAACAAGCCGGAAAAATCAAAAATATTGCGGTTGTTGTACAGGTGGAACAGTCCGAGAGCGATCAGGATCAGCGGCCACCAGTGCTGCAGGTCGAGGTCAAAGGGCAATCGCCCCAGGTTGGCCAGCAGGACCAGGGTGCCGAAAACGATCAAAACAATGCCCAGCAGGATGGCGCCGCTGGGCAACGATTTTTTATCCGTCATGGTTTCCTCCTCCGAGAACCCGCTCAGTATAAGGACCTTTGCCTGCCGTGTCAATCGACATTGATCCGGCCAGGCCGGAGAACGTTATTTGCTTTCCGCTTCCAGATCGGCTTCGCTGCCGCGCAGCCAGGTCTGCGAACGCCCGATCTTGAAGATGATGCGGATATAGCCAAAAACGCGCAGGCTTTTGCCGTCGGCTGCCGGGATCAATTCACAGTGATAGATCTTGCCGTTGTCCGGGTCCAACACGTTGCCGTCCACCCAGCGGTCGCCGTCCGGCTTGAACCCCCAGAGGAATTCCATGCCGAGGCTGGGCTTGTCCTTGAACGGCGGCGGGCATTTCGTGCAGGGGTCGCTAAGGCTTTCACCGGGCCGCAGAAAAACCTTCTCGATGCGGCCCTTGAGCCCGCTGCCATTCTCCCAGATACGGACAATGGAACGGACCTGGTGGGTCTTGTCATCCACGGTTTTCCACAGGCCCAGCGCCGAAGCCGCCGGCATGACCAAGGCCGTGCCCAGCCAGGCCGCCAGCAGAAGCGCGCTTAAAATCCAGTTTCGTCTCATGGCTGATGACTCCTCGACCGGCGGCTTCTCAGCGCTCCCGCCGGTACATGATATTGAAAATTTCATCGCGCAGTTTTGCCGCGGCCATAGCCGGATCGGCGGCGCGGGCGATGCCGCGCGATACCGGGAGCAGCATGCCCTTGCCGTCCGGGCGCAGGCCGGCATGAAGCGCGTCTTTCATGCCGCCGCCCTGGGCGCCCAGGCCGGGGGCCAGGAACCACAAACCCGGGGCGACGGCCCGGACCCGAGCCAGCGCTTCGGGCTGCGTCGCGCCGACCACCAGGCCGATGTTGCCCAACGTGTTCCACGATTGGGCCAAGCGGGCGACGACCAGGTAAAGAGGTTGGACGGCCCGATTGCCCTGGTTGACATCGGGGTCGGATTCCAGCACGGGCAGGTCCTGCAGGTCCACCGCCCCGGGATTCGAGGTTTTGCATAGGATGAACGCCCCCTTTTCCCTGTCGGTCAGGAAGGGGTCGATGGAATCTTTCCCCAGGTAGGGCGAGAGAGTGACGGCATGCGCGCCCAGCGTCGTGAACGCCGATTTGGCGTAGGCCACGGCGGTGGAGGCGATGTCGCCGCGCTTGGCGTCGAGGATGACGGGGATCAGCGAGCCCTGCCGCTGCGACTCGTTCCGGACGGCGTCAATGACCTGCTTGAGCGCCTCCCAGCCCGGGGCGCCGAATTGCTCGAAGAAAGCGGCGTTGGGCTTGAAAGCCGCGGCGTAAGGCGCGGTCTTTTTTACCAGGTTCAGGCAGGAGGCAAGCGCTCCGGCGGCGTTGGGGGTTTGCAGGTCGGACAAGTGCGGATCGAGGCCGATGCAGAGCAGGGAGGAGCAATCGGCGACGCGTTTTTCCAGAAAGGTGAAAAAGCTTTCCATGACGGCTATTGTAGGGGAATCCCTAGATAAAAGTCAAACAGCACGTTGGAATATATTTAGAAAAATGTGTCTGTCCGGGAACCTCAGGAAAGGCTTTGGGCACCTGCCCGGTAAGCCGACCAGCCATCCCATGAGCGGGGTTCCTGCAAAACGGAAAGACCGCAGGACGCCACCATGGGATAGCGAAGGCGAACCTCGGCAGGTCAAAACTTTCCGGGTGAATGGCGGACACATTTTTCTGATTGCTTTTTCGGATCCATTCTGCTAATTTGTTTTAGGAAGGAGAAAAGGAGCTGCCATGGATACGGCAATCATTATATTTTTAGGCGCGGTGCTCGTCGCCATCCTGGTTCTGATCGTCATCCTGTCGCGGCCCAGGGACGTAGGCCTCAACCAGCAGGTCATGGACTTGAAAAACCAGCTGTTGGACATGAAAACCGCCCAGATGGAGTCGCAGCACCAGGCCTTGGGCCGGCAAACCGAACTTTTTCAGCAAGCCCAGAAGGTGATGTCCGGACAGCTGGACGCCATCACGCGCACGGTCAATGAGAACCTGACCCGAACCCAGGGCAACATCACCAGCCAATTGAGCCAGACCGGCAGCGTGGTCGGCGAAATCCAGAAAAAACTGGGAGCCCTGGAGGAGACCACCCGGCAGATGAAGGATATCGGCAAGGACATCGCTTCGCTGCAGGATATATTGCGGGCCCCGAAACTGCGCGGCAACCTGGGCGAATTCCTGCTGGAGGACCTGCTGCAGCAGGTTTTCCCGGCCGGCAATTACTCCATGAAATACTCCTTTAAAAACAACGTCCAGGTTGACGCGGTCATCCGCCTGGGCGAATGGATCATCCCGGTGGACGCCAAATTTCCGCTGGAGGCCTTCCAGCGCCTGATCGCGGCAGTGGACGATGACAGCCGTAAAAAAAACAAAAAGGAATTCATCAAGAGCGTCAAGCTGCGCATCGATGAAATCGCCGACAAGTACATCCGCCCCGACGAAAGCACGTTCGATTTCGCCCTGATGTACATCCCGGCTGAAAATGTCTTTTACGAAACCATGATCAGCGACACGCTGAGCGATAAAAATTATGAAATATTCAATTACGCCATGTCCCGGCACGTGATCCCGGTCTCGCCCAACAGCTTTTACGCCTACTTGATGGCCATCGCCTTCGGCCTGAAGGGACTGAAGATCGAGCAGCAAACCAAGGAAATTTTAAAAAACCTGGTCAAGGTTCAAGACGGCTTCACCCATTTCTACGCCGACTTCAGCCTGCTGGGCAAACATATCGGCAATGCCGGCAGCAAGTACGAGGAGACGGCCAGGAAAGCCGAAAAGTTCCATGAACGGCTGATCCACTTCACCGGCATCCCGGACGAACTCCCCGGCGCCGGGAGCAAGGCCTTGGACGATCCCGACTAATTTGTGCTCTGCCGCACCTTCCTGTATAATGTTCGGACCAGGAGGTGCAAGCATGGAACCCTTCATCAGCGCTGCGCCGGGCATCAATGTCGAAGAGATCATGGACGCCATCCGCAAAAAAATCCAGGACAAGAAGGACTCCGGCCTTCTGAAACAGCGTGAAATTGACGAAATCGCCGAAATGGAGCTGCAACCCCTGCCCGATTTCCAGGAGATCCCCAACATCTACGACCCGATCCTGTATCCCGGCGCCGGCGAAAACCAATCCCCGTCCGTGTCGCTCGAGGAAGCCCTGCGCGAGACGGGTCCGCTCAAGGCCGTCATGAAAAAGGTCAGGAGCCTGTTTTCCCCATTGATCCGCTTCATGACCCGCCCCATGTATATCGAGCTTAAAACCGACATCCTGCAGCTGCAGAAAAAGGACCGCATCGTCATGCAGAGCAGCGAATACATTCGCCTCCTGCACAACGCCACGCACAACATGATCGTCGAGATCTCGAAGCTGAAGACCGAGGAGGAACTCCTGAAAACCAAGATCAAAATCCTGGAAGACAGGAGCGAATTCCTTGAAAACCGGGAGCGGGCGCTGGAGAAAAAACTGCCGCCGACATGAAAGTCCACCAGTTCCTGACCTCTTACGCCTACGGGGACGCCATCGGCAACGAAGCCCTGGAGATCCGGGATTTCCTGCGCGCCAACCAGATCGAATCCGAGATCTTCACCATGCATTTCCATCCCCGCTACGCCCACCAGGTGCGCAATTATCTCGACTACGACCGCTTCTCCGATCCCGGGAACCTGGTGATCTATCATTTTTCCATCGGTTCGCCGGTGACCAAGAAATTCCTGCGCCTGCCCGACAAGAAAATCATCATCTACCACAATATCACCCCCTACCATTTTTTCCTTGATTTCCATCGCATCCTGGCCAAGGACTGCTTCAGGGGCCGGCTGGAGCTGAAGAGCCTGGTCGACAAGGTCGACCTGGCCCTGGGCGATTCCGAATACAACCGCGAGGAACTACTCAGGGCCGGGTTCAAGCAGACCGGCGTCCTGCCCCTGGTCATGGATTTCGCCAAGTTCGACCAGCCGGTGCTGCCCGTCTTGCGCGAACTGTTCGCCGACGGCAAAACCAACCTGCTGTACGTCGGCCGCATCATTCCCAACAAAAAGATCGAAGATGTCATCAAGACCTTCCATCTTTATCAGAAGCATTTCCATGCCGATTCCCGGCTGTTCATCGTCGGCGAATACCGCGGTTTCGAGCGTTATTTTTCCGCCTTGCAGAACCTGGCCCGGGAGCTAGGAGTGGAAAACATCCATTTCAGCGGCCATGTCCCGCTGGCCGAGGTGATCTCCTACTTCAAGCTGGCCCACCTGTACCTGCATCTGAGCGAACATGAAGGCTTCTGCGCCCCGATCCCGGAAAGCTTTTACTTGGGCATCCCGGTCGTGGCCTACGCCGCCGGAGCGGTCGCCGAGACCATGAATAACGGGGGGGTGCTGGTGCACGAAAAGGACTTAGTAAAAGTGGCGGCCCTATGCCACGAGATCCTGAGCAACCAGGCGCTGCGGGCGGCGCTTCTGGCCGGCCAGGAAACAGCGCTGGAAAAATATCGCCAGCAGCGCACCGGCCGGACCCTGCTCGCCTACCTGCAAGGCCTGCAGCCATGAATGACAATCAATGTCCCCGCCGAGGGGGCCAGGCCGTCATCGTTCGCTACGGCGAAATCAGCCTCAAGGGCAGGAATCGCAGCCAGTTCGAACTGGGCCTCAAAAATGATTTGGACTGGTTCCTGCGCCAGAACGGCCATTCTTTTTCAAGCATCTCCATGCAGCGCGGCCGGATCTATATCCACGGCTGCATCGGCCTCCCCGACCTGGAAAAAGTCCTCGGGGTCTACTCGTACAGCCCGGCCCTTGAAATCCCCAGAGACTACGAAGCCTTAAAAAACGCAAGCGCCGGCTTCATGCCCGCCATAAAAAAAAGCGCCCATTTCCGGGTCAGCTGCCAGCGCCTGGACAAGCATTTCACCCCCGACTCCATGGCCGTGGAAAAGGAGATAGGCGCCATCATCGCCGAACGGACCGGCACCCCGGTCCGGTTGAAGGACCCGGCCTTCGAGCTGCACATCGAGATCGGCCAGCGCCATATCTACCTTTTCAGCGAAAAGATAAGTGCCTTCGGCGGTTTCCCTGCCGGAAGCGCCGGCAAGCTGGTTTCCCTGATCTCCGGGGGCATCGACTCGCCGGTAGCCACCTTCCTGATGATGAAACGTGGCGTCTGGCCGGTCCTGCTCCACTTCAAGGTTTCCGAGGCCGAAGCGGCCAAGGTGTCCCGCCTGCGCGACCGGCTGGAAGCCTTCAGCGCCGGCAGGAAGATCAAATTGATCGTCATCCCGCGCGCGGAGCTGTTCCAGGGGAAATTTTCCGGACTCTTCGGAACCCGCCTCGAGCCGTACGTCTGCGTACTCTGCAAGTACCTGATGCATAAAAAGGCCTCCCAGGTGGTCAAGGAAGAGGGGGCTTTCGGGATCATCACCGGCGACAACCTGGCCCAAGTGGCTTCCCAGACCCTGAAAAACCTCCTGGCCCAGCGCCGTGGCAGCGACTGTCCGGTTTACAGCCCGCTGATCGCTTACGAAAAGATCGAGACCATGGCCCTGGCCCGCCGCATCGGCACCTATGACCTTTCGATCGAGAGCGTCCCGGGTTGCACGCCGCCGCGCAACCCCAAGACCGGCGTCAAGCTCGAGCGGCTGCTGAAGGTGCTTGAAGAAACGGGATTGAAATAAAGAAGACAGCGCGGCTTCGCCCGCAGACTGCTCCCTTTATTATTGAATTAATATATATAAAGCGGGAGTAGAAAAAATTTCCGCTTATAAAGGCGCCGGCTGTTTTTTTTGATACCAATTACCGACTTCATCCTGCAGCCAGTGCCCGACGGCGGCGAGAGCGGTGATCTGCGCGGCCCGGCGCTTGCCGACCTCTTCGATTTTGGTGTTGATTTTAATGGCGATTTCTCCATAAACCGTTTTACGGTCCTCATTCTCCGCCTGGACGATCAGGATATTTTCTTCGCTTTTCCCGGTTTCGCCCCTGAACACCAAAAAACCGAGATTGTTTTCACCAACCCACTCCAGGTTTTTCATCTGTTCCAGCATCGGTTTCCTTTGCAAAAACCTTTCCTTCAACTCTACACTTTCGGCCTGAATGGCAACCGCCAGCAGGAACAATGCTCCCAAAAGGACGGCTGTGATTTTAATTTTGCCTTTCATTGTAATTCCTCCTTTTTCTGGGTGTTGTCCTTTTCAGTTGCGACCGCGGCTTTGTCGATGTCAGCGAAGAAAGTTTCCAGTTCGCGGTCGATCCTGATCCTGACGTCCACCGTGATGTGAACCGGCTGGATGGTCATTTCATGCTTAATTTTTATGCAGGCGGTGACAAGCAGCACCGGTGCCACCACCAGCAAAAAGATCTTTTTACCCATATTTTCCCTCCTTGTTTTTATTTATTTTTCCTGATGACTGGAGGTCATCTGGCTGCTGGCTTTGAGCAGATCCTTCAGGTCGATGTCGTTGAAGTTGATGTCCAGCAGCAGCCCCTTGAGTTCCACATTGCGGCCGCCAGAGGGGTCCTTGATGAAATTCTTCAGCTTTTGATCATACAGCAGCGGCAATTTCTGAGCCGGTGCGCCATCCATGGAAACGACCATATCCAGGCGGTTGTTTTTGCTGCTCATCTTCACTTTGATCCAATTGTAGCGGAAATCCCGGATCGCTTCCTCCACCAGCACCTGGCCGTTGGAGATGAGCTCGGGCTGAGCGACTTTCAGATTCCCGCTGCTGCCGGGGGTGGAATAAAGGTAGCCGTCCAAAAATACCGGGTTGCCCTTGACCATCTGGATGGGAACAATGCCGTTCATCACGGCATCGCCGCTGACGATCTTTTTTCCCACCAGCGCGTTGAGCATCTGAGCGAAATTGACGCGGTCGCAGTAAAAAGTCATGAGAAAATCCTTTGCCCCTGGTTGCAAACGGAAAGGAGCGATGATGATTTTTCCCTGGCACCAGTCAAAACGGCCCGATTCGATGAAAACCGTGCCGCCGCTCTCGCCGGCAAAAACCAGTTCGCCGTTGGTGAAAGACATATCCTGCCATTGCAATTCCCGGAAAGCGATGCTTTGGGCCGGGGCGGTGACAAAATCGAACAGGCTGTCCAGCGTGATCGAGCCATTGACGCCGCGCAGGGCGATCCCTTCCTTTTGCCGGTCAAAATCGACGTTGGTAATTTCCAAGGTGGTGCTGCCGCCGGCGGAATCATTCCCCGCCCATATTTTGCCCTCGGCCTGGAAACAGCCGCCGCCGCTCATCCCCTGCAGCAGTGGATGCAGGGGCTGCAGCGCGGTCTTGGCCGGCAGCGCGACCGGCGGGACCTGGAACTCGGCCCGCAGGCCTTTGCCGCCGGGATGCGGCGCGTATTGCCCCTGGAAGGTCAGCACGATTTTCGCGAGAGCGCTGTGCATCGACCCGGAAAAGCGGAAAACCGCATTTTTCTGAATTAGACTGCCGCTGATGTCCTGCCAGCGCATGCCGTTGCTTTGCAGTTGGGCGACGGAAAATTTGCCTGCTTCACCCGGGCCGCTGCCGGGCCATTGCCAGGGCATATGCAAACGGATGCCCGCTGCCTCCAGGCCGTTGCCCGCGCCGAGTGCGACATTGCCGCCTTTGACAGTCAGCAAGCCGCGGCCGCGAAAATCTGCCCCGTAACTGTAATCCAGTTCCGCGCTGCCGCTGAACTCTTCGGCCAGGGCGCGGTAGCCCGCCAGCCGCAGAGCGGCCCCAGGCATCCGGCAAACAGCTTTGGCATGCAGACGTCCGGCGTCGCCGTTCAGGGAGGCATCCAAGTCCAAGCGGCCCCGCAGCGAATCCTGGCCAAAGGTGATGACTAGGTCGTGCTTGCCCCGGGCCTGCACGGTCCAGGCGATAGTCCCCGGCTTAAAGCTGCCCTGGAAATCACCGTCAACGGCATAGGGTTGGGTGATCTCCGCCGGCAGCCCCAGCGCCGCCAGCGTCCCGCTTCCGCTCTGCAAACGAAAACTGCCGTTGATCCGCGCCGTTTTCCAGGGTCCGCTGATCTTCCCGTCGAGGCGCTCGACCAACACCGGCAGCGGCCGGGCGATCTGCAGAGCGCGAATGGAAAATTCCAGATCGGGCCACCGGCGGCCGCGGATATCCAGCCGGAAGGGGGCTTCGATCCCAAATTCTCCAAACTGCAATTGGCGCCCCTGGATAGCGGCAACGATATCCTGCGCCGTGAAGCCGCTGCCTATCTTGCCAGTCAGGGAAAAAGAATCCAGCCAGGCCGATGCTTGCCCAGGGATGGCCAGCCGTATCTCAGCCACAGCGGAAACGGCTACAGTTGCCGTTTGGAAATTTCCCTTTTCCAGGATGATTTCGCCTGCGGCTGCGATTCGGCCTTTGACCCAGGCGGCAGACCCGAAGCCGGCCTGGTCGATCAGCGTTTGCAAGGGAAACCCGGGGGCCGTAAAGCCAATTTTTCCAACCGTGAATTCTTTATTGACCATGCCTTGCAGGCGAACCGTCTCTCCCAGCGGGCGCAGCAGGGCGGCAAAAACATAGTCAGCCCCCAAGGCGCGCAGGGTCGCGCTGACGGGAATTTCCAAAGATCGCCCGGCCCAGGCGAGACGCACGCTCCCCTCTTCCAGACTGAGCCGCTCGACCGTGACCATGCGACCGGTTTGGGACTGTTGAACGGTCATGCCCTGGAATTTGAAACCCTGGCCCTGGTCTTCGATCTTTATCCAGGCGCCGACCAGGCGGACACTCCGGATCTTCTTCTGCCAAAGCCCGGCCAGTGAATATTCGATGGATAAATAAGGAATGCGTAGATCGGGCGCGGCCGCGTCTCCCACTGTGACATCGGCAAGGTCAAGGCGCCGCCAGCCGACATGGATCGCCTTGAACTGCAGGTTTTTCAGCCCGAATTTTTCCGCCTGCGCGATGAGGACATTTTCAGTGATCCCCGGCAGCGAAAAATAGAGGGCAGCCGCGACCAGCAAGGCCGAACCGATAATGATCAGCCCTACTGTTTTTTTAGTCGGCTTTTTAAATTTTGGCAGTTTCACTTTTTATTGAGCCGCTTTATTGCGCCGGTCTGGTTGCCGCCGGCCATGGCTGGGGTTGTCGCTATCGCCTCGTGAACAAGCGGTAAACGATCAGGACGAGGATGGCTCCCAGGATCGCTCCGATGAACCCCGTCGGCTGGCCCGGTCTGTACCAACCGAAGTGCTGACCAAGGTAGGTGGCTACAAAGGACCCGGCTATACCGAGAAGAGCTGTAATGATGAATCCGCCCGGATCTCTTCCCGGCATGAGCAACTTGGCGATGAACCCGACCGCAAAACCGATCACGATGATCCATATAATATTCATACGTCCTCCTTTACCTGATTACAAAATTCGATCTTTTGCCGCCTAAAGAAAACCGCCCGGTTTTACCGGCCGCGAGAATGCGCTCCGCACCATCCCCTATTTCTTTCTGCGCTCGGCGAAGATCAGAGCAATGCCCGCGACGATCGCAACCCCGCCCAAGATCGGAGGCAACGGGATGGTCTTTTTCTCCGTTGTGGTGACCTGGAGGGGACCGATATCAATCAGCTTCTCCTGAGTTGTATAGCGTATGCCTTGATAGACTAGAGTCAGGACACCCAGAATGATCAAAATAATCCCTATAAGTTTCATATGAATATGCCTCCTTAAAAGACTTTAAATCGGGAGATCACTTTAAGTTTTTCAAGCTTTTACTGGAAAGAGAATGGGCGTCCTCCCCTCCCCGGTAAGAGGACGCCCTTTTCCTCTTTTCAGATCAGAGGAAAGAAAGATTTCCCATCTGATATTCCCAGCACAAAGCAGCCGCCGGGTACTAGAGGACGGCGGCCAGGCCGATAACCGCAAATATGATGATCACGACCAGGATGATATCTCTGGTGGACATATAGCCTCCGCCGGCGTCTTGAGCCGTGATCACGTCTTGCGCACCGATTACAAGCTGATCGGCCGCCCCCGCCTGCTGAACCGCCGCTTTTTCGACGGCCATGGCATAGGAAGAGGCCAGCACGATCATCAACAGAACACTCCAGAGCTTAACTTGTTTTCTCATTTTGGTTCTCCTTTTTTTTTATGTTTTCAAGTCGGGCTCTTTCGCTACGGAGAGCCCTGACCTGTAGATAATGTATATGGATAAACTTCTCCTCAGGGGCAAGTCGGTGAGCCTGCTCGAGGGACTGCACAGCCTGCTCAACCTTTCCTTGTTTCGCGTAGGCCAGACCCAGGACGTCGTAGGCGTAAGCGCTTTTTTCATCCAGGTTGAGCGCTTCAAGGGCATAACTCTCCGCCTCTTCGGCCTTGCCTTCCCTGAGGCTGACCATGGCCAGGCTGTACAGGGGATAAGGATCGGTGGAAAGGGATTCCCTGGCTTTTTCCCACTGCTGCCGCGATCTCATGAAATCAGACCTCCGGTAA
>Ga0315293_10000451_pt1 | contig 37907 bp, 57 predicted proteins | sample YL17G13_20_MG_FD_203071 | JGI IMG/M metagenome (GOLD analysis project Ga0315293, IMG submission 203071) | Sediment microbial communities from Yellowstone Lake, YNP, Wyoming, USA - YL17G13_20 | ecosystem: Environmental > Aquatic > Freshwater > Lake > Sediment | place: USA: Wyoming | collected... | reverse complement strand
GAGCTTGAAAAAAGACAAAAAGACCGCCGGTTTGGAAAGTTTATTAAGAAAGCGAAAAAGGAACTAAAAAGACATGGGCATTAAAATCTTTGAAAATATTGATTTCTTCATAAAAAACAGAAATAAAATGAGACACAAAATGAGACAGCCTATCAGTGTCTCATTTGTCTCATTTTCCGTTCAAAATCCAAAAAATGAGACACGGGCCCCTGACCGAGACGCGTCGTTTATAAGCTCCGAAAGCGCCCCAAATTCCCCTTAAAATCTCGGTTCCAGACCGAGGTTGCGAGCAATGTAGAACACTTGTTCGCTTTAAGCACCGTATCAAACGGTGTTTTAAGTTCAAAATTGAGTTTTTTGCCGTCCAAAGTTAGGTTCTGAAGTAAGAAGTTGAGAAGTTGTCTTTTTTCCTCTACTTCAGAACTTACAAAGATTTCTTTAGCTCTTTTGGCTAAGTTTAGCACCGTATTTGCTGTTAAATAGAAGTTTTCGTCGGCATTCGTGTATAATTGCATTTTTTCATTTAATTCCGTTTGTTTTTCTTTAAGTTCTTTTAGCTTATCGTTAAACATATCCGTAGTAATACTCTTATCTTCAAGCCTTAAATCAAATAGGCGACTTATTTTATTTTCTATTTGGTCGTATTCTCTTCTTAATCTAATTATTTCCTGTTTGTGAAATTGGTTTTTATTTTCATTCAGCCAAATTAATTTTTTAATAACAGGGTTTATAACTTCTTTTATCGTGGCGATTATAAGCGTCAAGTTTCTGCTGTATTTCATAAAAAAACATAATTTTACTGCTTTTGGCCTTTATCGGATAATATTAGCGCTTCTATTTTGGTTAATAATTTTTTAACTAATAAAAAATGAAAAACCACATATCCATTCCTGTAAAAAATTTGGAACAATCGAAAAATTTTTATCAAAGACTTGGTTTTGAAGTATTTAATTCTTGGGAAAAACCAAGCCAAAAACTCAAAGCTTTATGGATGCAGGATAAATCAGGATACAAGATTGAATTAATATACCACCCCGATAATAAAGGATTAGAATTTCCAGAAATAATTGAAGTTCATCATTTAGGCATTGCGGTTACGAATCTTGAGAAAAAAATAAAAGAGCTTCAAAAAGAAGGAATAGAGCTAGTTATTCCAACAACAAAAGGAATTACTGTAAAACAATTCGCTTTTATTAAAGATCCAAACGGTTTTTCGATAGAGTTGGTAGAATACTAAAACTCAAAAACAAAAAGTGGCGGGAAACGCCACTTTTTGTTTTTAACTTCATTGTATTGTAGCCCCAATATGATAAAATTATTTTTAAGTATTAAATATTTTAAATTTTAATTTTATGGAAAAAATTGGTATTGTCGTTGAGGACGCAACTGATTTAACTCAAGAGTTAATTGAGAAAAATCAGATTGCAGTCGTATCCGTGAAATTACACTGGCCCGAGCTAGAAAAAATGCCTGGCGAAAATACTTTTCAGAAAATGAGAGAACTGGAAAAGCAAGGAATTAAGAGTTTTGGAAAAACTTCCCAACCATCAATGAAAGATTTTTTGGATGCTTATAATTTGCAGCTTTCCAGATTTGATAAAGTTATTTGTCCTGCGTTGACCTCTGCACACTCAGGAAGTTATAATTCGGCAATTCAAGGAAAAAACTTTTTAGAACCGGAAAAACAATCCAGAGTTTTTGTTATTGACAGCCAAAATGCGAGCTGCAGCCAGGGTTTAATTGTTTTAAAAACAGTTGATTTGATTCAATCAGGAAAAAACACAGAAGAAATTGTTAAGGAATTGGAAGAATTTTTGCCAAAAGTCCATTTTTACTTGATGCTTGAAGACCCAAAATGGCTGGAAGCCAGCGGCCGTATATCTACTATGGTTGCTAATCTATTAAGGGAATTAGCCAAAAGGGGTATTCGTCCTATGCTTACTTTCAAAAAAGGACACTTGACTCCGGCAAGTATTAAAATTAACGCCAAAGATAATCCAACCGTTATCTTTAAGCAATTTGAATCTGAGACAAAAAAAATAAGGGCAGAAGGAAAAAAAGTAAGAGTTGCTATTTCGCATGGAGATTGGCCTGAAGGAGCTCAGAGATTAAGAGAAATGGTTGAGAAAGAAAAAAATACAGAGGTAGCCTTTTTAAATATAATGGGGAATGTAATTGGTGCGATTACCGGCCCCAACACTATGGTTTTTGCTTGGTATGAGCTTTAATCATTTAAATAATTAGATTAATAATATATAATATATCAATATGGTTGTTCCAACGAAAATATTTTTGACAAAAGGAGTAGGAGTCCATAAAGATAGACTTGCTTCTTTTGAGCTGGCTTTAAGAGACGCCGGGATAGAAAAATGCAACTTGGTATTTGTTTCCAGTATTTTACCTCCAGGCTGTAAAATCATTCCAAAAGATGAAGGACTTAAATTTTTAAAAGCAGGGCAGATAACTTTTTGCGTTTTTTCCAGGAACGATACTGATGAGCCCAATCGTTTAATTTCAGCTGCTATTGGGGTTGCCGTTCCAAAAGAGAATGACCAATATGGTTATCTTTCCGAACATCATGCTTTCGGCCAGAAAGCAGAATTGGCCGGAGAATATGCAGAAGATTTGGCAGCCACGATGCTCGCCACAACTTTAGGTATAGAATTTGATCCAGCCAAGGCTTGGGAAGAAAGAGAGCAGGTTTATAAAGCCAGCGGCCGAATTTTCAAAACAACCCAAATCTGCCAGTCAACTGAAGGCAATAAAGACGGATTGTGGACGACCGTAATTACAGCCGCAGTTTTATTAGAATAAAAAAATTAAAGGTCATTAAGATAAATAAAAAAATATGAATAATATTACACGCGATTTTGTCTCTCAAGAACAAAGAGAATACAAGGTAAGGATGGGAGGGATTTTAGCATCGGCCTTATCTGGATTTATTGCCGGAATTATTGTTGCCAGTATAATTTGGATGGTTGCTTTCCGATCTTTATCGCCTGGATTATAAAATATAATTTTTTTCAAGACCTTTTAGTTCAGGTATGAATACCCGATTTTTCTATCGGGTTTTTGATTTAAATTACGTCTCAAGATATAATTAAAGAATTTAATTATATATGGTAATAATTGAATAATTTTCTATGAGATTTTCGGAATATTTAACAGAGGATGTTAATGATGTTCTTAGAGATCTAAAAACTTCTGAGAGAGGACTTTCTGAGCAGGACGTTAAAGAGCGTCAAAAAAAATACGGGTTGAATGAGGTTAACGTTAAAGAAACGGGACTACTCGATGTTTTATTAAGTCAATTTAAGTCCCCGTTTTTGTATCTTCTTTTAATAGTTGCTATTATTTCTTTTTTAATCGGAGAAAGAATAGATAGTTTAGTTATTTTTATTTTTATCTTTGTTAATGTTTCTTTAGGATTTTTTCAAGAAGCAAGAGCAGTCAGAACCGCTTCGATTTTAAAAAAATATTTTCCGCTAAAAACTAAAGTCATTAGAAATGGGGAGGTAAAGGTCATCGAACAGCAATCTCTGGTTCCAGGTGATATTGTGTTGATTGAGGCAGGCAATATTGTTCCTGCTGATTTGAGAGTCATCAAAGCAGAAAATTTAGTTGTTGACGAATCTGTTTTAAGCGGTGAATCAATTCCGTTGCCTAAGTCCTCACAAGCGATAGCTGAAAAAACTCAGGAAATATTTGAAGCAAGAAATACTGTATTTGCCGGTACTTCAGTAGTATCTGGCGAGTCTGAAGGTATTGTCGTTGCAACAGGGAAAAACTCTGCTATTGGTGAAATCGCAAAATTAACCGCCGAAACTGTTAAAGAAAGCGCCTATGGAAAAGATGTATTGCGTCTTTCTCGGTTAGTATTGAGGATAGTGGTGGCTACTGGAGCCATAGTTTTTGTTACCAATTTGATAATAAAAGGAAAAGCCAATTTTCTTTTATTTTTAAGTTTCTCAATCGCCTTGGTGGTAAGTATTATCCCGGAAGCTTTACCAGTAGTTGTGACCTCAGCTCTTTCCCAGGGCGCTTTAAAAATGGCAAAGAAAAAAGTCATCGTTAAAAGGTTGTCAGCGGTTGAAGATTTAGGAGATATAGAGATTCTCTGTACTGATAAAACTGGGACAATAACTGAAAATAAGCTTTGGCTACACAATACTTACTCATCAGATAAAAATAAGTGTTTATTGTATGGCCTATTGGCTTCTTCTTGTGCAGAACAGGGAAATGGCGCGATAAGAGACCCGTTTGACTTGGCTCTTCTCAGGGAGGTTTCAGGGGAAACGCGTCGTGATTTCAAGAGGGCAAAAGTAATCTGCGAAATTCCCTTTGATTCTTCCCGAATGCGGAATAGTCACCTTGTAAAAACATCCGAAGGTGAGAAAATTTTAATTGTCAGAGGTGCTCCCGAGGTTATTTTAAGTTTATCGTCAAAGATTGAGGGAGGAATAAATAAGATGATGGTGCAGAAAGAAGTGGAAAAAGAGGGTAAAGAAGGAAAAAGGGTTTTAGCTGTCGGTTTTAAAAAATTTGAAAAAGATGAATTTAATGATGAAGATGAAAAAGATCTGACATTTTTGGGTTATTTCTCTTTCCATGATCCTTTAAAAAACAACGCTAAGGAAGCTATTCACTTGGCTCAAGAAATGGGAGTACAAATAAAAATTATAACCGGCGACAGCAAAGAAGTGGCGGGTAAAATCGGAAAAGAAGTCGAAATAATAACTAATGCAGAGCAAGTGATTCTGGGAGAGACATTAGATTCTTTACCTTCTGACGATTTCGAAAAGGCATGTAGAGACTTTTCTGTTTTTGCTAGGATCTCTCCAAAAACAAAATATAAAATTGTCGAATCTCTGCAGAAAAAATATGAAGTAGGATTCCTGGGAGAGGGGATAAATGATGCCCCTGCTTTGAAAATCGCCAATGTGGCAATAGCAGTAAGAGAAGGATCTGATATTTCAAGGGAGGTTTCTGATATCATTCTACTTCAAAAAGACTTAAGAATACTTATTGAAGGAATTGGAGAAGGAAGAAAAGTTTTCTCAAATATTAATAAATACATAAAATGCACTTTAGCCAGTAATTTTGGTAATTTTTATTCTATTGCCGCCATTTCTTTGTTTATCCCTTATTTACCTATGATGCCGGTTCAAATTTTGCTAGTTAATCTTTTATCAGATTTTCCTTTAATTGCCGTAGCTTCAGACAGCGTCGATGTCAAAGAATTGAGAGAACCAAAAATGTATAAGTTAGAAACAATGATCTTTCTGGTATTTTCCTTGGCCTTGGTCAGCACGATGTTTGACTTTGTATTTTTTGCTTTATTCTCCAAGTCCGGAGAAGCTAACTTGCAGACCCTTTGGTTTATTGAAAGCATTGTGACAGAAATATTGCTTATATTTTCCATAAGAACTTCAGGTTTATTTTTTAAAACAAAGTTTCCTAGTTTTCTTTTAACTTTTTTTGCAATAATTACTATAGTAATTACTTTTTTCTTACCATTCACAAATATAGGGCATAAGTTTTTCCATTTTGTTTCCCCTTCATTCAACTCTTTAATGATTGTTGTTGCTCTTTTGGCAAGTTATTTTTTTATTAGCGAGATAGTAAAGCTAATATATTTTAAATATTATAAGATTAAAAATAATAATCATAATAATCACATCTGATTTTACTTGACTCGGTTTCTTGCTCTTGCTAAAATAAACAGACTAAATCAGTCTGTTTTTAATTATTTATACTGAGCAGTTCGTCGAAGTATGAAAATTTCCAAAAAAACTCAATATGGCATGCGGGTAATGGTTTATTTGGCCAAATATTTAAAGACTAAAAAACTTTGTTGTTTAAAGAAGATTTCCCAGGAAGAAGGCATCCCTTTTTCTTTCTTGGAGAAAATAGTTTCTGAACTGGTTAAAGAAAAATTAGTTAAGGCTCAAAAGGGGCCAGGCGGAGGTTATTTTCTGACAAAAAAACCGGAAAAGATAAAAGCGGGAGAGATCATTGAAACTTTGGAAAGAGTTACTGCGCCCGTCAAATGCCTGGAAAAAGAAGTGAAATTTTCTTGTCCAAGGGAAAAAAATTGCTTGGCAAAAAAACTCTGGCGCAAAGTCCAGAAATCTTTAGATTCCACTTTAAATTTAATTACATTAGCTGATTTGATTAAGCCCTAAAATATTATGTTAAAAATTAAAAGAATTTACCGAGCACATAAAAATTTATGTGCTTCGGTGTATCTAGATTATGCGGCTACTACTCCGGTTGATCCAAGAGTTGTAAAAGTTATGCTTCCATATTTTTCAAAGAGATTTGGCAATACAATGTCTTTGCATAGTTTCGGTCAGGAAGCAAAACAGGCTTTGGAAGAAAGCAGAGAAAAAGTTGCTGATTTAATGGGGGCTAAACCAAGCGAAATATTTTTTACCAGTTCGGCCACCGAGAGTAATAATTTGGCTTTAAAAGGGATTGCTTTTGCAAATAAAAAAAAAGGAAAACACATTATAATCTCTTCCATTGAACACCCTTGCGTTATGGAGAGCGCAAGGTGGCTTGAAAAACAGGGATTTCAAATTACGAAATTGCCGGTTGATAAATACGGACTGGTTAATCTGAGGGAGTTTAAAAAAGCAATCAGAAAAGACACAATTTTAGTTTCAGTAATTCATGCATCTCATGAAATTGGAACTATTGAACCGATTAAAGAAATAGGAAAAATAATAGATGGAAGATCTAAAATCTTAAATCTTAAATCTAAAATCTACTTCCACACTGATGCTTCCCAAAGTTTTGGAAAAATTCTAATTGATGTCAGAAAAATGAAGATAGACTTATTAACCGCCAGTTCTCATAAAATGTATGGCCCTAAGGGTGCAGCTTTATTATTCGTCAGAGAAGGGACAAAAATTTCCCCAATCTTGCATGGCGGCGGCCAAGAATCAGGGCTAAGATCTTCAACTGTTAATTTACCTGCAATCGTTGGCTTTGCCGAGGCTTGTAAGATTTATAAAAAAGAGAGATTAAGTGAAGCTAAACGATTGAGTAAGTTGAGAGATAAATTGATCAGAGGAGTTTTAACAAAAATTTCAGACTCACATTTAAACGGCCATCTTAAAAAAAGACTGCCTAATAATACAAATTTTTGGTTTGAATTTATTGAAGGCGAATCCATAATTATTCAACTCGATCTTTTGGGAATTGCCGCTTCTACCGGTTCTGCCTGTTCTTCTGTAAAACTGGAGCCCAGTCATATTTTATTAGCCATCGGTTTAAAACCCCAAGAAGCTCACGGTTCTTTAAGACTAAGTTTGGGCAGATGGACAACAGAAAAAGATATAAATTACGTTTTAAAAGTTTTGCCAAAAATTATTAAAAAATTAAGGGAGATATCTCCATTTAAACATGGCTAAAAATAAACTCTATACAAAAAAAGTTATTGAGCACTTCAGCAATCCCCACAATTATGGAAAGATAAAAAATCCGGATGGAGTAGGCAAGGTCGGCAACGTCGTGTGCGGCGACGTGATGTGGCTTTATATTAAAGTTGGGAAAAACGAGAAGGGGAAAGAAATAATCCAGGATATTAAATTTGAAACCTTTGGCTGCGTGGCAGCTTTAGCCACCAGCAGCATTATCACTGATTTGGCTAAAGAAAAGACTTTGGAAGACGCCTTAAAAATTGATAAAAATGAAATAGTCAATTCCTTGGGAGGCTTGCCGCCGATAAAAATCCATTGTTCGGTTTTGGCTGCTGATGCCTTGGCTGAAGCAATTTATGATTATTTGATAAGAAACAAGAAAAAAATCTTTCCGGAACTCAAAAAAAGACATAAAAGGATTTTAAAGGAAATTGAAGTAATAGATGAAAAATATAAAGACTGGCTGGATATTGAAGAAAAAGCACACAAACATCACCATGAATAAGATAGAAAGCAAAAAAGTAGTCGTCGCAATGTCTGGAGGAGTGGATTCGAGTGTGGCTGCCGCTCTTTTAAAAGAGGCGGCTAAACCAAAAGATTTCGAAAAAATCTTTGGTCGCCTGACTCCAAAGGAGTTTAGGGGTTTTAGCGTTATTGGCGTTTTTATGAAATTTTGGCACGGCGCAGGTTCTGGTGAGAACGGATGTTGTTCTTCAGAATCGGAAAAAAGAGCACGGAAAGTGGCTAAAATTTTGAAAATCCCATTTTATGTTTTTAATTTTGAGAAAGAATTCAAAAAAAGAGTGGTTGATGATTTTCTGAAACAGACAAAAAAAGGTTTGACCCCGAATCCTTGCGTGGTTTGTAATAAAGAAATAAAATTTGGACTGCTTTTGGAAAAAGCTTTGGCTTTTGACATAGATTTTGTGGCAACAGGACACTACGCTAGAAAACAAACAACAAGAGACAAGCGACAAGAGACAAGATATAAATTATTGAGAGCGAGAGATAAAAACAAAGACCAGTCATATTTCCTTTGGAGACTGAATCAAGGTCAGTTAAGTAAGATTTTTTTTCCAATAGGGAATTATACTAGGGTGGAAGTGGAAGCTATGGCAAGAAAATTTAAGTTGCCAGTGCTTTCGGCCAGAAAGTCAGTGGAGATCTGTTTTGTTCCAGATGATATAAATGATTTTTTAAAAAAGTATCTTAAAGAAAAACCTGGTCGTATTGTTGATAAAGAAGGAAAAGTAATTGGAAAGCATAGGGGTTTATGGTTTTATACCATTGGCCAGAGAAAGGGGATAGAAATAGCTGACGGCCCTTATTATGTGATAGATAAAGATTTCAAGAAAAATATTTTAATCGTTTCTAAAAATAAAAAAGATTTAGCAAGAAATGAATTGATTGCCAGAAATGTAAATTGGATTTCTGGTAAAGAATTTAAGCTTCCGCTAAAAATTAAAGCTAAAATTCGCTACCGTCACGAAGCCGTACCAACAGTTATAACCAAAATTCGAAATTCTAAATTCTATATTCTCCGATTCGGCAAACCGCAGCTTGCCATTACCCATGGCCAGTCAGTTGTTTTCCTAAAAGGCGAAGAAATTTTAGGAGGAGGAATAATTAAATAATAATTATGATCCATAAAACTAATCCTAGAAGAAATTGCTGTTGTAAAAATTTTACCTCTCATGAGAAAGGGGTTAGTTTGGTTTTATTTATCTATTAACTAAAAACAATAAATTCCAACGACTAACTAACCTCTTTCCCAGAAGAGGTTTTTTGTTCTTTTGGGAAGTTCTTTAAAAATAAAAGGAGGTGAGAAAAAATGAAAGAATATCGCTATGTACCAATTGTTGTTTTTGGCATCGGCTTTCTAATGCGAGTGTCTGACAAGGTCCACAATGTTCAACAATTCAATTGCGAAGATAAGGAAAAAATTCGATTGAGAATTGAATGGCGAGAAGAAGTCATGAAATATGAATCCACAACAATCAACTTTAACTTACCGAAAGACATTATAAATGCAGTGCGACATGAAGAACTATGTGCTAAACAAGGACTTGTTGACTATAATTTTATTCAAAAGTGCTATCGCCCTTGTGCCGAATACGAAGCCAGCCACTTCGAATTGAATATCGACGAAAAAGGAGAATTCAGATTAGACTTCCAAGAACCTGCGGGCGGATGCTAAAATCGCTCTGACAAAGACCTCTAGATCTCCATAGCCAGGTTTTTATTCCTGGCTTTTTTATTTAGGTTTAGTTCTTAAGGAAAAAAGATTTCCACAGGTTTTCCTCAATTGTTCTTGACAGGGTATTTGGGCTTGCTAATATTGAAACACGAGGGGAAAGATAGGAAGTCCTATTCGATCCTTGAATAAAGGATAAAAGCCGAAAAGGCCTATATCTAAAAATCAGGATCGTAAAATAATAAAGCGTCCTATCTATATCATTTCTAGCGATGCTAGTAGGTGTCTGAAGACACAAATCTGAAGATGCTGAAGGTACGCATCTGATGACCACAAGGGTTTCATAGCCCGAAGGGCTAACAGAATCTGTCGACGGTGTCGACGGTGCGCTAAAAATGATATTGTGGAGAAGTCTTATTCGTAAGAAATCTCCACCTCCTCTATTTTCATTTTCAAGAGCCATTCAGGGCTTTTTTTGTTTGAATTTTTGCGTGACAAATCTCTATTAAATAAAAAATATCTTAGCCGGTCCAGCTACTCGACAAAATAGAAAATTTATTTTAGAATACTTTAGTAATAGTTCTTTGAATGAGGAGCGTGAGATAACGAAAAAGGAAAGAATATTAAAACCACTGTTCAATGCAGCATTGCTTGTAATATTTTTGCTGCTAAGCTTGCCATTCATATTTAGAGTTGCTTCTATTTGTTCCGATCTTGCAGGTTTCGATTATAGCCTTAAGCTAACATTTGGAAAAAGCATGTTTCCGACAATAAGGAATGGTGATACCGTCTTGCTGCAAAAGGGCGCAGAAAATATAAAAGTAGGTGATGTCATCTCTTTCAAGATAAACTCGACAACAGTACCAATTCTTCACCGGGTGGTGGAAATAAAAGAAAATCAGAGCCTAATATTCAAGACAAAAGGGGATGGAAATCTTCTTCGAGACTACCTCAATATAACAACTAGCCAAATCATAGGCAAAGTGGTGATGATCATCCCGACTAGTTACTATATGACGCCTTTCTTTCTGCTGCCGATAGTATTTCTATTTGTTATTTTGCTCTCAAAAAAGTTGTTGGATTATCATAACCAGAAAAGCGCCACAGTTCTGCCTTTTAAGCATCTAATACGGAATCCGACCGCAGCATTATTATTGATGAACACAACGCTTTCAATAGGCAACCTGATAAGCCTGATACTCTTAACAAATTTATAAGCCCTTTTGGGCTTTTTTTGTTTCCCGCCAGCCCTCTTGCAAAAAAATCCCCATTTGTCTATAAAGAGATAGAACCTTGTAAAGCTGGTGAATATATTGGGCAAAAAATTGGCGGCCGTAATAATAATCGGGCTGATTGTAGCAGTGGTGGTAGCTATGTTGAATTCCGGCTCAATCCATATGCGCATGGCTGGGAATAATCTCTGGGCTGGGGGATTGCTCGCCTTAATATCGGTTATCGGCATGATTGCATCGTTCTTGCTATCGAGTCTGTTGTCAAGTTGGTTGTCTGTGAAAGATTTCCTTGACAATATGACAGTTGTTTTTTCGATAGACCTCTTTATCGTTGCACCGGTCTTAGTCCTATCGGAATTTGTATTTGAAATTGGAATGGCAATATTTGGCTTGGCATTGATAGTTTTTGCCATAGGTCTGATATTCTATTTCGAAGGTCCAGGTGTGCCTCCCTATGACACTTTCCTTTTAGCAGCAGGCATTTGTATAATTGCAGTGGCTTGTACCCAACCTTGGCCGGGAAGCCCATTTTTTGAGCACGAAATAAAAATGGAAAGCCTGCCAACAGTCAAAGCGCTCGCCGCATTGTTTGGAACAGCATTATCAATCGTTTTCAGTCCTTTTTTTGAGTAAACATCATATGCGGTTCTTTTTCCTGAGCCGCTTTTTTATTTCAAGATTATATATCTAATTTAAGATTAAGTATCTATACAATAGCGAATCAAGGTTCTGCGGAGCAGGTTCTTATGCCTTAGCGAACCAAGGTTCCCGAGCGAAGCAAGGGGGTTCTTATTTCCGAAGGAATCAAGGTTCTGAGGAGCGTAGCGACGAAGGTTCTTATTTCCGAAGGAATCAAGGTTCTGAGGAGCGTAGAGACGATTCTTATTTGAAATTATTCAAAAGCAGGGATTGTGCCGCCTTCGGTCGGCACAACAACATTGATTTTTGGTAGGAGTATGTTATTGAGACTTAGGTGATAGAATTGACGATATTGAAAGGAAAGAAAGTTCTTTTGAGATCAATGACAAAAGAAGATGCAAAGTATTTCGTGGTGTGGTTCAATGACCCTGAAGTAATAAAATTGCTGATGTGGCGGGACGAAAGAGAACCGCTGACTCTTGAATACGAAGAAAAGTGGATAGAGGAAATGCAAACAAGTGAAACATGGAAAACCTTCACTATTGAAGCATTGATAGGTTGCATGAAAATTCCGGTTCCCATAGGAAACTGTTCAATACATAATATAGACAAGATTAATCAACGCGCTGGCCTCGGAGTGAATATCGGAGAGACAGAATTTTGGGAACATGGATACGGAACTGAAGCAACTAAGTTGCTGCTGGGTTATGCTTTTCAAGATCTAAAGTTGCACAGGATTGAATCGCTGACGCTTGACGACAATGGCCGAGCTATTGGAGCGCTCATAAGATCAGGCTATAAGCAGGAAGGTTGTCGTAGGGGCCACATTCTTAGGGGTGGACGATTTAGAGACGTTCTGATTTTTGGCATTCTGAACCACGAATTAAAAAGCAAATAAGCTCATAGGCTAGCTGATAAAAAGCTGGCTTTTTTTCTTGACTTAATCCTTAGTAGTGATATTTTGAAATATCTGGAAAGTAATGGAAGGTGAAAAAGACGTCAACAACCGAAAGATTTAGGCTAATGAGAGAGCAAGGAAAAGTCTTAGTTCAAGTTCACTTTCAAGGCGAAGAATTTGAGTGGAAAAAGAAAGAAGAGATAGAAAAGGATATACGTTTAGGAAATTTCGTAGCAGAAGAAGTATTAGAATTTTATCCAGATGGAAATAATATATTAAGTCGTCCGACAGGCGAATATAGATATAGAAAAACTAAACAAACTTAGCTCTTTAACTGCAAGCCCTTTACGGGTGTTTTTTATTTGACAAAATTTTAATAAAGGAATATAATATAAGACTAATACAAAAAGGGAGGTGGAACGTATTGCAAAATTGGAGAATCGTTTACATAGGTGTGCTTATACTTGCAATTGTGTTTATGGCTATTGCCTTGAAAAATGACAATAACAATATGGCTCCATTTGAGTACCTTAAAAAGACAAGTGATTTGTTGGACAAAGCCAAAGCAGCCAATGTTTTTTCAGAAAAAATGCAGTTCATAAATGAATCGATTACGACTTATGGACAAGGATCAAACCTTGATAAGCTTCAGATGCTTGTTTCATTTGATACCAATTTGAAAATCGACTACACGCTTCCAGATATTAAAGCTGAAATCCTTAATGAATACTATGGCCATAGAAATATGTTTCATGGTTGGAAGGTTGCAATCTCAGAGATTGCATTCTTAATCGTAGCGCTTGCTGGCATAGTTCTAGATTGGGATACGCTTGATGATGGATATGCGCACATTGTTTGGGGCGCTACTATCACTTTATTGGTGGTCATTTTAGTGCTTCTGTAGTCAACTGCAGATCAAATCCGAAGAACTATTTTGAAAGGGACAAGGAAACATATTTATTCCTTGTCTTTTTATATTTTCAACCGATTAAATTCGCGAAACGAATATTTAACCGGGTTGAATTTTCGTTCAAATAGGCGTAAAGTGAAATATATGATAATTAAAGAAAAAACGTCGCTTGATTCTTTTGGCTCCTTTGTTAAGGTAGTTGCAGATATTGAACGCCAGATTATTTCTGTTGGCTGCGAACTTCATGTTGATTGCGCAGAAGAACTTATGGCCCAGGGTTCCTCGTACGCAAATTTATGGGGAGCCAATGCATATCCAAAAGATAAGAAAATCGATTTTATTGCCTTGATAAATATCCGGCCGGCGGCGAATAACCGATCTATGGAAATTGGAGACCAGAATATCAAAAAGAGAGTAGAAGATATTATTAAAAAATTAGTTTTTTAATGGAATTAAATCGCTGGCAAAAATTTAGTAAAAGGGAACAACTTTTAATGATTGGCTCTGAATTCCTTCGTGCCAAAACCTGGCAGAAAAAAGATAACGAAAAATTCATCTCGGCGCTTTGGCGCGCTTTGGAATTGATTGATTTGACGCTTTCAGATTCCAAATGGAAAAAGGATTCCCGGATTTTATTGGTGTTAAGGGAAGAGGTGGCAAGGTTTTATTCTGCAGACAGAGTGGACGATGTATCCTTGCTTTATAATACCCTTTAATGTTTTAATCTATGAAAAATACTCTCAAGTTTATAATAAGCATAATTGTTTGCCAGATGGCTGGAGTTTTAGGATCAATTTTTACAACGCCGGCGATTGGAGGCTGGTACGCAGAAATAAACAAGCCTTCATTTACGCCTTCGGGTTCTTTTATCGGATTGGTTTGGATTATTTTGTTTTTCCTGATGGGTATTTCCTTATATTTAGTATGGTCAAAGAACTGGCAAATCAATATTCCGATTAACAGGCCGGAACGGAGAGCTTGGAATCATTTTTCCGAAAAATTGTGGTCAGGTACTTGGCGGGAAGAAAATACCATTGCCATTTTTATTCTCCAGCTGGTTTTGAACATTTTGTGGTCAATGATATTTTTTGGCCTGAAATCTCCTGGCTTCGCTTTTTTTGAACTGATAATGCTTTGGTTTGCCATATTATATACAATTGCCAACTTTTACCGCATTTCAAAAACCGCAGCTTATTTATTAATTCCATATATTTTCTGGGTTTCCTTTGCCGGATTTTTAAATTTTACAATCTGGAGGATGAACTAAAAATATTTCCAAAAAGCCCCGCGAGGGGCTTTTTGATTTAACGAAGCGATGAGGCCTTTTCTTGACTTAATTTTTGACAGTGATATCTTGAAGTATTTGAACATTAAAAAAGGGATGAAGAGAGATGAAGGAGAGGAAAAAGAAAAAATGGATGGATTCCGAAGATTCATCGGGTAATAATGCTACTATCTGTTTATTCAAACCATCTTGTCCTGCTTACAAAAAAGAAAGGATGACCATGGGGAGGACTAAGGTTAGATATTGGTGTTGTGTTTTTCCAAGCACTTGTAATCAGCAAAGGAGAACGACAATCAAACAAATTATTCTGGATTATCTTAAATCTAAAAATAACCACGCAATCTCAAATCTGATAAAAAGAGTTAAGGACACTATCTCTAAGCCAAGTTCATAATATTTTAAGCCCTTTCGGGCGTTTTTTATTTTTCCTATCATCTCTGATTTGGAAACTGACCCTTGTTTTATGTTATAATTAAGCAATATGAAACAACAGCATTGGTTAGGCTATAAGAGAAAAAGAAAAGCTAAAACAGGCAGAAGGCATAGAAAGCCCAGAAAGTAGAGGTAAAAACCTGTTTTGCCGGAAATAGTGATGACGAACTTAGAGAATGAATCTGATTCAGGATTTTTTATTGAAGGATCAATCCCGAGACTAATTTCTCGGGTTTTTGTTTTTATTTGGGCTAATCCGGTAGACAACTTGGACTAATTTCTATTCTACGAAGTAGGTCTAAGTTGTTCTATCCGGATTGAATTTTTGCTCATAGGGAGTAAGATTAAAAAAGAAACATAAAAAAATAAACTATGAGCTCTTGGGTTATTTATGCAATTTTATCAGCGATTTTCGCCGCTTTGGTGGCAATCTTCGGAAGGATTGGCGTATCAGGAATTGATACAACTTTGGCTACAACAGTAAGAGCAATAATAATGAGTATTTTCCTGGTACTCGTTTCCTTGTCATTGGGAAAATTCAAATTTGCGGCAACATTAAAAAGCAGAGCTTTTTACTTTATTATTTTATCCGCTATAGCCGGCGCCCTGTCCTGGCTTTTTTATTTCGTGGCATTAAAATCTGCAACAAATGCTCAGGTTTCGGCGGTTGCGGCCCTCGATAGATTAAGCGTTGTTTTTGTGTGGATATTCGCCATTTTGTTTTTAGGAGACAAATTAAATTTGAAGTCAGCTTTTGGCGCAATTCTGATTACAATAGGCGCAATTTTGATGGCTTTAAAATAACTTTGGAAAAGTAATAAAACTATTTTCCAAAATCGCCAAAAAGGGTGGGGGAACCCATTCGATGTGACTCAGGGTTAAAAAGTTATTAAGTTGGGAGGAAACAAAATAATCCAATAATTTCTGCGCGATTCTTGCGCGATTCTTGCGCGATTGTTAAAATGGAGTTATAATTAATATAAATATGTTTAATCCAAAATATAAACTCACAAATTCAATAGTGCAAATGTTAACCGCAATCGCAGAATCTAAAGCGGTTATTGAGGGTGCTAAAATTTTACCTCAGCAGGAATTAAAATTAAGGCGCCAGGCCTTAATAAGAATAACGCATAGCTCTACTGCTATAGAAGGTAATAAATTGGGTATGAATCAGGTAGAAGCATTGTTAGCTCGTAAAAAAATAGACGCACCGCAAAGAGACATTTACGAGGTGCAAAATTACCTTAAGGTTTTGAAATATATAGAAAAAATAGTTGAAGCAAAACAACTGATTACTGAGAAAGTTTTGCTTGGTATTCATAAATTAGTAACAGATAAAACTCTTTCTAGGGAGCAGTGTGGCTATTATCGGAAGAGCCGCGTTTTTGTGGTAAGGCGCCGCCCGGGATTTCCGGATGAGATTATATATACGGGACCGGAAGCCAATAAAGTGCCTGAACTTTGTAAAAATCTTCTTAGGTGGATAGCCGAAGGCGAAAAAAAAGAGATTAATCCGATAATTGTGGCTGGGGTTGCCCATCAGGAGATAGCCGCTATTCATCCATTTGCAGATGGCAACGGCCGGACTGCCAGAGCTTTGGCAACTTTAATATTATACAAGCGGGGCTATGATTTCCGTCGTCTTTTTGCGCTAGAGGATTATTATAATCACGATAGGCAGTCGTATTACAAAGCGATTAATATCGGAAAAAATTATAAAAAAAGAAGAACAGATTTTACTCCTTGGTTAGAATATTTTGTAAAAGGATTTAAAGAGGAAATAGATAACGTGAGAAACATGGTCGTTACTCTTTCTCGTAGAAAAATAAATAAAAATTTCGGCTCCCAAATTTTTCTAAGAAAAGAACAAATAGAAATCTTGGATTTTCTTGATCAAGTTGGAAAAATAACCGTAAAGGATGTTATGGATATATTAAAATGCCCCAAAAGAACTGCCCAACTTCATCTGCAAAAACTTAAAAAACTTGGGATGATAAAACAAGTCGAGAAAGGTCCTGCTTCGGCTTACATGATGAAATAAAAAATATTCCCAAAATCGCCAAAAAGGGTGGGGGCCCATTCGATGCGACTCAGGGTAAAAGTTAATTAAAAAATAGAAGCATTGCAAAATCGCCCGGCTTGCCCTGTGATAGTCGAAGGGGGCGATTTTATTTAGCTCGCACAATCATTGAACGAGGACCCAGGGCCCAGCTTGTGTCGCATAATTAACGGCCGTATTGATTGACTTGTCGTTTCTTATGTGCTAATATTACATACGTAAGATAGTTGCCTAATAAAAATTTAGTCGAGTTTATTCGGGAAACTAAACTTTAGGATAAGACCTTAAAATATAAGAATTAATTTATTTACTATAAACATGGAAGGAACAATTAAAACTCTTGTTTCAGACAAAGGGTTTGGATTCATTACCGTTGAAGGAGAAGAAAAAGATCTGTTTTTTCACAAGAATGAAGTCAAGGGAGTGACCTACGAAGAGCTAAAAGTGGGAGACAAAGTATCTTTTGAGAAAGCTGATTCTCCAAAAGGACCCAATGCGACAAACGTAAATCGCATTTAAGAATCCATTCTGTAAAATCAGACAACGAAAAACCGCCCCTCGGCGGTTTTTTGTTTACACTGAATTCATTGAAGTGGTAGAATGACTAAAAGGTCAAACCGTTATAAAGTTTAAGTAAATTTAATAATATTCATATGGGAGATTTTAGAAAAGGCGGCGAAAAGCGTTTCGGTGGCCATGGGAGCGGATTTAGCAGACGAGATAGTGGTCGAGGTGGATTTGGCGGAGGTAGAGATCGTGGCCCAGTCATTATGCACCAAGCAATTTGCGACCAATGTGGAAAGCCATGTGAGGTACCCTTTAGGCCAACTAGTGGCAAGCCGGTGTATTGCAATTCTTGTTTTGGAGGTAAAAAAGAAATTGGAAATAATAGAGGTGGGGATAGATCTTCTCAAAGGAATTATGACAGATATAATGCTCCTATTAAGTCGGATTTTGGAAGTGAAATTGGTAAGGGAAATAATAATGAAGTGAAGAAGCAGTTAGAAATATTAAATGGAAAAATGGATCTACTTATTAAGGAAGTAAAAGCTATGACGAGCACCAAGCCTTTGGTTGCAGAAAAAAAAATCAAGAAATTTGTAAAAGCGGTTCCAGTCGTTAAAACTAAAAAAATCAGTTAAAAAGGCTTCTTATTATTGGTTTAATCTGGTTGTCCATTAAGGGGAGCCCTTCTTCGCACTTCATGCTCATCAGGTCGTTCTGACCCTGAGAGTCATCAGACTCGAATGAGGTCTTCGGCCAGAATACAAATAAGAAAGAAGAAGGCACTGAGCACAGCGGTGCGAATGTGCTAATCAAAATCCGCCTATTTATTTGGGCGGTTTTTGTGTCTCATAATCATTGTTGTAGGAATAAAAAATCGCCCCCTTCGACGAACTCAGGGCAAGCAGGGCGATTTTTTGGTTCTCTGCTTGACAGGGTTTCTTGGTCTGCTATACTTTAGTTAAGTAAAGTACTTTACTATAGTAAAGTGATAATATGTCAAAATGGGATAATAAAAAAACTGAAGACTTGATGGAAGCTATTCTTGTCTTGAAGAATAAAAAGGAAGCTAAAAGATTCTTTCGCGATCTGCTTACCGAGCAGGAGATTATTGACTTTGGGAAAAGATGGCAAGTAGCCAAAATGCTAAGCAAAAACATTCCCTATTCTCAAGTTGAGAAAGAAACCGGCTTGAGCTCAACAACAGTAGCCAGAGGTTCTAGATGGCTAAAAAGAGGCACGAAAGGATACAGATTAGTATTTAAAAGATTAAATATTCATCCTCACAGCCGGGTCTCCAGAAATAAGCGATATAAACTAAAAAAGAGGAAATCATCAAAGGTCGAGTAAATTAAATAGAAATTTAAGAATATGACCGACGAATTTGAAATAAATTGTCCCATATGTCTTAAATGTGGCCAACAAAAGCAAGATACAATAATAAACGACATATGGAAGTCATTCGCCATTTGTAAATGTAAAAATCAAAATTGTGTCCGAAATTGTATCCGAGAGAAACAAATCTCAGTTATTTCCGGTAAGAAATGTCCTATATGTGGTTATGTGCAACAAACAGCTTAAAATGAAGATTAGTTGACCTAATATCAAAACATAGTTTTCTGAAAAAACAGAGACAATATTTTAATACCTTATAACTGAACAAACTTATCATCCTCTTGAAAGAGGATTTTTAATTTCTTCTTTTTTATCAAGAATCGCTAATCAGGTGATTTTTTGGTAGAATAAGGTAATAATTTAACTTAAAAAAATAATATGGATTACAATGTTTTAGATAAACAAGAACAAGCCACAGAAGTAAAATCACATAAAAGTTTACTTTGGATTGTAGGGAATATTTATTTATACATAATCATTAGTAACATTATCGTTAAGATAGCTAGTAGTGCTATTTCAAAAAACGTGTCTGTTAGTGCACCGACTTTTTTTGTTATTTTTTTGCAAGTTTTATATCTTGTTTTCATGTTTTTTGTAATTAGATTTGCAGTAGAGAATGTTCTCAAGTCAAGCCTAATTAACCCAAAAGAATTCCTTAAAATTAGTATAATAGTAGGATTAGTTCCATTTATTATTGAAGCCATTTTTTCTATCTATATTATTTTTATTAATCGTGATAACTCTGCTCTTTTAAGAATTTATCTTATACCAAAAACACTCGCAGGATTGATTAGTGCGGTCATTTCAGGTATTTTCTCTGCCTTTTTTTCTTATTATTGGCTCAAGAAATTATCCAAAACCAGGTTTTAATATCGTTCAGTCAGAGGAGGAGAGCCGTCAAAACCACCAAAAAAGGGGGGAGAAACAAAAAATCGCCCGGCTTGCCCTGAGATAGTCGAAGGGGGCGATTTTTAAGTTTATCGTGAGCTCGTCGAACGATTGAATTTTCGCTCAAATGGGGGATAGGCGCCCCCTCGCCCGCGGGCGAGGGGGCGGCTAAATCATTGACTATTTTAGGATAATAAATTATAAAAAATGAGGCGATGAAAATGGAAGAAAAGCATAAATTAATTTGGAAGATGGCTTTGCTTTTTCAAGATTATAGGGAAGATAAAGGGCACGCTGAGATAACATTAAATTTCGCTCAAAAGCTTTTGAAATCAGAAAAAGCAGATCCAGATATTGTTATCCCGGCTATTATACTTCACGACGTAGGATGGAGCCAGCTTTCAGAAACAGATTATTTGCTTCTTAGGCCAGGAGCTGATCCTAAGGAAGAAAGGAAAGTACGAATCAAACACCAAAAAGAAGGAGTAAAGGTTGCAAAAATAATTTTGACTGCCGCCAGATACGATAAGAACTTAGCCGATCTCTTACTTGAAATTATATCCCAGCACGATACAAGAAAGAAAAGCATTTCAAAAGAAGACGCTGTAACCCGGGATGCTGATAAGCTCTGGCAATACTCGAAAATTGGCTTTCGGGCAGACTTAAGAAGAAAAGAAATTTGTCCAAGAGGCCAATACGAGTACCTTAAAAAATCAATTAATCAGAAAGAATTTCTCTTTACTGAATCAGCCAAGGTTATCGCCAGAAAAGAACTAGAACAAAGAAGAAAAGAATTTGAACTTTAATTTTCTTGTCCTTGAGTTTAACCCAAGGACGTTTTTATTTCGAGTTGATCTTAGGCGATTTTTGAGTTTATCGTGAGCCTGCCGAACGATTTATCGTGAGCTCGTCGAACGATTGAATTTTCGCTCAAATAGGGAAATATTGACACAAAAACTATACCATGAAAAGATAATCTATCTGAAAGGTACGCCTTTCAGATATACAGAAAAGGAGGTGGAGGGTATGCCCGACACTAAAGGATTGGAACTACTTGTCCGTAAGCAACCGCTAACTGATGATGACTGGTTCAGCCTTATAGAAGCTCGTTGTTCTCTTCTCAAGCCGCACCTTGATTCGTTTACGTTTTCTAAGCTTGGAGACTTCAATTGCCTAAGAAGTGGACTTAATGAGACTCACGCAATATGGAAAGATAATGAAACTGGAACTATAATAGGAGATCATCGGGTTGATCTCGGCACTCAAGGTTTCTTCTGTTGTCCAAAATCTAGCATTGAAAGAATCCCAGGCAGCGGTTATCAAGCACCGCTAGGCGGAGTTAACTGCCCTAACGGCAAGATGCACATTTGGGGTTTTACCAGATACGCTGAATGGGTTTTGGTAACAGTTGAATTCAAGGTTGAATTCAAGGGCGAACCTGGGTATAAAGGCAGAGGATACGAAAGGGCCGGAAGAGTATTCATTGAGGAGGCAGATCTAAAAACAATCATCGCTAAAACAAGATCAACACCGGAGGAAATCTGGAGAGAACTAGGCAGAGCTATAAGAAACTGGACTGAGCGTCGACGAGAGCTCTATAATAAAGCCCTCGGAATTGCACGGACAGTAGAAATTGAAGAATTGGTACTTTCCTTGCGTAAGAGATAAAAGCAAAAAGAAAGTGCACTTTGAAAACAAGAAAATAAGACCTCAAATTCCACTTTTTTCTAAGTGGATTTTTTATTTTTATCGTGAGCCTGCCGAACGATTTATCGTGAGCTCGTCGAACGATTGAATTTTCGAAGAAATCGGGTTAAAGTGAAAGAAGAATATGAACAAAAGGCAACTTGGACAATTTTTTACTAAAGAGTCAAATTATATTTTACAAGGATTAAAGAAATACATTAGTGGCAAAAGTGTCATTGATCCTTTTGCTGGTGACGGTGATCTCATAGAATGGGCCAAAAAAAATAAAGCAATAAACGTAAGAGGATATGACGTAGATCGTAGATATGTAGATAATAAGAATATTTTTTATAACGACAGTATTAATAAGCCACTGAATTATAATTTTGTTTTAACTAATCCACCTTATTTACACAAAAATAAAGCAATAAAGGAAATAAAAGATAAATATTTTGCTGATCAAAATTCTAGATTCGAGGATTTGTACCAAGTTTCAATTAACTCCATTTCAAATTCCGAAGAGGGTATATTAATAGTCCCTCTAAATTTTTTATCAGCAGAAAACTCAGATAAAATTAGGAGAATGTTTTTCGAAAAATTTAGAATAGTTCGTCTTAATATTTTCGAAGAACAGGTATTCGAAGATACGACCTATAACGTTATATCTTTTTATTACAAGAAGAGATCAAAACAATTTGAAAAAGATATTATTAATACTTGTATATTTCCTTCAAATAAAAAATTAAGATTAGAACTACATAAAAGATTTGGCTGGCAGCTAGGTGGTGAATTTAAGATGAGAATTGATTCGATGAAAAATTTATTAGGTGTTTATAGAGCTACAGAAGATCTTTTACAAGACGGTAATGAAAAAGTTGAATTAGCTTTTAATCACATCAAAGATAAAAAAAGTTTTTATATTAGTAAACACATTAAAGATTTATTAGAGAAAAATATTATTTTATTAAGAGCCATAGATCATAAAAACGGAAAAAAAATACAATTAGAAGATATTAGAGAATATGGTCCCATTGCTTTGATCGGCAAGAAAACTTCTAGAAATATGGCTTATTTATTATTCGAGGAAAAACTTAGTCTGAGAGAACAAGAAAAATTAATCAAATATTTTAACGATTATTTAAATAAGGAAAGAAGAAAACATTACTCTCTATTCTTGACTAATTTTAGAGATAATGGAAGAAAAAGAATAAGTTTCGATTTTGTCTATAAGTTTATTAATTATTTATATTTTAATGAACTAAATAATAAACAGAAAAATTTATTTACTTAAACTTATGGATAATCTTAAATTATTACAATATTGCATTGATCATCCCGAAAAATTTCTAGATTACAATTATATGTTTGTAAAAAAGGATACTAATCTTAAGACCCATAGAGAAAGAACAATTGAAATTAAAGAACTTCTTACTGCAATAAAAAAAATTAGAAAGAAAAAAAATGCCGAAAGCGTAGAAGTTCAACTTTTTGAAGAATTGCAGGAAAGGCTTAAAAAATATGCTAATTATTCAGAGTTTGGTTGTTTTATTAATGCTTGTGACTCAAATATAAACGAAAGCATTAATGATATTGATTTATTGAAAAAAATTACACATCTTTATTTGGAGAAAAGAGATTTATGTGATATCACGCCAACAGAATGGATCCAGGCCATAATAGATAAAGGAGCTTCCCGTAAAAAAGGGCAGGCTGGAGAAAATAAGCTCATAAAAATTTTAGAAAAAAACAAATTTATTAGAGTGAAAAAAATAAAAGACTTCAATGAAAATGATAAATGTATGGCGAAATTTTCTAGATCAGGTGATTTTTCCAATGAAGATATTAAAAATAATTTTGGGATTTTTATTGGTAAAAAAACCCAAGGGAAGAAGTTGGATCTTATTATTAAGAAAAGCAAAAATATATATTTTTTAGAGGCTAAACATTTAAATACATCAGGAGGAGAACAAAATAAGCAGGTATTAGAGTTAATAGAAATAATCAAAGAAAAACCATCAGGAGATCTGCATTTTGTTTCTTTTCTGGATGGTATTCATTCTAACAACATTCTTAATTTTGCGAATGGAAAAAAGAATAAATCAGAAAAAACAAAAGAAGAAATGCAGAATAATGATATTAAGAAAAATTTAACAAAAAATAAAAATAACTATTGGATCAATACAGCTGGTTTCATCAAGCTTTTTGCAGTTAATATTGAGAAGAATTAATTGAAAAATAAAATTATGCCTTTATTTAAAAAAACAAAGAATAAATTAATAAAGATTAAAGAAAAAAGTATAACTATCCCTGAAGAAAGGATTCAGGAGATTACTGAAAATAATTTAAAAGAAATTTTTGGTTTAGAATATATCTCTTCAGAATTCGCTTTAAATAATCTACGTATTGACACCCTTTGTTTTAATCCGGAAAATAATTCTTTTGTAATCATTGAATATAAAAAAGATAGAAGTTTTAGCGTAATAGATCAAGGTTTTGCTTACCTTGCTTTAATGCTTAACAATAAAGCAGAGTTTTTACTTGAGTACAATGAAAAAGTTAAAAGTAAGCAATTAAATCGTGTAAATGTAAATTGGTCACAATCAAGAGTAATTTTCATTTCACCATTTTTTACTTCTTATCAAAAAGCGGCCATAAATTTTAAAAATTTACCATTTGAACTATGGGAAATAAATTTTTATGAAAATAATTTAGTCGAATATGAAAAGATTGAACCTATCGAATCTTCGGAAAAAATAGAGACTATAACTGGGGACAAGTTTATTAAAGAAATTTCAAAAGAAATAAAGACTTATGATCTAGAATGGCACCTTAAAAGAGGATCAGAAAAGACGAGAAATATTTTTAAGGTTTTGCAAGAAAAAATCTTTGAGCTCGGAGATATAAAAGAAAAATATTTACAATTTTATATAGGGTATCGCATTGGAGATGGATCTTTTAATTTTTGTTCAATCCATTTTTATAAGGAAAAATTAGAAATAGACATCTTGATACCAGACGACAAATTAAATGACCCTAAAAAATGGGCTAAAAAATATCCTAAATCATTTGGTTTTGCAAAAAATCTAAAAAGTTTTAACATATTTTCCGAAAAAGATATCGCGTATGCTATGAATTTAATAGAACAATCCTACGAGTTTAATAAAAAACGATAGGGGACAAAAAAGATGGCAAAGAAATAATATAGCCAAAATTTAGCCCGAATTAAAATTATGAATCAATGTCGGTCGTGGTTGGGTAAAACGGTAAAAGTAAAAATAGACAGGAAGATAGGCTCTAAACATCCCAATCCTAAATATAAAACAATTTACCCGGTAAATTACGGATTTATTCCGGGAACTTATTCTGAGGCTGACAAAGAAGAAATAGATGCTTATGTACTAGGTCCCGAGGAACCGCTTGAGGAATTTGAGGGAAAGGTAATAGCAATCATTCAAAGAAAAGATAGCGAAATTAAATTAATCGTTACCGACGGAAAAGATTATACAATCGAAGAAATAAAAGAACTTACTTATTTTCAGGAAAAATACCATCAATCGGAAATCATAAAATAACCGACCCTTCGACGCGGCTCAGGGCGGGCAAGCCGAAGTTGAAATTTATGAAGAAGGATAGTGTTATTGTAACAGAATCAAAAATCCACAAGAGAGGAGTTTTTACTAATAGAGATTTTGAAAAAGGCGAAGTTGTTTTAAAGTGGAAGCCTAAAATTTTAAAGAAATCTGAAATTAAGGGATTACCGGCTGAAGAAAAGCATTATCTATATCAAGATGAAAACCGTAGTTACTTTTTGATGCGATCTCCGGAGAAATATGTTAATCATTCCTGTGACGCGAACACAAGGATTGAAAATCAATGCGATATTGCTATAAGAGACATAAAAAAAGGCGAGGAGATAACATCCGATTATGAAAAAGAAAGTTCGTTTGTTAGTTTTAAATGTAAATGTGGCAGTAAAAACTGTCGAGGAATAATAAAAAAGAAATAAGATTTAATCTGAAGTTGAGGAAAACTATGAAAAATCCGATAAGGAATAATTTAATCATTGAATTGCATGTTCCCGATCTTAATGCTGTAAAAGAATTTTATTCAAAGCTTAGTTTTGAAGTGAGTATATACGACGAACCAAACGAGAAAGACCCTGGCTATTTAACTATGACCCGCAAGGATGATCTGGGGAACACCATATTGAATTTTTATGGTGGAGACGAAAGGGTTTATAATCAATCATTTTTTAAACAATTCCCAAAAGAACAAAAAGAGAAAATAATAAATAAAAACAAATCGTTGAAAAACTCTCCACCATTCAAGATTACAAAAAACAACCCCTCGTCCAAAAATCAAAACTCAAAGAACTTTTTGATTCGGTCCTAAATAAATCAATAAAGGGCTAACGGAACAACTATGGAAACATTTATTGAGTGTTTTAATATTATTTTATCGGGGGACAAGGACGCGAGCCGCAAGGCAGCCAGACAAGTGAGAAAGATTTTATATAGCTCTCACGGTGGCGGAAAATTTGAGGTTATATCTTCCATCATTGAAAATGCGCCAAAAGAATATGAAAAAATTGTAGAAGATTGGCGTCAAGAAAATTTTGTGATGGCTGTTTCGGTTTTATATTTTTTGCATAATAAAGAAAGCCATCCTGATTTTCTTTTTCCGTGGCTCTATCATTTGATTCAAGATCCAAATGGCAATATTCGTCAGTCTGCGGTGCGCATGTTTGAGCATGAACTCGGGCCACTTACTTATCATATTCGCTTCCCGAACGAAAAACCCGGCCATATCCACGAACTGTCACTCGAACAAGCAGATTTAATTTTGTTTGGAATGTTTGCAAATTTGATGAGTTTGATAAATTATTTATGGAAACCCGCTTACAAAAGATATAAATATATCTCTTCGCTCCCAAGCGGGCCGTATAAATCAGTTCAAATGGTGCTTGGCCACTTAGAAGAAGATTGCGGCAAAAAATATATGACACGGCTAGAGCAACGCTTGGAATTACTTTAATATAAATATATAATCTTGAATTAAAATTATGATTAATATATTAAGAAAATCAATCAAAGAGTATCAAGAAAACCAGGATTTATTATATGGGATTCAAAAACTTTCTAATGAAATTAGAGCGAATTCTAAAAAAGCAATTGCTTTATTGCGTAGAGAAAACATTAAAGAAAGTAAAAAGACGATTGAAGATATAGATAACAGATTTAAATTAATTAATGAGGCCCTTAAGCAACGCAAAGATTTATTAAATCAAAATTTTTACAAAGAAGCAGTAGAAGAATATATTGAGGCAATAACTTTTTATAATTTTCTAACTAAATCTCAGAAAAAAACTCCTAAGTTTATAAAAGCAGAACCTGAAGGAATCATTTCAGGAATTTGCGATTTTACTGGCGAACTGGTAAGGAAAGTAATAACTGTAGCCAGTTCCAAAAATATTAAAGTAATAATTTCATATCAAAAAATAGTGGAGAATATCATTCAGGAACTCACTAAAGTTGGTTTTCGGGGAAAACTAAGACAAAAATATGATGAGGTAGAAAGAAATTTAAGGAAATTAGAAGATATTATCTACGATATTAAATTAAAAGAATAACTAACCCAGAATTATGCCTCGCTTCGCTCGGCAACTACGGGGCAGGAAATTAATTATGGCAATAATAAAGAAAAAATGTTGGCCGGGATATTTTAAAGATGTAAAATCCGGTAAGAAAAAATTTGAATTAAGAATGGCCGATTTTAAAATTAAAAGAGGAGATACTTTGTTACTTGAAGAATGGGACCCGAGAAAGAAAAAATATACAGGTAGAAAAATTCAAAAGAAAGTAAAATATCTGTTGAAATTCAATCTTAATGACTTCGGTCAGAAAAAAGAAATCGAGAAAAGAGGATTATACATTATCCAATTTTAAAATAACCAAACTTTATGTTAAAAAAATCTAAAAAAGATATAAAGAGTATGGTTGTTACAGAAGAAGAACATGCAAAATGGCACAAAGAAAATGGCGGTTGCGGTAACAAGAAGGAACGCGACGCCTGTATGAAAAAATGGGGGATAACCATTGCCAAGAAAAAGTAAGTACCCAAAAATCGCCTCCTTCGATTAGCTCAGGACAAGCAGGGCGATTTTTGGGTTGACAAAGATTTAGATGCGTTTTAAATTAAGAATAGTTCATTGGAGGACATAAAAAATGAAATCAGGACAAAAAAATAAATCTGCGAAAAAGTATAGCGTTCCGGAAGATATCAAATCCGTTATAAAACAAAATAGGATTGCAATTTGCCATGAATGCTTGAAAGGTGCCGTAGATAAAAATATAAAGGCTAAAGCCAGCCCACCTCCAGAAAACTGGACTGCCGGATTGTGGCTTTGCTTCCGTTTAAGAAGAGATAATAAGTGCCCACAAGATTTACCGCCGATTTCTTGTTAAAGATAAGCAAAAAATCCAAGAGACAAAATGAGATTTTGCCTCTTTTTTATTTCGGGCGATTTTTTGGTAGAATAGGGTAATATGAAAATCGCAAAAATTATTTCATTTATAGCCTTTATTTTTAGCAGCTATTTATTGGTTCGTTCTTTTGAAATTTTTCTGAAATTACGTCAAACATTTATAGAATTGCAAATACCGACACCAATTCCTTGGCCTCTTATTTTAGAATTAATATTTGCAATCGTGAGCATTATTTTTTTCTTTTATCTCTGGAAAAAAGAAAAAAAAGGAGAAAAAGTTAAGTTTGCTTTACTGATAAGTATCGTTTTACTCATAGCCCCTTTTTTAGCTCTTCTAACGTCATTTGTTTACTTTACTCCAATCTATGACCTTATGGATAAAATCAACCCATAAAAAAGGTTTACCCTCCGATACTGAGTCGCCGTGGGCGGCTCAGTAAGGGCAAGTTGAAGTTGAGATCTATGGAAATTAATGGAAATAAATTTGCGGATTTTTATAGGATACAATATGTTATTGGAGCGATAATTGGTTTAGCTATACTCTTTGGAGGCTTATGGTGGTCTCAGCACCAACGGATGGAAGAAATACGGCGCAGTATGCTGATCAATTGCTTATCTTCTTGTCTTTTCGAAAAGACCGATGTGGGAGTAATAGATATAAACAAACCAAAAGATCGAGCCACCGCAGAAAAATGTACGGCTTCCTGTCATAATGAGTACGGAGAATTATAAAATAACTAACCCTTCGACACGGCTCAGGGTGGGCTGAAGTTGAAAAAAAGAGTAGAATGATTTTCTACTCTTGCTACGAAATATATTTTTGGCGTTTGTCTGCCTGATTAGCTATCTCTTCTATCTGTTGATGTTCCTGCATCAAAAGCTTTTTGATTTCTTTTGGGTCATTTTTATAGACCAGATGCTCGTCAATATTCACAAGCGTAAACACTCTTTCATTGCTTATCGGGAATCCTGTTACTTGTCCACTATGGAACATATGAGGAATGCCATCAGCAATCCTTAATCCGGTTTCTGCTGCAATTTTTTCCGCCAAGTTTTTCTTCTCTTTAGGTATGCTTACAATCACCCAGATTATTCCTTCCCATTTTTGCATACGAAGAAAGAAATATTTATTAGCATCTGTTCCGGATGGAAAATATGTATGCTCAAGCTTTACCATAAAGAGGCTTACTCCTGGGCGAGGCGGGCCAATCGAGCCAACAAAATGTATGAAGTCAGGGTTGTTAAAGAACTGCGCAGATTCTTCTTCTGTTTCTGTTATAATTTCTTCCTTTTTTTCCAAGACTTATCACTCCTTCCCTAATCTTTATATTTTATACTAAAATTTTTTTATGTCAATATTTTAGCAATTGTTCTATTTAATCAGCAAGGTGAATATTAAATTAAAAGTTGATGCAAAAAATCGCCCCCTTCGACAAGTTCTTCGACAGTGAGCTCAGGACGAACTGCTCAGGGCAAGCCGGGCGATTTTTTGGTTATAGCTAATTTTTAGCTGACGCTTGACTTTTTTATTAAAGTCTGTTAATATTCGAGATCGAAACAGGAGAAATAGAAATGAGTTCCAGAATAAGACAAAATCTGACAGCTCTTTTCCAAAACGAAAGATTGAAAATATCAGAAGAAGAAATCGAAAAACTCAAAGAGTTTCTAAGCAGAGGATTTTGCTACATTGGCGAAGCTGCAATAGGGACTATCTTCTTGATGGCTGTACGTCGTCAAAAGTCTCTGAATGATGTTTTACAAGAGTGTGAGAAAGAATGGGAAAGAAACTGGAAATACCAAGATCCAGATATAAGAGGAGACCCAGAAATAGGATCCGAAAACAAAGCCTCGCTCGAAAATATCTATCAAGCTCTCGGTTTCTTTTTACCGTCTGAAGAAATGCAAAAGAAGATTCCCAAACAAGCTTTTGTAGTAGTAACTGAAAATTCAACCTACCGCTTTGGTAAAACAAATGAGATTGGAGAACGGACTGTTTCTCGCGACGAAAGACCCCTAGGCTTTCAACGATGTATCATACTTTACCTTGTTGTTGACAAGGGAATGCAGATCAGGCCTATAGGTGGTTCTCGGGGTATATATTTTACTAGCATTGTCCGTGAAATAAAACCTGAGTCTGAATAATAAAAATAGGGGGCTTTTTCCAAAAAGATTAGCTCCTTTTTTATTTCGGGCGGCGCGTTAACGCGCCAGGCGGTTTTTTGGTTGACAAATAAAATCTGGGTAGCTAATATTAAACATCTATAGTTTTTTGGAGGTGAAATAATGGGAAGATTTAAAGTTGAAGGATTGTTAACTCCCGAAGAGAAAGAGAGACACGTAAAAGACTTTTCCAGAATGAAAACACAACTAGGAAAGGAAATTAGGAAAATCGATAGGACAATAAGTTTTTTGACTGAAGAGAAAAACGAAAAACTACAACGTCATCAAACGATATCTGATCTACTGAGAGCAGTTCAAGAAGCTGAAACTACTTCTTGAGTCCAAAAAACACATTTATAACTGGGAAAAAGCCCAGTTTTTTTATTTCACCAAACAAGTTCTAACCTAATCGCCCCTATGCCTGACGGCCGGACGATTTTTTGTTGACAGTATCAAACTGTTTTGTTAAATTGGTAAAGGTGATTCGGATGCCAGAAATAGACTTTGGACATGCAATCATTGAAGCAACTGGTGATAAATCAGTCTGGGGATTATGGCAAAGAAGCGATGGAAAGTATATCCTTGAGAAAAGGGCAGAAATTCAAGGAAAGAATTCCGTCATACCTCTAAAGACAGAATTTAGGGGTAGTAGAGTGGAAATCACCCAAAAAGGAATAGCTCTTTTTCAAGGAAGAAGGCTAATCATCAAAACAACAAGGGAAGGCAAGCCCAAGATACCCAAATCTCAATAAAGAGGAAAGGATTATTTATTAAGCAAATACTTCCTCTTTTTTTATTTCGGGCGGTTTTTTGTTGACAGATATATTCCAAACCGCTAATATTAAACATCTATAGTTCTTTGGAGGTGAAATAATGGTAAAAATGAAAAAGAAAGAAGTGATAATAGATGTGCTCAAAAGAGGCAGTGGCATAGAAAAGATGGTTCACATAGAGGTGGGAGGAGCCAGATTGGGATCCATACATCTTGGAGACGAAGGAGCAGTGGGAGACCAAAAGAGAGTAATCATTAACCTTGATCCTCAGTTCTTCCGTTCTGGCTACAATGTGACAGAAGTCAATATTGGAGGGGATAAGCACCACGTAGAGTCGGGCTCTTCTTTAATAATCATACTGAAGAAAACTCACTCAAGAAGAGAGCGGGAGAAGGATTGAAGATAAGGCATAACCTCCTAATTATTAAAACAGAAAGAGGAAATAGAAAACTTATTCCTCTTTTTTTATTTCCGCCTCGAGAGTTTTTTTTGTTTGGGCTTGATTTGTTTTTCTGACTTGCTAATATATCGATAGTTCTTTGGAAGTGGAATAATGGAAAAACCGAAAATTGATTTGAAAGTGCTCGAACAAGCCTGGAAAAGAGAAATCCCTGTGGCAGAAGAAGACATCAAATCACAAAATTGGGAAATAAGTGCTGACATGCGTGATATAGATATAAGATTCAAGAATGATGAAAATCATAATTCTATAATTGTGACACTAAAAGAGGGTGGTACGGATCGTACGTCTGAGGCAGTTGCTTGTATGGCTATGGCAACAATTTTAGTCAATCTCAAAAGAAGAGGCATATTGGTAAATGCGTTCAATCCGGAGAGTGCTTATTTGCGGTGGTATCAGTATAGCATTGCCCAAACAAAACCTGCCTATCAAGAAGTAGCTGATGAGCTAAGTTGGCTGCAACAATTGTTCCGAATTTGTAACGAAATACAATTTCTTCATATAGAGATCTCCGAACAGACAACAAGAAAGTATCGGTTTTCCGGACGTTAATGATAGCTTATGGGCCCTTACGGGCTCTTTTTTTATTTTGGGCGATTTTTTGGTAAGATAAAATATACTATGACAAAAGAAGAGTTACAAAAAATGATTCAACTTATTGTATCTCAAGCAAAGGAGATTAAAGACAAGCACATTACAGGAGATGATAGCAATGTGAATTACGCCGCAATTTTCAGTCAAAGTAATAACGAATACAAAGACTTGCTCGAAGCTATCAAAGAAATTGGAGAGGTAATACTAGATACTGAAACGGGTCCTCTTTTCAAGATTGCCCCATTAGATACAGTTGCTGGAGATTTGAAACTAGTTAAAATAAGAAAGCCTGACAAAAGCAGGCCAGAGAGAGGTGATGCTGACTTTACAATAGATGATTACGACAAATTCAAGAAAGAGTTTTTAGGTAAAAAAGGCTTCAAACTTATTGAACGAGAGGATTTTGAAATGATTGAACTTATGGATTCTGAATTTAATGTAAGAGCATATTTTTCTAATCCACCATTAGACAAACAACTAAAAGTTTAGGAATTATTAGCCGCTATGAGTAAATAAACAGGTTTTAACCTCAGTAGTAGAGCCTGCGGTTCACTACGGGGTAAACAAAAAGTCGAATCTCCTTTGCTAATTTTGAAAAATTAAAATAATTAACAATATATCTATATTAAAATGGAAAAAGAGAAATTACAAAAATTTAATATCCCATTTAACGAGAATGAAAAACTGGAGAAATTAATTTCTAAGGTAAAGAGAGATGAGGTTTTGAAGACTCTTTTAAGGATGTCAAATATCAATGCTATTAATAGAATGGGTTATAATGACCACGGCCCAATTCATATTAGAATCATAGCTAATTCCGCCTTAAAGATATTGAGGATTTTGATTAAAAGGGGAGTGGCGCCGAACGTAGTTAAAAATTACGGTCTAAAAAATGAAGATGCTGAAATAGTGGTAGTTTTGGCAGCAATATTGCACGATATTGGTCATGCCGTCCATCGAGATGGGCATGAAGTTTTTTCAACTTTCTTTGCTGCTTCAATAATTGATAAATTGCTTGATGATATATATAAACAAGAGGAAGAAAAGGCGATTGTTAAATTCGAAACACTTCATGCTATTTATTCTCATGAATCGAGAATTATACCACTGACAATCGAAGGCGGAGTGATGAAAGTTGCCGATGCTTTGGATATGGAAAAGGGCAGGGCTAGAATTCCCTATCAAATCGGGAGCATTAATATCCATTCGGTATCGGCAATGGCAGTTGAGAAAGTTGAAATTTTAGAAGGAAAAGAGAAACCAGTAAAAATAATCATTTTGATGTCAAATCCAGCTGGAATCTTTCAAGTAGATGAATTATTGAAAGAAAAAATAAAAACCTCTGGAATTGAGAAAATGCTGGAAGTGGAAGTTAGATTGATAAAAGATAGAAAAGAAAAATTATTTAAAAAATACGATTAATTTTATCTTATGAAAATATGGGGCACTTCAGTGGAGACGAAAGAGCAGAAGAAAATGCCAGAGAATTTTTAAAGATTATTAAATTAGCCATTTAATCAAGCTCTACGAATCGCCCCTATGCCTGACGGCCGGGCGGTTTTTTGGTAGAATAAGAAAAGAATCTATTAAACAAATGGAAAAAGACATTGAATACCACATAGTTTTTTGTGAGAGTAAGGCCCTGGCAAGCTTTTTGGCTTTTTCTGGAGCTATAGCTTTGATTGTCGATATATTACTTAGAGGGACACTTCAAATCAGAGGAAATTTGATGATAATTTTACCTTATTTTTCAGGTCTTTTTATTTTATTAGGAATTATATTATTTTTATATCCCCGTTCATGTATCACAGTTACTAATAATAATCTTATTTATAGAAGGGGAAAAATATATTGGGAAGTCTCTTGGAATGAAGTAGAGGCACTTTATTTATCTAAAGATTCTTTTCACGAACAATGTCTTCAAATCAAAACTAGGAGTGGTTTTACAAGATTAATCAGTATGAAGACTATTAAAAGGGAAGACAATAAGACACTTAAACCATTTCCTTTTTTGAGTTTAGATTATATTGAACATGCAGAAAAGCTAGTTTCTTATAAAAACAAAGACGCAGAAGAGTTAATCAGATTATTGAAAAAATTAAGTGGTAAACAGATTGAAATGCGTAATCCTAAAGGGTGGGAAAAAATTCGAGAATAATTTTATTTAGAATAAGTTCGCCAACCAGGTCCTAACCCTTCAGCTCAACTCAGGGTCTTCGACATCGTCCATTAGGGGAGCACTTCACTATGCTCAGTGTAAACCGACAAAATCGCCCGACACGTTAGTGTATAGGGCGGTTTTTTGGTAATATATAAGATATGAAAAAAGATACTATTAAAAAAATTGTTAAGGATAAATACAAAGAAATAGCAGTTAGCGGTTCTTCTTGCGGATGCGGATGTGATAATGCAAAGAGTATTTCAAAAAGTATCGGTTATTCTGATGAAGAATTAAAGATTGTGGGTGAGGCAAATCTTGGCCTTGGTTGTGGAAATCCATTAGCATTTGGAAAAATAAAAGAAGGGGATATAGTTTTAGACTTGGGGTCTGGAGCTGGCATTGATGCTATTCTAGCAGCAAAAAAAGTTGGAAGTAAAGGAAAGGTTATTGGCGTAGATATGACCGAAGAAATGGTAAAGAGAGCAAAAAAGAATGCTAAGAAACAAAATATTACTAATGTAGAGTTTTTATTAGGCGAAATAGAGAACCTACCCCTAAAAGACAATTCGGTGGATACAATAGTTACTAACTGTGTTATAAATCTTACCCCAGATAAGGACAAAACATTTAGTGAAGCATACAGAGTTCTTAAACCAGGTGGAAGGATTTATCTTTCAGACATCGTTTTATTAGAAGAACTCTCAGAAGAACAAAGGAATGATAAAGACTTATTGTCTGGTTGCGTTGCTGGCGCTTTATTGAAAGAAGATTACTTGAATAAGATAAAAAATGCAGGATTCAAGGTCCGTATTTTATACGAGAATAAAGGAATTAGTAAAGAACAATATAACGGGATTGCTTTGGAGAGCTTAATGGTTGAGTTAATAAAATAGGTTCTAATCCCAGGTAGTACACCTTGATAGTTCGACAAAGTTTACTACAAGCAAGTTCAGTGACTATGAGTAGGTAAAATTATGGATAATGTAAAATCAGTAGAAAACAAATTGCAAGAATTAATAAACCAAAATAATCTTGGAGGAATTTTGACAGTTGAAATGATAAAAGATTTGGTTTGGCAAGAAGAGGATGACAAGGCTTTTAATGGATTTATTCAAAAGACTCTCGGTTATTTTAATGATATTAAAGATATTGATGAGTTAAATAGGATTTTACAGATTTTTAACGGTGCCTGGAATTATTTTCCACATAAATGTTTGGATGGAAAATCTCCAATGCAAGTAGTAGGAGAAAGTAAAAAATAACTAATCCCTCGACAGGTTCGATAAACTCACTGCAGGCAGGCCCAGGACAAGCCGGGCGGTTTTTTGTTGACAGATATATTCCAAACCGCTAATATTAAACATCTATAGTTCTTTGGAGGTGAAATAATGGAAGAACTCATTATAGAACAGGCAGACTGGGAAGATTGTGTTGCTAAGTGGGTCGAGGTTGCCTTGCATCCAAAAACGGCAGATATAAACCATATCTGCGGATTATGTAATGCGATTGGACGTGCCGGCTTTAATAGACGTGACTTCGTCGGCTGCAAGCCATGTCCAGCCTATCCACATATATGTGGTGTATGGGAAGGAAACTCGCTCTTTTCTAAGATATGGGACAGTGAACAAAATTGGAGGATAGTAAGAAGCGGAGCTCTGGAAATTCTAGAATGGCTGCAAGAACTTGGAGAACTTGCAGGATGGACTAAATTATGTCCAAAATGCGGAGAAAAAATGGCGAATATCCATACTGTTAGAGATACTCATGCAGACTATTCGACGGGAGTTCCCGTAGAAAAGATTGTCCCAGGAAAAGTATGTGGGAGAGAATGCGTAGCTTGCGGCTGGACAGAAAGAGTATAGTCAAATAAAAATAAAGGGCGGAAATACATAATAAGTAAACCGCTCTTTTTTATTTTATCAAACAGGTTCTAACCCTTCAGCTCGGCTCAGGGTCTTCGACATCGTCCACTAGGGAAACAAAAATAATCTTCTTGTTTGCGATTTTTTCTTATGCTATCATTGAATAAATATAAAAAATTCAAGATACTATGAATATTTATAGACAGTATCTAAAATTTCCCTCTATTAAAAAAACATTATTTTTTTTAATATTTCTTACAACATTATTTACTATTGGGGGAAAAGTGCTAGCACAAAGTCCAATTGCTTTATTTAATTTTGAAGATGGAACACTGCAAGGTTGGAATTCTAAACAAATGCAGGATTGGAGTTATTATAAACAAATAGATAAACAGATAATTGGTGATATCAGATTTAGTTGTGAAAACGCATATCCTTTTGAATTATCTCTCACTGAAGGTAAAGATAATACCAAAGGGATTAAAATTGGCCCCGAAAAAGAACTTGGTGTTATTGATTGCAAAGTTGGTATTATTAAAATGCTTGATGTTAATCCTGAATCCGATATTTTAATTTCTTTCGATGCAAGAACGGTTTCAGATGATGCATTAAGCACTGACTCAAACGTGGAATTACATGTTTATGGCGGAGCAGAAATTCCAGATGATTACAATGAAATCGGTTTATCTTACTATAACCAGTATACCAAGAACGATAATCCACAAAATGAAAAGATGCTTTTCCCACCCAAATATGGAATGGGTGTTTCTGACTCTGGATGGGAAAATTATAGCTTAACGGTAAATTCCCAAAATAATCCCCAAATTTCAATCTTCATCGATACTCATGACCATTGGGTGGCAGACATACATAAGATATTATATATTGACAACGTAAAAGTTGTTGATATTGGTTATTTTTCGCCTATTATCTTAGAAATGAACGCAATTGTTAATCAATTAAGTGTTGAAAATATAAAAAATCTAGGCGTCGATTATGTTGCTTCTGCTATTTCACAGATGAGTGCGTTTATCAATCAATTAAATAATCTATTAATTCAATATCAGGCTCTTAAATAAGAGGGGACTTTTAGAAAAAAAATAGGAGATGAATTAATTAATAAAAATCGCCAATAAGGCGATTTTTTGTGGTAGAATAAAGGGACATGACCAAACAAACTCTTTTCTATTTTTTTATATTAATTTTTTTATTTACAATTCCTCAATTTTGTCATGCAGATATGTCAGTAGGAGCGATGGCGTTTGTTTTCTTTTTTCCTCCAACACTTTTTCTACTCTCTTTTTTTATAGTTTGGGCAGTAGAATCAATAGTTATTAAAGACAGGTTGGAAGAAAATCCAAAGCGTGCTTTAAAGATATCCTTTTTGATAAATCTGCTATCAACAATTTTAGGATATTTAATATTTAGATTTTTTAATATTGGATTTTTTGATATTTTATTTGAACCATTTCTTAACTTTATAATTTTTCTATTTGTTGGTACCTTTGTGGTAGAAGGGATAATACTTTCTCTGTTCTATTCTAAAGTCGGAATAGGTGAAATATGGACTTCTTCTTTCATAATGAACGTTCTTTCCTATATACTTTTATTTGGATTATATATTGATTCAAGGCCTACGGGGAGAAATAGAGCAAAGGATGCAGCTTTTAAAGCAACTGCTTCCAGTCTTATCCCCGTAGGGATAATATGTTGTGAAAACCCTGGCGCTGATTTTATTGTTCCACCAGTTAATGGTGGTCTTATTTGTAGCACATCACCTGCCTCACCAGAGGTATGGCCAGATAATACTAAGATAGATAACATTTCCATTGTTACTACCTGTCAACCGGATGGTTCTTTTAAG
>Ga0315293_10000447_pt1 | contig 38023 bp, 46 predicted proteins | sample YL17G13_20_MG_FD_203071 | JGI IMG/M metagenome (GOLD analysis project Ga0315293, IMG submission 203071) | Sediment microbial communities from Yellowstone Lake, YNP, Wyoming, USA - YL17G13_20 | ecosystem: Environmental > Aquatic > Freshwater > Lake > Sediment | place: USA: Wyoming | collected... | reverse complement strand
AGAGCAAGTGCTGCTCACGCACTAGAGGTTGGACTAGCAACTACTCCTAACGCGTGGACAACCTTTAAAAGATTAAATGGCAGTAGCATAGATAATTTATAAGTATAAGATATAAGTAATTAATTAAATAAAAGTTAAATCCTTTTTTTATTTCTTTTATTTTTTCAACTTTCGTATTTTTGTAATAATTTTTGATAAATATTATCAGTGTATTCTTGTCTATTAACCAAATTATTTATAAAAATATTATATACTTTATATCCATTAGGAGGTTTTAAAGTTTCATCTTTCATAAACTTATTATAATTATATTTAATAACCCATTTTTTCAGTCCAATATCATATTTAATATGTTTCATTTTAGCATCATCTTGACATTCATTTTTAACATCAATATATAAAATAAAATCAAAATCTACATGTTCCATTATATATATCTTACATAATTAATTTTAAACTCATAAAAATAACAAAATAATCAATATATTATTGAGTATCTTTTTTTATTTTTACCTCTCTTTATAAACAAATTGTTTTATCATATTATATATATATGATAACAAGAATAACAAATGAAAACATAAAAGGGTTAGTTAAAAAATACGTAAATAATAAAAAAGAATTACCTTTAGATTTAAAAAGTAAACCTATAAATAGTTGGGATGTTCAAAATGTAACAAATATGAAACGTCTTTTTCAAAATTATCCAAATTTTAATGAACCATTAAATAATTGGAAGATTACAAATGTAACTAATATGGAAGCAATGTTTTATAATTGTATAAATTTTAATCAAGATTTGAGTAATTGGAATGTTACAAATGTAACTACAATGGGAGGTATGTTTGTAAATTGTAGAAAGTTTGATAACCCATTAAGAACATGGAATGTTACAAAAGTAACTAATATGGCAGGTATGTTTTATGGGTGTGAAAAGTTTAGTCAACCATTAGGAATGTGGAATGTTGAAAATGTAACTAATATGTCAAGTATGTTTTATAATTGCACAAAGTTTAATACAGATTTAAGTAACTGGAAAGTTAAAAAGGTGATTAATTCAATAGATATGTTTACTGCTTGTCGTATATTAGAACGTTACAAACCACGATTTAGTAGTCCTTCTTCAACAAGTCTTCCACAAAATGCTCTTCCACAAAATGCTCTTCCACAAAATGCTCTTCCACAAAATGCTCTTCCACAAAATGCTCTTCCACAAAATGCTCTTCCACAAAATGCTCCTCGAATGCCTTTTGCATTTCCTCCTCCAAGAAATGCTTCTGCTCCTGAAACCCTTGTCAAAACAAAAATAACAGATGACAATATAAGGGCGTTAGTTGAAAATTATATAAATAATAAAGAAAAATTACCCCAAGATTTAAAAAATAAACCTATAAATAGTTGGGATGTTAAAAATGTAACAAATATGGAAAAGTTGTTTAATGAACTATCAAATTTTAACGAATCATTAAATGATTGGGATGTTAGTAATGTAGAAAATATGGCATACATGTTTAAAGATTGTATAGATTTTAATCAACCATTAGATAAGTGGAATGTGCAAAAGGTAACTGATATGAGAGCCATGTTTTTAAGTTGTAACAAATTTAATCAACCATTAAATTCGTGGAATGTTGCCAATGTAGAAAATATGGTAGGTATGTTTTATGATTGTGTAATGTTTAATCAACCATTAAATTCGTGGAATGTAGCCAATGTAGAAAATATGGTAGGTATGTTTTATGATTGTAAAGATTTTGATCAACCATTAAATGACTGGAAGGTTGCAAAAGTAGAAAATATGGAATCTATGTTTTATGGATGTGTAATGTTTAATCAACCATTAGATCGGTGGAATGTTGAAAATGTAAAAAATATGACAGAAATGTTTCGTTCTTGTCTAATGTTTTATCAAAATTTAAAGGGGTGGAATGTTGAAAATGTACAACAGAGCAAAGATATATTTACTGATGCTGATTTAATGGAAGAAGACAAAGATAAACAACCTGATTTTCAAAAAGGAATAATAATAGAACCAACACAAATTGATATAATACCTATAAAAATACCAGAAAATGCTAGTGTATACGACTTGCTAGAACTAGATGATGTATTGATAAAAATCTTTTTACAAACAAAAGACAATATTATATTCATACAAGACAACAAATTTTATCCATTTTATAGAAAACAATTACAAGAAAATTTAGATCTTAGTAACCCAAACCCCGTTGTCGTTTATATTTGTAAGCAAATATATCCTATCTATGCTGCATTTACATCTGAAAATCTAAGATCACAAACCGAATATTTCAATTTATCATCTATTGGAGCATTAAATGGAATTGTTCTTGCTTCTGAAATTCAATATATTGTATCAGATACCGAAAATAACGTGTATGTTTTAAAAGATACGAAGGATACAGCCCCATCACTTATATCTCATAGTGTATATTCAACTAAAGGTTTTGGAGGTCAAGCAGTGAGTGGTAATCATTGCCAAGATAGTCCAAAAGTGCCAATATATGATATAAAAATTGGTAAATTAGAAACATCTAATGGTGGTTCAAATAAAAAACAAAAATTAACTAAAAGAAAAAGACATAATACAAAGAAAAGACAAACAAAGAAAAGACAAACAAAGAAAAGACAAGGGAATAAGAAAAGGCATACAAAGAAGCGCTAATAATTAAAATATTTATTTAATATATGGATGAAATTGAAAAATATAGTATTATTGGAATAGGAACATTTGGAACAGTTATACATCCAGGAATCTTATGTTCTGAAATGTCAAATGATAAAGAACATTATGTAAGTAAAATTTTACCAATAAAACAAGCAGAAAAAGAAATAGCATCACTTAAGGCGTTGCCTAAAGAACTGGATGGTATTTTATATTTTACAGAAAATTCACATTGTATTGTAGATGAAACAAATAAACAAATACTTGAAAAACTAGGTATAAACAGCAAAGATAGGGCTTGTGTAAATATGGTATATTTACCAGGATTAGAACTACATGATTATCTTGAGCAATACAAAACTGAAGAAAATCAAACAAATCAGTGGCACGATAAATATGAAATGAGAGATGAAATTCCTGAAATTCCACGTGAAGTTATATTAGAATTATTGATGAAATTATCAAAGTTTTATCCAAAAGTGATATCTTTAAATAAGGTTCCTTATTATCATAATGATATATCTACTGGAAATATTATACATAGTAAAAATGAGTATTATTTAATTGATTTTGGGTTTTCTTCCAATAAACCTAAAGCCCCTAATTTTGATATTAGGGGAGTAATTGATGTTTTTAATACAATTTTATTGACTATTCCGTATATGACAAACAATGAAGATTTAAAACTTATTTATAAAAGTTACAACGATGAATTGGACGCATATAATAAAATAAGACCTCGACAAGATCAAGAAAAAATGTTTGAGTTTGCAAAAACATTATTTGAAACCAAATTAAATGAATTTATAAAACTACAAACTCCTGAAATAAATGGAGGAAAAAAAAACAAAACGAAAAGAAATACAAAAAAAAGAAATACAAAGAAAAGACATACAAAGAAACACTGATAATTAAACATTTTGTATAGCGCGTTGTTGGGTCTCTTCTAATCTTAAATAGCATTCGTGATTTATATGGTCATTATGTGATGAACAACAAACATAAGTAGGAATTATCCCAAAAACAACAAACAACAAAACTCCAATTAAAACCTCCCAAATTATAGCGTTCATTAAATAAGTATATTAAATAAAAGTATATATTTAATATCTTTATTTAATATGTTTATAACCATTATGTTTACAATTCTAGTTTGTAGAGTAGTAAAAAAAGGAAAAAACTATAAAATATTTATTAATTAATTTACAGGTGGTTCTAAATCTAATATTTGTTTACTAATATCTCTTTTTATATTTTGAACTTGATTAACATATTTTTCTAAGGTAATAGATTGACTAGTAGGGTCATTAATAAATCCGTGCATTTCAAACTTAAAAACATCAACCTGTTTTGTTTGTCCGATGCGATGGCATCTGGCGATAGCTTGGTCTTCAACGCAGGGATTCCAGTGAGGAGAAACAAAGTAAATTTCAGAGAAATTGAGTTGAAGATTAAGTCCTTCACACCCAGTTTGAATTTGAATGATTAGTGCATCCGCTGGTTCAGAAAGACTAGTCAAGTTATGACCGCCAGAATTACGTCCATCATAACAAACAACTTTTATCATTCCTCCTTTTAGTAATCTTTTGGCAATAACATCTATTTCATTTTGATAATGACAAAATACAATCTTACCTTTTCCATTATCTTTTCTCTCTAACATTAATTTAATAACAGCATCAAGTTTGCTAGTATATTTTAAAGCGTCTAATGATTTAGTTCGAATATAACCTAACTTACACAATTTTTCCATATTTTGACGCATTAAATTAGGAAGAATGCAACTTTGTCTGGCTCTTAATAATGCAACAAGAATTCCACCTTTCCCAAAGGCATTTGCTAGTTTTCGTCGTTTATTAATAGAAACAAAAGTTTGATTTGGAAGAAGAGAGTGAATTTCTTCAGCAAGTTTCATTTCTACCGGATTTTGCCATTCAATAAGACATTCTTGCTTATTTACAGGTGGTAAATTAATTCCAACTTGTTGTTTAGTTCTGCGTAATACAAAATTGTGAATTTCTTTGGGGTTTGTATAAATGGATGATTTAATTCCAGCAATACAACAAAGATTCTTAAAATCTTGTTTTTTATTTTGAATAGGAGTTCCTGTAACAAGCCACCGAATTTGAGACTTAATTTTAAAACATGCTTTATATCGTATTGTCTTATAGTTACGTAAATGATGTGCCTCATCAAATATAACGCGATTCCACAATATATTTTGGAGTAAGCAATTTTCGGGTAAAAGCATATTGTAAGTTGTAAGCACAATATGCGCTTTATTAATATCCTCTTGCAAATATTTTTTTTTGTTATCCCCATAAAATAACAAAGCCTTGTGACCTGTAGTCTTAAATATTTCTTTAAACCACTGATGAATTAAAACAGGAGGAACAACAATTAATGTATGTTTTACATAGTTAACAACCATAAGTCCAATCATCATAATTGTTTTGCCTAGTCCCATTTCATCAGCAATAAATCCTCCCCTTCCAGAAGATTTAGGTTGTATTTCATTATTAAGGCACCATTTCACCCCATCATATTGATATTGTTTAAATTGAAATTTAGATTTGAGTAATAAATAATTATACTTCTCCATACGTTTAGTTAGAATTTTATCAAATTCCAATTTATTATTGTCTTCTTCATTAAAAATAGTTTGAACTGTCATTTATTAAGTATTTGGGTATTAAAAACTTATATTGTGTAAAAAATTTCAATTTTTTTAATTATTATCTACAAATTGCATTAACTAAAAATTTGTTGTAAATTTAAAAAAATATACTCATTTTTTTATAATTAAAATTATAAAAAAAATTGAAATACTTTTTTAAATAAAGTATTTAATTATTCATTATCAATCTATCAATCATTTAAAAATGTCAGAACAACAATTAAACGAATGTCCTATTTGTATGGATAATATTGAAGATATGTGTAATAAGGTAATTACTGAATGTGGGCACATATTTCATTGTTCGTGTTTAATGAAAAATGTTAATCATAATGGATTTAAATGTCCTTGTTGTCGCTCTAAAATGGCGGATGAATCTGATGGTGATTCCGATGATGAATCTGATGGTGAATCCGATGAAGAGAGAATTGAATTTGGTGAAAATGTTCTTACAAGTTTTAGAATGTTTCATCAGCAAATTAATGGTGAGGATCTAGAAGAAGAACCGGAAGAAATAGAAGAAGTAGAAGAAGTAGAAGAAGTAGAAGAACCAGAAGAACCAAAACCGGATGCAACTTATGTATCTCAAAAATTAATTGAATGTGGAATTACTTTTGAAGATTTAGTGAAAAATATATTATATCAAGAACATAATAATGATGATTATGAACGTAGGTCCGCTGAGGTTTATGGAAAATTTAGATCAGTTATTAGTCAATTTACTCGTAGATCAATTAGAATAGCTTCTACCATTCTTTCTTCTTATCATTCTATTCTTTCTTCTTATCATTCTAGAATAATTCGTGCAACTCCTTCTTCACCTCGTTTTGGAACGAATTTTAATGAATTGGTATTGGTAATTATGGATGAAGCTGAACGTGATGAGTTATAGAAATAATTAAATAAATAATAAAATAAATAATTAATAAAATAAATAAATGTATTACCTTTTTTATTTTATTATATTTTTTTTAATAAAAAAAAATTGAAATAAAAATATTTACAAGTATAGTTATTATACTAATACACATAATTACATATAAAATGTTCAATCCTGATCTAACAAACAACAATGTTAATTACAAAATGATACATACAAGTATAAAAAGTCTTACGTGTATAATAATGTTCTTTGGTATTTACGCAACATTTAAGTTGTTGTCTAATGTAATAAAAATAATCTTTTGGAATATAACAATTTTTGAATATAAATTGTTAGATATTTCGATTATGGTAAGTCTTTTGGTAACAGCATTTATAATATTTATGTCATTCAAAGGATTAGCAGACGAATTAAATAAAATTTTTATAAAATTAAATGATAGTATTATTGAAAAGAATGCAAAAATTAAGGAACTGGAGGAGAAACTAGTAACAAATAATATAAAAATTAGTAAGTTAGAAGATGAAAATATAAATAATTTAACAAATTTAGTAATAAATCTAAATATAGAAGAAAGTTCGATACCTGAAAGTGTAGAAGAAAATAAAAGACCAAAAAGGTATAGAAAAACGAGAATGTATTAATTAATAATAATTTTAATTTTTTTCCTTTATATGCCAAATATAATAGTATTAATCCATTCAAAAAAAATCATCCACATCCATAATTCTCCAATATATCTGTTATAATGTATTTTTTGAATCATTTGTTAGTATTATTAATTAAAAAAAATGTAAAAATTTATCCAAATACATTTTCTTTGGAATATTGAATATATAAAAATCCATCAGGGTCTTTTTCTTGATGATAAAGTTGTCCCATATGTTCACTGGATGATATCATTTTATAATTTATAAATAAGCATAATGCTTGTTCAGGGTTTAATCGCATTCTTTTTCTAATAACATATAAAAATTGTCCTATAGTAAGATCATTAGGAACAAGATATTTTCTTTTATCAATATTAGGTAGGTCTGTTTGATTAAATGATTTTTCACAAATAATAGGTTTTCTATCAGGATATTTTGCTAAAATTCGTGTAGATTCTGCTAATCTATCTTGAAATGAAACTTCATATTTAAAATTATAGTTTAACATTAATAATAATTGATAACATTATATTTAATATTTTGTTTATAATTGTTATAAGTAAGAAGTAATTTGTTTATACCAAGGCGCTTCAGTAATAAATAAACTCCATTTAGCAGTAATAATAAGTACCCAACCAAATAAGAAAAATAACAATGAAGTTTCTGAATTAATTGTTTTTTTTGCAAAACGAGGATTAAAATGATAAATAAGTAATATTGACATAGAAATTATAAAAATAAATTCTGTTCTTTCTTTCAAATATAACAATTTATCATCTATATTTTTTGCTTGATTGCTATTTGAGTGAGAAAAAAAGATATGCCCAATTGCTGAAATAATAAAGACAATTTTAACTAAAATAATAAAAAATATTAAATAATCAACGCCCTTTTCAAATTTAAATTCCATTATATTATTATAAAACATTTAATAATATACGCAAAAAAATAAAAAATAAAAAATAAAAAATAAAAAAAGAATAAAATAATTAATCATTATATAATGCCTTGTTTAACAACATGTATGGTAGCAGTTGCTTTAATAATAGCAATGATATATTTTCATAATGCAACATTAAAAAGTAAAATTGTTCAAGAGTATAAAAAACAATTGCCTTCAAATTTACAAAATCTGTATGAAAAAATAGCGAGTGAAAGAATGCGTTTAAATTATTATGGTTATACATTAGGTTTAATATTATCATTGACAATTATTTTGTATAATTACAAAAAAAAACAAAATAAACTAACAACAACAAGTTTAGTTTGTTTAGTTATTGTGGTTAGTTTTTTAACAAATTATTTTTATTATATTTTAAGTCCAAAATCAACGTATATGTTAGAGCATATAAATTCTCCAGAACAAACAAAAGCATGGTTAAGAATGTATAAAGAAATGCAATACAATTATCATTTTGGTATGGTAGTTGGAATAATTTCTGTAGGAGTATTAGCATTTGCTTTTAGATGCTAAAAAAATTGAAATATCTAACAAATTATATAAATAATAAACAAATAAATAATAAATGGCAACACTTATAGAAAAAACAAGAATGTTCTTTGAAGAATACATTAAAAAGTATTTTAACAAGTATAAAGAAAATAATTATACAATAAATGAACAGGTAAGTCGTATAATTAGTGAGTTTAAATATCAATTTGCAGTAAATTATGTATATTTGTACATAAATAGAGACATTATTGAAATGATATCTGATTATTTTAATAATGATGATATGATAAATATGTATATTACAGCATATCATAATGATGATATGATAAATAGGTACATTGGTTCTAATGTACAACCATATAGAACAACTCATTTACAACTCATATATTTTCTGGTATTTTTAAAAACAGAAGAAAATATAAAATATTTTGAAACCTTTACTGAAAAAATGTTATTTGAAAAAGGTAATCTAGTAGTTTTAAAATAAACTACGTATTTACGTAGTTATTTATTGTTGAAATAGTTTAATACATTCCCATAACTTAGCAGATTCATCCAAAGTAAAAGCGCCTCTTTTTTGCGCTAAATTAATAAAAGTAACAAGTAATTGTAAAGCATCATTTTGTGTGTTAATAGGAACATCAACAAGTCTAACTTGTTTTTTTTCAGGAACAGGAACATGTACAGAATCTTGATTATCCATTTTACATTTAAATAATAATGTTTATTTAAATGCTTATTATTAATAAGTATTTATAAATTCCATAATTTGTGCCATGGTTCACTTATTGAATCATCTCCTTCAATATTAATTTTAAATGGACAACTAAAATCAGCATCTAAAGCAAGACAAGGATTGCATTGTTTATTTACAAAACTAAATCCGGGTATTTCTTTAGAAATATCTTCTGGTTTTACAATAGTTGTTTTATAATTCAAATGATTAATTCCAGTATATTCTTTTTTTTGCATTACAGAATCCGGCGAACATTTAATTGTATTATTCTTATTATTATGTGCTCCATATAATAAGAAATGTCCTTCTTTTGTATTCCAAGCTAATAATTCAGTAACAGCATTTTTATTATATAATTTCATTGCATAATTAAGAGCATATTGTGGATCTATTTTAATAATAGGATTATCAGATACTTTTTCAATATATAATTGTTTTAAGTCGTCAGGCCAAGGCCAAAATCCAGTTTGCAGCAATTCTTCGACTTCTTGAGGAGTAGTTTGTCGTTGTAATTGAGTTAAATTATATTGATTAATATTTTGATTAACTGATTGTTGATAAATATTAAATCTTTTAATTAAATCCGGGGACCATTTTATTGTATAATTTTGAAACCCAGTTTGTATTTTTTTAAAAGTAAAAATAAAAATAAGAATAAGAATAAAAATAAAAGTAAAAATATTATAACTAAATTTCATCTTAAAATATGGTTATAAAATAAAATGTTAAACAATATGTGAAAAACGCCATAGAATGATAAGCATAATGGCAAGTCCAATAGATATTTTGGTGTTATACATCGCAACTAAAATAATAAGAATAAGAAGAATTAAATTTCCTAAACCAGTATTAAATAAACTAACAAAAAGCGTTGGAACAAAAAATAAAACTAACCATAAGCAAATTAACAACGTAAATAATCCAACAAAAAAATTCATATTATTGCGAGAAAAGGCATCCTTCAATAATGTAGTCATTTCTATATATTATAATTCTAAAAAATTAATATAAACCACTTAAAAAGAGTTCATATTAATATAATAGAATAGGATATGAATAGATTACATATTATCAATTTTATTAACGCGCCATGGTATAATCAAATAACAGATTTTTTAGATGAACATCCATCATTTAAGAAATTAATTCCTATTGTTGCGTTAGATGAATATCCAAATGGTTTTAATAAAAATCCTTATGAAGATGATAAAGATGCGCCAAGAAATATATTTGAAACAATTTTATATGGATTGGCACTAGCAGGAGCAGATGTAGATTATGGTAAATCTCAATATGTAATGATACTAAATTATTTTAGAGAATGTGATGTATTTACAGAAGATATGGATTTGCCAGATGATACTCAACCTGAAAAAGTGCCAATTTATAAGGCATTAGTAAATAAACTACTAGAAAAAGATATTATAATAAATGATCTTAAATATGAAGATATGAAAATAATTGAAAGTGTGGAAGGTATGACTGAAAGTACGATTACTCTTCTGCATTTGTTATATGATGAAGTAACAAGTGATAAATGTCTGCCTTATGGAGATAAGCAATTTAAAAGAGGAATGACAATGTTTTATGATATTGAAAAACCAACAAAAGAAAAATTAAAGTTAATAACTGATACATGGACAAATAAAAAAGTGGGATTGATGTTTATTGTTCAATATGCGCATTATTCAGAATTTGTTTAATTAATTAATAAATAAATAAATTAGTTAGTTTCCGGTTGACCCAAATCCGCCATCCCCTCTTAAAGTAGATTGTCCTAGATGTTCAAATGTATCAACAATATTAACATAAATAGGAATTAATCCAGGAGCACAAATTTGTAAAAGTCTTAAATATTCTTGTATATAGTATTCTTGTTCTATACAATCAAACATTCCAATTAAATTGCCTCTATATCCAGCGTCAATGATACCTTGATTATTTGCTAAACGTAATGGTGTTTTTGAAATACTTGAACGAGCATAAGTATAAAATGGAGTAAAATATGATCCATTATTATTATAAATTTTAGCGCAACATTTTATATTAAAATCAACTTTATTTGTAATACTTTTTTTAAATACATTATTATTTATAGGTAAAAATACATCAAACCCGGCATCATAAAAAGGATCATTGAATATTTTATCATTATGTATTTTTGCGTATTTAATGTATAATTGTTTTAAATAATCATCACTACTATCAACAAAAATAGTTAAATGCATAACATTTAAATGTGATGTTTTATTCATAAAATTTAAAAAATCTTGATTATTAGTTAACTCCATTAATAAATTATACAAAATAATATCTTTAAGTTATTTAAAGTTTATTTAAAAAAATTGTTGTAAAAGGTGTTAAATATATAAATATATTAAAAAATGTACTTAAAACTCTTTAAGTACATTTAAAAAAACATTTAATTAAGTTACAAATTTAAATAGGTATACAATGCTTAGCTACCAAATGATATACTTCTAGATTTTGTATATCAAAACTAGTCATAAATGTTCTACATAATGCACAGGTTGGTAAAATATTAATATTATGTCTTTCTAAAATACTTTTTAGACAAAGTCCGCAAAACTGATGAGAACAATTTAGTTTTATTAAATCAACACATTTTGTAGTTTCGTAGCAAATTGGACAATCCATTTCTTTTTCTTCTGTGCTTTCGGTATCTTCATCATTTTCGTCTTTAAACACAAATATTGGCATAATATTGTACCTTCTAACTTCTAGTTGCGCTTCGACTTGTAATTGTGTTTCTAGTTGCGCTTCTAGTCGTAGTTGCGCTTCTAGTCTCTCTTCTAGTCTCGCTTCTAGTCTCGCTTCTTCTTCTTGTTCTGCTAATGCGTCAACTATTGATTGATGCGCTTCTTCTGCGTTGAATTCAATACCCATATTACGAACAAACTCTGTATTCACAAAGTCTGAATCATACATATAATATGGCATCATACCAGATATTATTTCATCATTATCAAATCTCATTAATAGTTGAGATTGAGTTCTATCAATTAATGCTTCTGGTACTAATGTTTCTTCTTCTGACAAAGGAGGAGGATAGTAAATATGAGTTTTAAAATGTTCCCATATACGAGGTATTAATTGAGATTTATTCATTCTTGCATTAAGATGTAAATACTTTACCCCAACTGCCCGCAATATTTTTAGATTAAATAGCGTGTTTATATAAGTTTTACCTAATTCTGTATAATTTTCTATATTATCTGGATAAATTCGTGTTATAATATCTATATACATTTTTTTGATTCTCTCATAATGAATATCAATAAATATATCAGTACATGTTGTAATATTATGACCACGTAAATTACAAAAGGAGCAGGACATTTTAAATGGTTGAGATTAAATAGTATAATAAGTTTTTGAATACTTAAAATAATTTCAATTTTTTATTATAAAAAATAAATCTATTCTATTAAATTTTTTAATAATTCCATATTGGTAAATAGCAAGTCTTGTTCCATACTATAAGTATGATTTATACGACACAATGAATAATAACTTGAAATATTAATATTTTCTTTTAAAATAGGAATTAATTCATTTTTAATATCAATAAGTAGAAGTTCAGAATATATATTTTTAGGTAATGATGTATCACGAATTTTAATTACATGTGTTATTAAATTTGTATTTTCTTCTTCTTGACAAAAACGAGTTATTTTTTCTTGGTCTAAAGGTGCACATTTTTCAAATAAAAACTGCTTTATAAATTGAATATTCATTGTAGTTGTATTTATATAGAATATCTTACCTTTATCAAAAGATAAATCTGGTATTTGAGTATAATAAATATATGGACTTTGTTTAAAAGTATAACTTTCAAATATGGTATTCATTTATTATAGATAATTTGATAATTTTATCTATTTAATAGACATTTCAATTTTTTTTAACAAATTTTTAGTTATTAAAAAATTATAATAACAAACAAAAAAATTGAAATACTTTATTAAAATTATTAACAAACATAAATTAAATCAAATTCTTAGCTTTAACGCGTTCACAAAGTTTTAACAATGAAAAATAATATCAATAAGATTGAAGTTGATTTTGATATTATTGATGAAGAAGAAATAGTTGAAACATTCAACCACGCAGCGCTGCCAGTCGTATCCAAAGAACGTGAAAAGGCTGAGAAAATAGCACTTAAAGCAGTTAAAAAGGCTAAGAAAGACGCTGAAAAAGTAGAGAAATTAGCACTTAAAGCAGTTGAAAAGGTAAGAAAAAACGCTGAAAAAGCAGAGAAAATTGAAAAAGAAAAATTACGTAAAAATGGAATAAAAGAAGGTAAGGAATTACAAAAAAGAATATATAAAAAAAAAATGGAAAAAGAAGAAGGCAAATTTGAAATTAAACGAGATGCTTTTATGAAAATATTTAAGGTAGCAGAGCAACTTGATATAGAAAACCCAGATCAAGGTTATACTATTAATAATATTGTTGAAAAATACATTGAACTTCACGGACATATAACTCCATATAAAATGATGAGGCTTCTTGAAGATAACTACGATATAAATGCTGCTATAAGGGCAATTGTATATGAATCATCCCCCTCATCAATGCAACATTGGTTTCGTTATGGAAAAAGAAAATCAGCCAGAAAAGTATGTCCTTGGATTTTTGCAAATAAAAATTTAGCAATCATTAATAATAAGTATAATTGGAGAAAAACTACTAACGAAATGACAACTGACAAAAAGAATGATACAGGACTTTGGTATTATATTAAAGAAAGAGATATTGAATTCTCTTGGAAAGAGGACAAATATGGACCTTTGCCTAGTAGAGAACAATTAATTGCTGCTGAAGAGAGTGGAGAAAGAGTTATAGGAGTTAGAAATAATTAAATTTAGTTTAGTTTATTTAATTTGTAAGTTATAATAAAGTATTTATTTTTTTATTTTTCTTGTTTTGTTACCAATTTTTTTGCTTTTTTTTGTTTTTTCTACTTTTAAATTTTTATAATATTTAAATATTTTTTCATAACTATAAAAACGATTTTGTTTATCCAAAGTTCTTCTTTTTTTTCTTTTCCAAACTACTTTAAAATCGCTTGGCGCAGTTTCTTCAGAAATGAATACACAATTATTTTGACTCCATTTTCTCATTGTTTCCCAAAATTTATCGTGGTCAAACTCTCCTGTGGAGTATCCTTCAGTAGCCTTATAAGGCGGGTCACAATATATTAACATATTATTAGGTTTAAATTCTGTATATGATTTATTTAAAAATCTTATATTATCTCTTGCAATTAATGGTTGAATTTTTTTTACTGAATTTTTAAACTCTTCCAAAAAATTTCGTCCACTTTTTCCAGCCCATTTTTGAGCATATCCTGCAAAATATTTGCCACCAAAACTTAAACCGAACCCAGCAATTGCTTTCAATGCATTTGGACTTTTCTCATTTTTTAATTTATTATATTCTTTTTCATTAATATTGTTTGGTATTTTTAATGAATTTGTTTGCAATAATTCCCACATTTTTATTAAATCAGGTTGAATATCTGATGCTATATATTTTGTATAACCATTATTAGTCATATTTTTAAAAACTCCTAATGAACCACAAAAAGGTTCTAAGTATCCAGTTGCCTCATTTGAAGGACATTCCTTTGTTACAAAATCTGCTATTAATTTTCCTATTCCATGCTTTCCTCCAAGATATTTCATTTATATATATAAATATATAAACCTACTCATTTTTTTTTGTTTGTTAGTATAATTTAGCATCAACTAATAAATAACAACAAATTTTTAGTTAACTCTAAATTATACTAACAATTAAAAAAATTGAAATACTTTTAACAAATAAGATGAGAAGTATCAATAAAACCCTTAAACTGATTTCAATCAAAAATGACAAGCAATTTTAACCTTAATTTACTCGCTGAAACCCAGCCTTCCATTTGCATTCCGCGTGTTTTCAATAATATTGCTGAGAAAAAAATTCGTCAAGTATTTGATGAACTTAATCTCGGTAAAATTAGTCGCATAGACATTAAGGAACGTAAAAATGAAAAGGGTGAGGTGTTTAACCGAGTGTATATCCACTTTGAGAAGTGGTTTTGGAATGAAGATGCGCAAACTGCGCGTAGAAAATTAATATTAGGTAAGGAAATTAAAATTATATATGATAAACCTTGGTTTTGGAAGGTGTCTGCCAGTAAATGGGAACCGCCAACCAACCAAAAACTTTTATTACAGGATAACTTGAGTCAAAAACAAGTAAAACGTTCATCATCAGTTTATATTAAATTTGATGATGAAGAAGATGTTACCGACGAATTTGGTCGCAGTTTACATCTTAGCGATTTAAATACCGACGAATTCGGTCGCAGTTTACATCTTAGCGATTTAAATACTAGTACTGATAAATTTGGGCGTGATTTAAGTCTTAGTGATTTAAATACTAGTACTGACAAATTTAAAAGTGATTTAAGTCTTATCGATTTAAATATTAGTACTGACAAATTTGGTCGTGATTTAAGTCTTAGCGATTTAAATACTACTGACGAATTTGGTCGCGATATAAGTCTTAAAAGAGATTACGATGAGAGACGACGCATAGAATGCATTAATAACTTTAGACCAATTAACAGAAGATTAAATGATAGAAGATTAAATGACAGAAAAACAAATGACAGAAGATCAAATGATAGAAGATCAAATGATAGAAGATCAAATGATATGAGAAAACCAATTGAAGAACGTGTTAAAGAAATAGAAGAAGAACCTATTGTAGAAGAACAAAAAATGATACCATTTGCCTCAGTCACTGAAGATGTAGATAATTTAAATATTCCAAAATTTGATATTGATTATGGAGCTCCTTTACCTGTTCCTAAGATTAATCGAAAGATTATTAAGAAACCGAATGTTTCTGTTTCAGTCCCAATTCCAATCCCAAAAAAACCAATTAATTGGTATGATGAGGTTGATACGGATGATGATGAAGAAACAAATGATACAGATGTTTTCTTAACTCAAGTCTTTAACAAAATTAGTATCAATGATAATGATATTAGACCAAGATCTCCAGATTATCCTTCACCAAAAAATCAAGAAGAAGAAGAATTTGATATTTATGCAGACTTAGATTTAGATTTATAAAATAGTTAGAAATAGTTAGAAATAAATAAGTTATAAATTAATTAATTAATTAGTTTTTTTTATTACATTTCTCTTAACCCAGGAATAATATTTCCAAATTGTTTATTATGTTTGTTATCTACTATTATTTCAACTGATTTTTGTGTTTCCGGCATTGAAAATAAAATAACTCCATCATGTCCTTGTCTTTGACTTTGTCCTCGTCCTCGTCCTCGATTTCTGGAAAGTGTCATAAATTCTGGATGTTTTCTTCGTCTATGTGTAATTGGTTTCCGTCTATGTGTAATTGGTTTCCGTCTATGTGTAATTGGTTTCCGTCTATGAAGTCTTTTTGTTTGTTTCTTCATATATTATTATGAAGAAAAATAGTATTATTTTCGTTAAAGTAATAAATTTAAAATATTCTATTTTTCAATGACAAATTATATTTTAAAATCAATAAACGAATGTACATACAATTTAAAAATAAACGGAGAATATAATATATATCTTTACAAAGTAATAGAAAAATTTATAAAAACCTCAAATTTGGATTATGAAACTAGTAGTATTTATTTTTGCGCTGAAAATGTGATACCATTAAAGGATTATTTGTTAAAAAATAATAGTTTATCTCATAACAAATGTATTAAATTAATATATGATTTAACTAATCAAATATTATATTTAAAAAAATTAGGATATTCATTTTATGGGTTTGATATAAATGATATACTAGTAGTAGATGATATATTTATGTTTTGTAGTACGCAATATGTATTACCATTAGTAAATGAGTTAATAATATTTTATAGTCCAATAAAAAAAGCGTATTTTTCAAATCCAGAGTTATTAAATTTAACAACTTTGCCGTCTGAAATTAGTTACAAATGTAGTTATTATAGTTTAGGAACCTTAGTTATTTATTGTTTATTAAATGCTTATATAAAAAGGTTTGAACAAATAGAAAAAGTAATTGAACCTTTATATAATACTAAAATTTATTGGTTTATAAAAAGATGTTTGGATTCAGATATAAATAAAAGAGAATTATTATTGATTTAATATAGTAATAAGTTTTTATCTATATTTATGATATATATGTCATTAGCAACGTTTAAAAAAAAATCAATAAATAGCGCGTCAAGTGCAACTAAGCGATCTGGTAAACCAACAAACGAGTATTGGATTTATCAAGGTCCATATGGTAGAAAAGGTAATTTGCCATCTGCTATTTTTAACGCAAGTTTGGTAGGACCAAATGGTAATGTTGGTGGAAATTATTATAATGGTTCAAACGCAGGATTTTCTATTACAGGTTCAAATAGGAATGTAGGTGGTATTGGAACCAGCATGAGATTTAGTAAAAGTGCGACACCTTATCGTGGTAAGTATCCAAAAGGTTGGGGAGGTTCAAAAGGTAGATATCCAGATGGTCCAAATGAAGTTGTATTAAATATTATGCCAGTTCAGACAGGAGTGGCAATTCAAAATTCAATAGTTAAACCTCCAGTTTTGAGTACAAAAGGTATGTTAGCAAGAAGATTTAAATGGATAAATTCAGGACAATATCCAAATAATTGGGTTCAACCAGTTTATACAGGCAATCAAGTAGATTCTGCAAGTCAAGGATTATATATTCAAAATAAATCAGCAGCAAATTATTGTCATTATGATGTGAATAATACAGAAAATTATATTGCTTACTATAAAAATTCAGGTCCGGCAGGTTGTCACACAACCCCTGCTCGTGGTTATACTATGAATATTCAACAAGCAAATGCGCCTTATACAAAGACTTTATATCAACCAAAAGATTCAAGTGATTATACTTTACGTGTTCAACGAAAATGCCAAAATCCAGTAGGATTTCAAAAACCATTTCCATATGCGGTTCAAACTGGTACAGGTGTTCTTAGAGGAGGTATTAATGTGAATAATGTTGCAAATGCTTGTAATACATCTAATAGTGTAATATATCCTCCTGATTGGTATACAGGGGCATCAGTATTAAAAGCAGATGGTTCAAAAACAACTTTAGAAGATCAATTAATTAACCAATAATATGTTTATTCTTTTTCTTTCTTATCAACAATATTTTCTTTTACAATATTTTTGATAATTTTGTTATAACTTTTTTCACATTCTTCCTTGGTTATTCCTGACATAGAGTTACTAACAATTTTTAAATATAAATTATTTTTTTTTGAATTGATATCAGTACAATCAGGATTAACTTTTTTCCATTCAGAAATAGTGTTAATATTTTTATTAGCAATATGTTTAATAGCATTTGTGAGTATAGGTTTAGTATCAGTTTCTTTAACCCATTGTCCTTCATTTTTAATATATAAAACTTCTCGTTTTTCATCAGTGCAATGAATAGGTCTTGTATGAACATTCATAGAGTTGAGATTATTATTAATAATATCAGAAATGCCATTAACATATCCAACTCTGCCTGTATTTTCAAGATCATCAAGTTGAACTTTGATAGATTTAACAAAATCGTCAATATTAATGGCATCTTTACAAGTTTCATTTAAATAAAAGTGAAGATTAAATGTTTTGTTATGAGAATTGATATTGGTATTAGTATTAGTATTGTTATGAGAATTGGTATTATTGCAACCATTTTTCATAAGTTCAATAACAGTAGTTTTTATTACTTCAGTAAAAAGTTCAAATTGATTTGTATCATTGGTTTCTTTATAATTTATTTTATCGCAACTTTTTTTATGTTTCCATAATCCATTTCTGGAAACATAAACTTTATTACAATTAAAGCATATATGGGTTGAATTATTATTGCGATTTTTTTCTACTTTTGTGTCACCTAGCGTCACCTTTATATGTTTTGATGTGAGTAAGTGTTTATCATAATTAAATTTATTGCTCGTAGTATAGTCACAATTTTCGCAATAAAAATATTTTGCTACTTTTTCACTACTTTTTGTCACCATTTTGTCACCCATGTAGTAAAATATACAAAGTTCTTAAGTATTTTTTACAAAATATATTTTATGTTATCATGACAAAATATTTCACATAATTTTGAAAAGGATAGCATTATAGTAACAAGTCACTTTTCAAAACATTTTGTAGAAACTATATTAAGTTTTCTCCACTTTGTGGGAGACATTTTAAAAATGTCCATTTTGTTGCAACTAATAGATATTATTGATTATTGAACTTAAAGAACTTAGAAAACTTGTACAATCAATAGCCTAGAACTATTTTGCTTGTATTACAATGACATTTTAAATTGTAATTTGTTTGCTACTTTTTACTACTTTTGTGTCACCTAGCGTCACCTAAAAGATTATGGTAACAAAAAATGTGGATCTAAATGTTTTTGATTGCTTGTAACCCAGTAACAAATTTAACAATCCAAAATATTTTGCTACTTTTTGCTACTTTTTTGTCACCGAATGTCACCTTGTATAAAATATTGTCTAGATTTAAAAATAAAAAATAAAAAAGTTATGGTAACAAAAGTTTTTACTTAATTTTGAAAATAAGAGCATTATCGTAACAAGTCATTTTTCAAAATATTTTTTAGAAAGTTAATTCAGTTTTTCTATTTTAGACATTTTAAAAATGTCCATTTTCAAAAATCCCAACCGACTTTTAAAAATTTTGTTGCAACTAATAGATATTATTGATTATTGAACTTAAAGAACTTAGAAAACTTGTACAATCAATAGTTTAGAATTAGTTTGCTTGTATTACAATGACATTTAAATTATAAAATGTTTGCTACTTTTTACTACTTTTGTGTCACCTAGCGTCACCTAAAAGATTATGGTAACAAAAAATGTGGATCTAAATGTTTTTGATTGCTTGTAACCCAGTAACAAATTTAACAATCCAAAATATTTTGCTACTTTTTGCTACTTTTTTGTCACCGAATGTCACCTTGTATAAAATATTGTCTAGATTTAAAAATAAAAAATAAAAAAGTTATGGTAACAAAAGTTTTTACTTAATTTTGAAAATAAGAGCATTATCGTAACAAGTCATTTTTCAAAATATTTTTTAGAAAGTTAATTCAGTTTTTCTATTTTAGACATTTTAAAAATGTCCATTTTCAAAAATCCCAACCGACTTTTAAAAATTTTGTTGCAACTAATAGATATTATTGATTATTGAACTTAAAGAACTAAATATTTAAATGCATTTTTATAAGTACTAGAGGAAAGCAATATGTTACATGTTGGCGATATTTTGCGATATTTGGTTGACAAAAGTTGCTATATATATTTATGGTATTACATTATATTTTATAATTTAAAATAATTACTTGGATTACAATGACATTTTAAATATAAAATAATGTTTGCGATATTTGGCGATATTTTTGATTTCCAAAAGTTTCCATATGGGTTTATGGTGTTACAATATTTTTACAATTAAAATAATTAACTTGTATTACAATCACATTATAAATATAAATATTGTTTGCGACATTTTGTTTCCAAAAGTTTCCATATGGTTTTATGGTGTTACAATATTTTTACAATTAAAATAATTAACTTGTAATACAATGCCAATTTAAATTATAAAAATTTTTGCGACTTTTTTGTCACCGAATGTCTTCCAAAAGATTATGGTAACAAAAATGTGTAGCACAATGATTTTGTTTGCTTGTAAATTAGTAACATATTTAAATTATAAAAATGTTTGCGATTTTTGGCGATATTTTTGGTTGCCAAAAGTTGCCATATAAATTTTTGTCTAGTTTTAAAATAAAAAATGTTAAAAGTTATGGTAACAAAAGTTTTTACTTAATTTTGAAAAGGATAGCATTATCGTAACAAGTTATTTTTCAAAATTTTTTTAGAAACTAGACTCAGGTTTTCTCCACTTTGTGGGAGACATTTTAAAAATGTCCATTTTGTTGCAACTAATAGATATTATTGATTTTTGAACTTAATAGAAAAATCAATACATTTATATCAAACTGCTAGAAGAAACAGGTAATTTTTTCCATACCTCAAAAAACTTGTTGTAACAACACCCCCAGCCTCCACATTCTGTATAGTCTACAACATAATTATTTTGTATCAATATATTGTCCACGTCATTTTTTCTTGATATGTCCAAATAATCATTTTCCATGATTATTAAATTAATATTATTTAATATTTGGGGCATATCCATTAAAATATAATAAAATGCTCCTTCGCAATCCAATACTAATGTGTCAAACTCTATATTATATTTTGATTTTAAATCATCTAGTGTAATGGTATTAACCCAACTATACCCCTCCTTTAAAATGTCGCTTGGTATAGTATCCCAACCTTGTTGAATTAGTTTTCTGTTTGATAATGCCGAACTTTCGATATGGAATTTAAAATTATTCAAGTCTCTATTTTCTTCTAATAGTTTTGCTGTATTTACATCACTTTCTAATGTAACCAAATTTGCATTATCCCGTAAAATAGAAGCAATAACTAATGAATTTCTTCCTATATTTCCACCAATTTCTAGAACTTTTTCATTTCCGGTTAAATACCTAACCGCCATTTTTTGTTCTGGTAGTTCATCGTTTAAACTGCCGTGGTTTATTTTTAATTTAGAGTGTATACTTTGTATGGCATAATTAATCTCGTTATCATGTCTAGTAGTTATTGTATTATCTATTAGATTTATTCGTATTTCTGTAAGATTGTCGTATTCGGTTGAAATGTTGTTGTTGATTATTATTATTTTTTTTAAAATTCCATTTAGCGGTTCGGTAAATAGTTAGCTCTATTATGGTCAGATGAAGGAATTTTAATAACATTATTTGTTGTTAATTGTAATAAACAAATATTGGTTACATCAATGAATGTGGCGTCTGCTCCATACAATATTTTCATTATATTTTATAAAATATAAAATATAAAAATAATATAAACTAAACTATTTACCTTTTAAATAAAAAAAGAAATAATAAATGAAAAAAAGAAATAAACTTTAAATTCTGTAAAATAATATAAATGTATTAAAGATATATTTATAAAATGTATTAAATGATAATAGGAATGTGTGGTTTTAAATCATCAGGTAAAGATACTATTGCGGACTATTTAATAAAAGAATATGGTTTTAAAAAAGTAAGTTTTGCTTCTACATTAAAAGAGATAATATCAATAATGTTTGGTTGGTCAAGAGATAAACTAGAAGGAATAACAAAAGAAGATCGTGAATGGAGAGAAAAAATAGATCCATGGTGGTCAAAAAAATTAAAAATGCCATTATTAAGTCCAAGATATGTAATGCAATATTTGGGAACAGATTTATTTAGAAACAATTTTCATTCGGATATATGGGTAAAAATAGTAGAAAATAAGTTAAATAAATATGTAGAAGAAGATATGAATGCTAATATAGTAATAACAGATTGCCGTTTTAATAATGAAATAAATATGATATTAGAATTAGGAGGTAAAATAATTCATGTTCATAGAAATTCACCAAGAGAGGTAAAATGTATACATAGTTCTGAGATGGAATGGATAAAATGTTATAAAGATTATGATATAGAAAATGTTGGTACAATTAAAGAATTAGAAGAAAATGTTAAATATATTTTAGAAAAACTACTTAAAGACAAATTAAGTATTTAAATTGTAGGGATCCTACCAATTTAAGCAGCTTGGCGCAGGGGAAGCGCATAGGGCCCATAACCCTAGGGTCCGAAGATCGAAACTTCGAGCTGCTAAAATAACGCACCAATAGTTAAATGGCAGAATACCAGATTGCCAGTCTGGAGATCCGAGTTCGATTCTTGGTTGGTGCAACTTAATTGGTCTTATGATGTAATGGTTAGCATTCCAGACTTTGAATCTGGCAATCTGGGTTCGAATCCCAGTAAGACCTTATAAATAAATATTTTATTACATATTTTATTAAATATTTAATAAAACTTATAACGCTGGCGCAATTTCATATAACTCATAATATTCATCATAATAAGAATCATTATTTATATTTACAATAGAATTAAATGGATCCATTATATTTTTAATAAAATTATTCATTTCTTCTGGATTTTTAACATTTTCACCAAATATTAAATTATATAGATGTCTATTTCTTTTACTTTCACCATCTTTTATTTCTTTGTGAAACATTTGATCTATTATTGAAAACGCGGATTTAAGTAAAATAATTTCTTGAATTAAATTACGCTTCTTTTTAAATAACTTTATAATAATTTTGGATATAATTATTATTTTTGTTTTATCACAATTATTATTAATTTCCTGAATATATTTTAAATGCGTAAAATATCGTATTTCATTTTTAACATTTGTTAAATCAGTAATAATTTTTTTTCTTTGATCTGAAATTCTTTTAATAACTGAAAAAATATTTGTATTATAAATAACAGGATATCTCATTCTAATTGTTCTTGGAATTATAAATTGATTTGTTTCTTTAATTTCAGCAATTTTTTTTTCAACATCATCTAATTTTTTTTTCATTTCTTTTTCTATATCTAATGTATCATTTTTAATTTTTATTTCTTTTTGTATAATTTCATCTTTAATAACATTTAATTCTTTAATGTCATTACCAATATCAACATCTTCTTTCAGTTTATAATCAAGTTTTTTTTCAAATATTTGTTCTTTTTCTTTTAATTGTTCTAATTCATATTCTTCTTTTTGTAAACCATTATATCTAAAAAGTAAAACAGAACCAGATGTAAATTCTACAGTAGTTTGCAATTTATCATATTGATGAGCTGATATTTTATGTGCTTCAGATGCAGCGTCTAATTTTAAATAATTTATAATAGCCAATAAAAATGAAATACACCCATTTAATGCTGAAATAAAAAGAGGACCCCAAGAAAACTGATTAGCATAAGATGATAATACAGTAGCCCCAGTTGAAAACATTAATGAAGGCATCATATATAAATTTAAATGAGTTTCACAATATGATTTAGCTTCCATATAAACTATTTTATGTCCTTTTAAATAACTTGCTAAAATATCTAAAGCACTACTATATTGATGATTTATATCATAATATGATTTGTTTATTTTATATTCAACATCTTTTAATTCTAATTTATTAAAAGGCGGCATATTTTTAATTTTTATATTATCCATTAAATTTAACATATTTTCATCTTCTGAACAATAATCAAAATTATTTTCACTTTTTAAATTAATAAATGTTTGGATGTCTTTTTGTTTAAACGTATTATTTATTCCTTCTTCCATTTGACTTAATATATTTTTGTCTTCAAGTAATTTAGAAATTTGACTATCTTCTTCTTCATCTGTAATATTTAAACTAATATGTTGAATTTCTTCCATATTAAATATAAATATTTAATATTTATATTTAATATATGTTAAATACCCGTAAAAGACAAAAAAAAAGTGTTGTTAGAGGATGGGCACAAGAACAACCAAAAACTCGTCAAAGAACTATTATGATGAAAAAATGCGGCAAAAAATGTTTTCTTGGACCAAATAAAAGTTTTCCTATTTGTACAAAAAATACATGTAAAATAAATAAAAAAGGTGTTTATGCCGCTTATATTCGTGCAAGAGAATATATGACAATAAAAGGCACACAAAAATATACAAGAATAGCTAACAAAGCAAAATGTTTAATAAATAAATAAAAAATTGAAATAAAAAAGTATTCTAATTTATAAACCATATTATATTATACAATGTCTAACAATCAAAATTTAAACAAGTATCAATCAAAGTCTCTTCAAGAATATTATATAAAAGTTGTAGAAATTAAAGATCCATATATTGGAAATGGTTGGGGATGGTTTGTTGATTTAGATTTAACAAGTATATCAAAATCAAAATCAAAACCAATAAAAATTATACAAAATTATAAATCATCACAGGTATATATAAACTCTATAAAGGAATATCCTAGGATTCGTTCTATGAAATCAATGCAAAATTTACATCAAATGAACAATGAAATGAACAATGAAATGAACAATGAAATGAACAATCAAATGAACAATCAAATAAATAATCTAAGGATAAATCACATGAATTTATACAAGTATTCTAATTTTATTTGTATAAATTTAATTGGAATAATAACTTTTACAATAATATATTATATAATTGATTAATATATCATATATCATTTAACAAATTATAACTTTTTTATAACTTTTTTGTAGGTGGATTAAAAACCATATAATTTGTGTAGTTAAGTATACCACAAGAAGTTTTTCCAAATAATTCTCCAAGTGGATCTATTGTATAATCAAAATAAAATGGATTAGTACTGCTAGCATTAATTGTAACAATATCTTGACAAGGGTTACAATTATTAAATTCACAGGGATTTGCCGGCGGCGGTCCCTTAGACACATTACAAACATTGTATAAATTTGATTTAGTGTATTGCCCAATAATTAAATTACTTTTATTTAATTGTGGTCTAACAATTAAATTACTTTTGTTAGTATATAAAATAGTATTACTTTTATTAGTATATAAAATAGTATTACATTTTCTTTTTTTTCTATTTATATAATCACTTTGATTAAGTTCTTCTTGTAGTGTTCCAAAAGTTGATTTAGCAGGTATTGTTTTAAATGCGTGCGCCATTTATATATACTTAATAATTTTATTTAAAAATATTTATATTACAAATTTTATTTGTAATAAAATTGAATTAAATTTATTATAATATTTGTAATATAAATATTTTTAAATAAAACTTATAAAATATAAATATGTCACAAAGATTTATCTGTGGTTTAAAGTTAAATAAGATTACTCCTACAAATTATTATGATACAACAAATTTAGATGATGCAATAGATTTTCATGATATAAATATTATATATGATCGCCCAAATTTATTCACAATTTTAAAAAATAGAATAAAAAAACAAAAAACAGCAAAGCATAACAAAGTACAACAAAGGACAACAAAGAACAAAAGACAGAATAACAAAAGAAAAAAATGGACATTTTTATTAAAGTTCATAAATTGTTTGAAATGTTAAACAAAAACTATAATCCATATTATTTAAATTTAATATTCTACCATACTCATCTAATAATTGAATTTGTAATTTTTGAATATCTACTGGACCAAAATATTGTCTGGGAGTTGTTATTAGACTAAAATTATCTTTTGATAAAAAATTAAATACATTTCCCTGTAATGAAATACGGGCTATAATATTTTTATTTATTACAGAAGAAGTAAATGCTCCATAAAATCCATCTAAAACACTATTATTAAAATCATCTACAACTAAATAAATATATCTTGGTCCTAATAAATTTATTACTCCCTCTGAAACATAAGTTGTGTTATTTTCATAATAACCATCTCTAAATCCAATTAACCAACCAAATTTTAAAGGCAATGGAGTTTGCGTATCTTTATTACCATAACGATCTGTTACAAAATTTATTGAAAACTTTGTTGTTCCATTTGTTGACCCAACAACCATTTTTGCACTACCACTTTGAAACCCTGAACCACTAGACGTATTAACATCTGCTAAAAATTGTATATTTGTATAACTACCAGTACTATAGGTTACCAAAAAATTGTTTATAAAGTTTTGTAGACTAAGATAATCATAATTACCATCTGGAATAGTTACAATTAATGGTTCTTCATCTACTATTTCTAAAACAAAAAAATTATTACCATATATTTGACTTATTACATAAAATGTATTTGGTAATTCAATTGCAGATAATTGTAAACTAACAACTTTTGATAATTTTAACGGAAGATTAACATGAAAATTTGAAGCTAAGGTTGAATAATAATTTTCTCTAAATCTTGTATCAATGTTGATATTTTTTTTTAAAATTCTTTTATTTAAAGGGTTTATAGTTCCAGGATAAAATTCACTTGGGGATGATTGAGTATAAGGAGTTATAGGTTTTTCTATTATATATGTTGAACCAGCATCTATAATATTTGATTTATCTAATGTTTTATCTAAATTGTATATATTTTTATTTAAAGGCAAATTAGTTTTTAAATTTTCAATAAGTTTTTTTTTAACTTTATCAATAAAATCTAATGTATTTGTCTTAGTTGATGATATAACATTCCTATCATTCATAATATGTTGTCTTAATTTTGTTTCCTTTATTTCAATAATTGTTTCATCATGATTTGGGGGAAGTTCAAATAGTTCTTCTAATTCTATTCTATTATAATTATTGATATTTAAATCAAAATTTGAATTCATTATAGTATATATATATAATATGAATAATTTAGATATAAATTAAAATATATAATAATTTATAAATAATTAATGGAACTAATAGAAATAGATGTGTTATTTCCGATATATGCGTGGTTTTTGCTGGCAAAATTATTATTTTATTTAAATGAGTTAAGTAAGTTAAATAAGTAAAATTTTATTTAAAATAAAATAAAAAAAATTGAAAATTATTTATAAAAAGTATTTACATTTATAAATAATTTTGAATCTGAAAATGAGCGAAACCGAACAAGAGATGATATCCTCTGCATTATCCTTTTTAGCAGAAAATGTAAATCTATATAATTGGCATTTACTTCGTAGTCCAAATCCCAATCGTTATATGTACGACGAAACGGAGGAGTCAATGCATAAATTATACTATAAACTATTCGAAAGAGCAGAAGAAAATAATGAGATAAGTATAAAATTAAAAAATACTGTATTAAAGTTATGTCTAGAAACCGAAGAAGATAATAACTCATGTGCAAGATTATTAAGTCATTTCGTACAAAATCGCCAGCGTGAAATACATCACCATAATCGTCACCCAGAATCTGAGCGTGGATTATGGTTGTTATATCATTCATATTATACGAATGATTATTTATATTTAAAATTGAATAAATTGGAGAAGATTTATATAGATATTTTGTGTCATGATGACACAGAATTACGAAAAATTTCGTATAATCATATAGTTGAAGCTGAAGACAATTTGCCCCAATATAGAATTGGTCCACCAGAGTTAGGAGAGTTAGAATTGGAATTGGAAAATGTATATTTAAGTGATCATATGGGATATGAGGAAGATATAGATAGAGATTTAAGAGATTATGAGGAAGATTTAAGATATTATGAGGAAATAGATAGAGATAGAGAGAGATATTATGAGGAAATGGATAGAGAAATAGATAGAGATATAAGAGATTATGAGGAAGAATTAAGAAATGGAGAATATGATGAATATCAAGAAAATATTCCTGCTTTAAAGATAGTAGATACAAATATTATAATGGAGTTTGATTGTCCAATATGTTTTGAAGAGCAAACAAGTGAAAGTCAATGTGTAACAACGTTTTGCGGACATCAATATTGCGCTCCTTGTTTTGAAAGTATGACCCAATACAAAAGAGTTTGTGCAATGTGCCGTGGAAAAATAAGTGAATATATTGTAAGTATTGTAGCGTAGAAAATTAAAAATAATTAAATTCCTTTTTTCTTTATTTAAATATATAAATTAACATTATTAACACATTAATCATATTTAATAAGTTGTCTCATATATTCTATTTCTTTTTCTTGAGTTGTTAGTATAGTTTCCGCCAATTTTTTGATTCGTTCTGATTGTGTTTTTTGAAGAATTTCGTCACTTGTTAGTACAGCCATCGAATGATGTTCTATCATTTCTTTTAAATAATCTTTATCTTCAATATAGATTTGATTTCGATATAAATAAATAAAAATAGACAAGATAAAAAATAAAATTAAATAATAATACAAACTAATTATACGCATATGAATATCAAACATTAATACTTCTAATAATCCCATTAGCAACGCCATTATTACTGACATGTAAAATTTGCCAACACTAAATGTAATATTTTTATAAGAATTTGTCATAATATAACTCATTACTATGAATTGTATTATAAAACTTCCGATAATCATTGTATACAAAGAATATTTTAATTCCATTATATAAAAATGTATATTATAAATATATAATTATACAAATAACTATTTATTTTTTCGTGTTTTTAATTTTGTCTTTCTAACCAATTTTTTACTTTTACCTTTTTTTCCAAGTTTTATTCTAACAAATTTTGCTATTTCTAATTTATTTTTAAGAATTAAATCAACAACATTTTTGTAAAATGAGCGAAATTTACTACGATGTTTTTTAATTTCATCAAATGAAAACCATTTAATTTGTGTTTTTTCAAATATTTTGCTATCTTTTATTATGTTTGAATCTAATTTTTGTTGCAAAAATTGTTGATTATTATTATAATAATGAGGTAATAACTCATCATATTCCATAGGAAAAATATGACATCTATATGTATTATATCCTTCAGATTTAAAATCAATATTATATGTTCCATATTTATTTAACATTTTTTTGATATTATTAGTACTACCTAAAAATCCAGTAAGTTCTTCTTGCCCTTCTCTAATAGCAGTTTTAATAAATGTTTCGCCTTTATCAGTTCCACCCCCAAAATCACTCCAACCCGGATTTTCATCAATATCTCTTTCTTTGCCAAATAAGAAATAAATCTTCCCTTTATGTAATGTTATTGGTAAAATGCTTCCTCCCATATAAATAGAAAATATTATTTAGATAAAATATTTTTCCAATATATATGAAAACAAAAGACAAAAAACTAACAAGAAATAATAAAACCCGTAAATTAAAATTTATAAAAAATATTATGTTGCCAAATTTAACACCAAAAGATATAAATGAAGTTAGTGAAGTAATTTTTCAAGAATCTTTAACCCCATCTTTAACCCCATCTTATTCTCCAAGTATAAATAAAGAATTAGTTACACTTAAATCAATATCAAGAGAAAAAGTAATTGATTGTAATAATGAAAAAGCATTTGAACTTAAAGACCCTTTGCAAATAGGTATATCTGAAAAATTGTTTGGTAAAAATTGTTTTCCATATCATGACCCAAATGCGGTAAAGTTTTTATTAAAAAATTTATCAGCAAATAAACATATTAATATTGATAAAATAGTTCCACCAATACAAAGTCAATCAAATTGTTGGTTTAATACTATGTTTGTTACATTATTTGTTAGTGATAAAGGACGTAAATTTTTTCATTTTTTTAGGCAACTTATGATTGAAGGCATACAAGCAGATGGTTCTTCTATTCCTCCAAAACTTAGAAATGGATTTGCATTATTAAATTATGCAATTGAATGTTGTTTAACTGGTAATAAATACGCTTATATTTTAAATACAAATGCAATTATTAATAATATTTATACAAATATTCCCCAAAGTTATAAAGATAAATTACCATATATTACAAATATAGATGAAGCCGGAAATCCGATTAGATATTATGATAGTTTAATTTATTATTTAAATAACAAATCAATTCAAGTTGCTTTTATTCAAAATACAAATGATAAATGGAAAGATAAAATTTTAAATCAAATTCAAAATAAAATCCCACATATAATTATTTTAGAATTTTATGATAAAGAATCTAAAACAACAACTAACAAACAACAAAGTTTTGTTGTAAAGGGGAATAAATATATACTTGATAGTATTATTATTCGTGATACAAGTCAACAACATTTTTCAGCAACATTAACATGTGAAGGCAAAGAAATTGGTTATGATGGTATGAGTTTTCATCGTATAGTTCCTTTTAATTGGAAAAAATATATTAATTCTAATTTTTTTTGGGAATTTGTAGGAACACCAGGAAGATTAAAATGGAATTTTACACATGGATATCAAATGTTAATATATTATCGAGTTAAATAAATTAAATTTGCAATTTTTTCTGAAGCTAATTCTGATGGTTCAATATCATATACAAAATCATTTGGAGATTTAAGAACTGAATTTAGATCTATTACATTATACATTTCTCCAATCCCATTTGAATATTTATTAATTAAATCATTCCAGAAATCTATTAGTTGTTTATATGATTGATATCTCGGATTTGCTGGTAAATATAAATTCATTATATTTAATTTAGTGCTCCCAAGTTTTGTTCTAAATGCTTTAAGAAATTCCATATAAGAATTAAATAATTTTGTTAGTTCAGAACTAGTTAAATTAGAGCGTTTATTTAAAATATCATTGCCTCCTGCTGAAATAAATATATATGTTTCACCCTTATTTAAATCTATTGGAATTTTATCTAACTGACTATAAAGATCATTAATTGTGCTATTATCTTTAGAAACATTTAAAATATTATTAGTTTTTGTTTTTAAAATATCTACAACAGATTTTCCTGAAGAAACATAATTCGAATTATTTAAAACACTATCTCCCATTAATATTACTTTATTATTGTTAGTTAATCCTTCTTTTACTTTTAAACTATGAAAATAAGCACAACTAAATATTACAATTATTGAAACACTAATGATCAAGAATGTATATATACTTTTTGTAAACTTAGGAAAATAAGTCATATAATATAGTTATATAAACTATTTCACTATATTATATATGAATAAGACAAATAAGAAAATTACAGGGTTTACTGAAACATTACAACCAATTGCAGTTACAAAACCAAATATTAATACCAATGTGTGTTTGCCTATTTATATGAATGGACTGAATTCAAATAAGATAAATTTTTTACAAAGTGAATTTCCAAATTTAACAAAAATAAAACCATTCATAAGATTAAATCAAAATTCAGTAAAAATTGAAAAAAAAGAGAAGTCTAAAGTGAGTTTTGTTATTCCTAACAAAACAAAAACACCCACTAAAAAAAACACAAACCCTAAAAAAAAAAAATTTAGTGTTTCCATTCCAAAATCAAAAACTAAATCTAAAACAAAAAAAGCATATACTATTTAATTTATTGAACCTATTATACTATTTGTAAAATTATCATCTTTTTTCATTTTAATATTTCCCATAATATATTTATTAGCAATATTATAAGTTAAATAAGCAAAAAAGGTCCCTATAATAACTCCAATAATAAGTTGTAAAATAGTATGATTATTATATAAATAACGTTGAAATAATGAAATAGTAGATATTGATAAATATAAAGTTGTAATAAAATGGTCATTCAATGTCATAATAATAAAGACTAAACAATATCCACAATTTTGAGCGTGACCTGATGGCATACCAAATTTATCAAACCCAATGCGAGCACCATTAACTATTCCAATTTCAATTGCTTTTTGGTCAGTTGTTGGTCTTGGTTCTTTTATTAGTAATTTTAAAACAATATTTAAAATATTATTAAAAATAAATCCAACAACAAAAAAATAGAAATATTTATACATATTACGAAGAAAAAATATAGATAGAATAAATAAAATAATAGGAGCATATAACCCAATATAATCTAGCAATAAATAAAGTTTCATTAATATATATAACCCTTCATTTTATCTATAATAATTTCAGTAAATTCAAATGGTATTTTAAACAATAAAAATTGTATAATTTAATTATTTTTATTGCTAATAATATTATAATATTATATGTACTCTTTACAAAATAATAATAATATAAATTTTACACTAATATATTTGGATGAGAATTGTTCATTAGATACAAATACTGTAGTATTTGAAAATGTTGCGGAACGTTCCTTCACATATAATGCCATTGCTCAATATGTTATACCTTTATCAATGTGGACACAAATATTTCAAATACAAATTAATGATTTTAATTTAAATGACCCACAAACAAATGATACCAAGTATATAATTAATTCTGTAGATGTAGATAATTTAAATAACTTTATATGTGAAACCCCTATAGGTCAAAATGCCATTGTAACAAATGAAACTGCAATTGGTAAAAACACAATTTTAAACTCGCCATATTTAAACCAATGTATAAATCACGATTATGTTAGGTATTTAGCAAAATCATTATTTAATACGTCATATGCTACAAGTTTATTTATAAATCGTGACAAACTCATTAGTTCTGTTGGCAAATCAATAAATGAAGCGTGGAATAATATGTATCAATTAATACAAAACATATCTAATAATGGGCTACACCCTAATTTACTTGGGGCATCAGGGTTTAAATATTTTACAGATGAAGAAATACATTCTCATAATATATGTAGGGAACTATATTTACAACTAATTTCACAAAAACCTGAACGTTTTAAAAATTTACTAAATTGTACAACCCCTCAATATTTACCAATATTTACTGGAGATACTATTAGCATTCGTATTATTATTAACCCAAATATTGGTCAACCTACTTTTGGAGGAGATCCAATTCAACCTAGAAAATATATAATTAAATTTATACTATCCTAATTCTAAAATATTAAATTTAATTATACTAAATTCAACACCATTATATAAACGCGAAGATTTGCTCTAATTTCAGTATCTTTTGCTGAACCTTGGAATGATTCTTGGGTCGGATGAGGTTTTAAACCTACTCGAATTAGTATTTGATCTCCTACTTTCAATGGAAGTTTATATAAATTTCTAGCAGCAGGGTCTACGCGAACTGCCTGCCCTGAACCAACAGCAATTTCAATGGATGTCAAATCAGTAAATCTTGAAGGAGCTCTAGATACCAACATTTTAAATAATTCACAACCAAAATTAAAATAGTTATCTGTAGCTCGACTTCCCGCTAATTGGTATTTATGGCCCTCACTACCTTGAAGGAAGGAGTTTTCGGCCGAGTCTCCAGTGATAGAATTATTTAGTAAATCTTGGGCACATGAGTCCCAAACTTTATTAAGAGCATCATCAACAGAGGTAACTAAATCCTCTTCATTAATAAATAGGTCAACTCCAAATGGTGTATTAAATAATCTATTTGCTAAATGTCTGATATAATCTTTTCCAACAACTAGGTCAGAATTTGATAATGCGGTTCCTGCCGCATTCACTGAACTAACCTTTCCATTACCAACAACTGCTGAAGGCAATCCAATTGCCACTGCATTTGGTATATTGTAGGAGTCTATATAAAAACGAACGTCGGTAGCAGCTACATCATCGACGTCAAAATGATCTGTTTGGAAAACAAACATACTACGAATAGTTTCTAAAGCAACATTACATTGAGCAACTGCATCCCATTTTTCAAAAGCAGGGATGTAAGGGGCTGAAGAAATGATGCCTAGCTGATCAATTCGTACCATTTTATCCAAAGAAACCAAAGACATTTGAAGTGCTCCTGCTGCAAGGAGAGCTTCTGAAAGGGGTGGAATGGGAATGTCGGTAGGCACTATACCACCGGAACCGGAAGAATTACTTACATCAAAATCTGAACTACTCATTTGTATATTATTCTAATATTAAAAAAATTACAAAAAAAATAACTTAAATAAAATTTATACTAAATAAAATTTATACTAAATAAAATTTATACTAAATTCAACACTATTATATAAACCCGAATATTGCTTTGAATTTCAAGATCTTTGGTTGAACCTTGGAATGAATCTTGGGCCGGATGAGGTTGTAAACCTACTCGAATTAGTATTTGGTCTCCTACTTTCAATGGAAGTTTATATAAATTTCTAGCAGCAGGGTCTACACGACTTGCCTGGTCCGAATTAACAGCAAGGGATGTCAAATCAGTAAATCTTGAAGGGTCCATAGATACTAACATTTCAAATAATTCACTTCCAAAATTGCAGGTGCAACAACAATCTGTTTCCGGTAAGTATTTATAGTTTCCTACACCTTGAAGATTCTCGTTTTGTCCAGTGTTAGAAATATCTTGTAAATCTTGGGCACATGATTCCCAAACTTTATTAAGAGCATTATTAACAGAGGTAACTAAAACCTCTTCATTAATAAATAGGTCAACTCCAAATGGTGTATTAAATAATATATTTGCTAAATGTCTGATATAATCTTTTCCAACAACTAGGTCAGAATTTGATAATGCGGTTCCTGCCGCATTCACTGAACTAACCTTTCCATTACCAACAACTGCTGAAGGCAATCCAATTGCCACTGCATTTGGTATATTGTAGGAGTCTATATAAAAACGAACGTCGGTAGCAGCTACATCATCGACGTCAAAATGAACTGGTTGGAAAACAAACATACTACGAATAGTTTCTAACGGAACATCACATTGAGCAACTGCATCCCATGTTATAAACCATGGGATGTAAGGGGCTGAAGAAATGATGCCTAGCTGATCAATTCGTACCATTTTATCCAAAGAAACCAAAGACATTTGAAGTGCTCCTGCTGCAAGGAGAGCTTCTGAAAGGGGTGGAACGGGAATGTAGGTAGGCACTATACCACCGGAACCGGAAGAATTACTTACATCAAAATCTGAATTACTCATTTGTATATTATTCTAATATTAAGAAAATTACAAAAAAAATTAACGCAAATGAGGTGTATTACTTATAATTATTATATAATTGTTTTATTTCCAATATTGTAAAATAATTATACCCGTTTAAATCCAATACTTCTCCATATTGATTTAATATTCGTATGCTTAATTTGCTTAATTTAATTGGTCCAAAATATTCTCGCGATTTATTAATTCCATCATTTGTATTATAGACTATTGCATTTGCCCCTCCAGTAATTGGAATAACTGCAATAATATTATCAGATACATAATTATTAGGACTTACAAGAGAAATTACTGAATTTGTTGTAAAATTGTTATGATAATCATTAACCTCTAAAAATAAATAGTCATTTTGATAGTTTCCATATGGAAATTCACTTTCTAGATAAGCTTCATATATATTATTAATTGAATAATTATAATGGGTATTATTACGAGTGATAGTATATTGATTTAGTTTAAACCCAAGTATATTTGCGGAACTTTTAAAATAATTTAACATTTGATTATGTGGTATGTCACAAAAAGAAGTATCGTTAAAAATAATTTGGAAACTAAAATCAGGTGAGTAATAATTATTTGTATTATCAAATGGGTATATTACTTCGGCGTCATTATCGCTAGGATGTTTAGCTCGAAATACAAGTTTAGAATCTATGTCGCTAATCGATACTAATAAATAATTTAATCCTTCTTTATTATAATAAAAATAATTGTTTAAATAGTTAACTATGGAAACACTATTGTAATTTCCATCTTCAATAATAATTGAGTGTGTCTTATCTTGAACCGGTAAATTATTAAATAGCATGTTGAATAATTTTATAGTAAAAACATTATTTTTTTGTTTGCTTGAAATATTATACCAAAAAATAGGAATTTCAAGACAAGAAACTTTCATGCTAATAACATGTTCAATTGGAATTGGAAGGATATAATCAAATGAAGCAGAATCAGTTTTAAAATAATTTATTCTAAATTTGCTGTTTATACATAAATTTTTTGTTTGAGTTTGTCTTTCAATTGGATTAACTAGTCCTGATGAATATTTATAATTGTATGTGTTGTTAATATCAATTTGTTTAGGATAAATTAAATTATGATTAGTAGTTGCAATATTTAGCATAAGCATTTCTCTCGATTTATTTAAAAAATGTGTGATTTCATTAGTTAAAGGGTATAATTCTTTACAATTTAGCAATTTATCTTTCATTAATTTAATGTTGTTATTTATATCATCTTCTGTATAACTTGTGGAAAATTTAAAAAAATCCTCAATGTTTTTAATAGTGTAATTTGTAATATCAAAATCAAACTCAACATTTGTCATTATAATTTATAATATTATAATGTAATATTTTATGTCTAAATCTATGTTTTCTAATGTTAATTTGAAGAATAATTCATTAATAGTGTATTATAACCCAGAAAACTCAACTTGTTATGAATTAATTTTAATAAAAAACTTGCTAAATAGTGAATTTGCTATTTATATACAAAATGTTATAAAGCATTATTATAATGGAAATTTTAATGAAGTATTGCGGTTACTAAGCAAAGAAAAGTTACAAAATTTAACAAACTTATTGTATTCATATAAAAAAAGTTCTATTCAATACCCAACATATGAAAAAGTTCGTTTGCTTTTAAAATTATATTTAGAAGGATTAACTAAATGTATTGAGCAATTTTTAGACATAACTAATATTAAAATTGCTTTATCAGAGTGCAAAGAACGTTGTAAAATATTAGATGATATGAAAAAATTACAAGAATATATAGATAAGTTAAATAGTACAATGAGTTTATTTAAGACCGAACCTGTTAGCGTAGCAGAAGTAAAAATATTACTAGAACACGCAATTTATTTACGAATGTATGGTTATCCTGTTGGAGGTATATTTGATACTGAATTATTAAATGCAATTAAATTAGAATTATTAGATAAAGAAGTCGATACTTCTTTAAATATATTATTGTAAAGGTCCTAGTTCTAGTTCTAGTTCTTTAAATTACTTTTTAAATTACTTTTTAAATATATATAATTTGGTCATGGTCATTTAATATTGATACAAATTCTCTGATATTAATGTTACACACCAATCGGCGCCGTGTAAATCTACATTATTTCCTTTATCATCTAATAATCTTATTCTTAAACGAACTATATCTACTGGTCCAAAATAAACACGTTTATTATCCTGAAATTGACCACTTAGTTCTGTATATAATTGACCAGTTGATATTGAACCATATTTTATAGGAATTATTGCAAATGTATCTGAATTTGTTGGCGCTTTTGATCTAAATGATATTGTTTTATTTCTGTTTTTTATTATTTCATTTATTGTATATATTTGCGCTTGAGTTAATGTTCTTGGGGCTGATGGTAAAATTTGTTGAATATTGCCTGTTCCAAAATCAATTTTATCTTGTAAACTATTAAATAAATTATCTGGATTAATGCCTAATGATGTTGCTTCTGCAGGACTAATATTTGACAAATTAC
>Ga0315293_10000446_pt1 | contig 38042 bp, 48 predicted proteins | sample YL17G13_20_MG_FD_203071 | JGI IMG/M metagenome (GOLD analysis project Ga0315293, IMG submission 203071) | Sediment microbial communities from Yellowstone Lake, YNP, Wyoming, USA - YL17G13_20 | ecosystem: Environmental > Aquatic > Freshwater > Lake > Sediment | place: USA: Wyoming | collected... | reverse complement strand
TCAGGTTATTGTTTTTACTCATCGTTTGTCTCTTGTCGGATTTCTAGAAAAGTATGCTGAAAAGCATGATATTAACTCTGATCTTGTTTGTCTAAGTCGTTTTATACCAGGTGAAATAGGAGAATTGCCAATTAATTTAGGGAAAACAGATAAAGCAGTTAGTGCTTTATTAAATGAACGACTTGCAGCGGCAAAAAAAGCCCTTGTCCAAGGTGATGCCCCCTACGAAAACGAAGCAAAGGGATTATGTCGCGACATTCGCATTTTAATTGAAAGAGTTGTGGAAAGAGATATGCTAAATGAAATTGTCAGCCGCTTCAGACAAGACGTGAAGACTAAAGGGAAAATTCATGCTCTTGCGAAGATTACAGAAGATGAATGTAAATACATTGATGAGATTATGACAAAATATTCTAGCTATGAGCATTCGCAACCAGATGAGGCTACAATCCTTTTGCCCCGTCCTGATGAAATAGAAAATGATTTAAAACAAATTGCTGAATTTATCAAAAAGATCAAAGAACGAAATAAATAATTGAAATCATCGCAAAAATAGTTTCCTGTTCCCAGCTTTTTCATTATAGCATTTTTTCGCCTTGCCCTCGTCCTCTCCGGCGGCTTTCCTTTTACAAAAGAAAGTTTGGCATTAAAATTGCTACTTACTACTTAAAGGGAGATGTACAATGGATAAAGAGGAAAAAGAAAAGCTAGATTTTGATGATATTATCAATGAAAATAGGGTTAAAAACTGGATTTACTGGTATTTACTTGGTGACGAAAAATCCGACGGGGGTGACGAAAATTACGTCATCAAAAGGGAGGAAACTCACGGAAATGAGTTGCCTCGGCGCTATAATCGCCGCCATGATGGTAGAAAAATCGCAAGATATACTATCTTTATCCCGATATATATAATATGAAGATCATATATCTTATAATCGCGGCTGTGATTTGTATTTCCTCTGTATGCATAGGGGAAAATGTCGTTAAGATAGAGGCCCTCGCCAGAAACTATAGAAATCTGATAGATTGGCCGATTGCCATCAATTTTAATCCGGGAGACTATAAAATAAAGTACGATCTAAAGAAAAATACCACCGAAATAAAGCTTTCTAGGGCCAATTTTATGCTTTCAACGAAAACCATCGAATTATACGACCCAACCCTCCTACTCGAGTCTAATAATATTAAGGTTACATTAAGTCATAGCTTTTAATAAACACGGATTGTCGCTATAATATCAGCGAATGAGGTGCTGAGTTTTTAAAAGAAACGCCTCTTTAGTGCAATTGCTCCCAACAATTCTATTTTAGCATTATTTCGCCTTTTCTCTGTCAATGTCGCCCCAACATGAAGTAATAGTAAGCAGCATTACTTATAAATATATGCAATAATTGCTCTGATCCTACTAGATAATCCCAGGCTTGAATGTCCGGCCTCCTCCTGTTATATTTTACTTTCATGACAGATCCAAAACCAAAAAGCGTTCGTATATATCGAAAATGGAACAAACAAAAAATAATTGATGAGATTAAATCTATTGTTTCAAGAAAAGAGCCATTAAATGCTGGTCATATAAATAGGAAATATATTGCTTTATATGGTGCAGTGTGTAGTAAAAGATACTATAAAAACTGGGGAAAAGCTGTTTCTGCTGTTGGCATAAATTATAATGAAATAAATCTAAGAAAACATAGAACAACAAGAGATATCTTAGATGAGATAAGAAAAATATTTAAGAATCATGGTTGCTTAAAAACAACTCTTATCTCCCGAATAAGCCCTGGCCTTTTATTGGCAGTAAGAAAGAACCGGTATTTAAGGAAATGGAAAAGAGCTGTTGAAAAAGCGGGATATAATTATTATAAAGTAACGAATGTATCCCGTTGGGATAAAGGCAGAATATTAAAGGAAATAAGATCGATTTGCAAAAAGGGATTCCCGTTAACTGATAAATATGTAAGTAAATATTATCCGGACCTTTACCGGCATGCGGTTAATGGATCGACATTCCTATCTTGGGATAATGCCGTTGTTAGGGCAGGGATTGACAGGGATAAATTCAAAAATGAAAAGCTTCTCGATAACACGCCTTTTGTAGATGCGGCGGCAATACGATCTTGTTCTAATGAATCACGCATCAAAGAGTATTTTATTGAGTATCTTAATTATAAGCGGTACGTCCGCAAATCTTCTATGCTCAGCAATAAGAATTATTTATCATTATTTGGCAGGTTTGTCCGATACGTGGGGAGAAAAGGCTGTGTATATATAAGGCATATTGATCTGCCCATTATTAGGGCATATTTTGTATATTTAAGAAGGGGAAGAAGGAGCCCGGCTACCGTAGATATAAGCTATTATGCGCTTAGGAAATTCTTTGATTATTGTTGTCGCCAAAAATACATTTCGGACAATCCCATTATAAAGCTTGGAAGGCCAAGGTTGAGAAAGGGCATATCTCCCATATTAAATGAACATGAATGCGAGAGAATAATCAAATATTCAATGAGCAACTATACAAGCAATGAATATATTAAAACAAGAAACATTGTAATAATATGTTTGTTCCTATTGGCGGGACTAAGCTCAAGGGAAATCCTTGAGTTAGAATTGAGAGATTTGTCGTTTTCTAATAAAACAATGGTAATTAATCGGGGTAATGTGCGGCGGATTATGCCAATCGCAGATCCGCTATTAAAGGTATTAAAAAGATATTTGTCATTCCGAAGCGATTCCGCAAGTATTAAGTTGATCACAACATCGGTATATTCAGGCCCAATGAGCCATAATTGGTTATATTATATTGTTAAACGTTTATTGAAAGGCGCGAATATACGCAAAAGGATCAATCCTTTGAATCTTCGTTTTTCCTTTGCTTCAATTCTCCTCAATTCCGGAGTAAGTATAATTCATCTGCATAAAATACTAGGCCATCGAAATATAAGCCACACATATAGCTACAATAAGTATGCGACAAAACAGATCAGGAACACATTAAAATATCTGGAGGATTAAGATGGCATTTGAAACAAAATACTTTAATGGGATCAAAATTGACAAGCGGAATATATCCCGACCATTCGCAGCGGCAATAGAATCTTTTATCGATTATTCAATGAACGAAAGGGGATTGTCATGCCATACAATAAAACATTACAGGTATTCCATTAGTCTATTAATGAAGTATTTCAATGAAAATAGCGTGCCATTAAGGATAGAGTCTTTGACGTCATCTAATCTTGCGGGATTATTTAATGTGCTATGCCCTATAAATGATAAAATCAGCTTTATCAATAGAATATATTATAACCTTAAATCTTTGTCTGATTATTTATTTATCCACGGTCATATTAAACGCAATCCTTATGATATGTTGTCCGGACCCAAGAGAAACCAGGCCGATCTATCGATAAAAATATCCGCAGTGCCAAAAAAGATATTTAAATCAATTAAGCGTATGAAATATAGCAACAAGGCCAGCTACTATCGAAGTAAGGTGATATTATTATTGCTTAAATATACAGGATTAAGAGCGTATGAAATATTAGGGCTAAAAGTATCAAGCATTAACTTTAAGGATGAAACAATAAAAATAACATGTAGCAAGTCAAAAACGGATAGGATAATTCCTCTGAATAGAGTAACGATTGCCGTTATTAAGCATTATCTGGCTACAAAAAGACATAAGCCTGATGATCATTTAATCCTTAATTATCTTGATAATACTCCCTTAAATTATGAGGGTTTGTACCGCATAATTAGGAATACCAAAATTAAGGCAGGAATAAACAAAAATATATCGTCTCGCACCTTCCGCCGTGCTTTTGCGAGCAAGATTATTAATAAAGGAGGAGATTTGAATGTCTTAAAGATCATATTGGGCCACCAAGAATATAATGTTACATCTAGATATGTTTACGTGCCGATCTGCCGACTAAGAAAATCAATCAATCTGAATCCTCTCATAATGAAATGTGAAGTGTTGTTTAAAAAGCATAAAATATATTAATTGTAAAAAATATCCATATATTTGCTCCCATCTTTTTCATTATAGCATTTTTTCGCTTTTTCCCTGTCAAGGTCGCTCGATTATATTTATTATAAATTAAGGACTCGCTCCCTCCTCCAGTCGGCAAAATAACAGCATTATATTTTTAAATTAGTGAAAATTATTTTGCCTCCTTCCGGCCCTCCGCTCCCTCCGCTTATTTCACCATTATAAAAATATTAATGAATATGCTCATTCGCTCCAGTCGCTCCGGGTGAGCAGGGGCGAAAAAATGCTCCTTATTTTGCATAGGGAGGTGTTTTTCATGTCTTGTATCGTTGGTGTCGTTGGTTCTCGTTCTTTGTCGGCTTCTTTTGCTCCGCTTGTCTCTTCGGTCGTCTCCTTCTTCCTTTCCCGTGGTTTCCGGGTTGCCTCGGGTGGGGCAGTAGGGGCTGATTCCTTTGCTCTTTCTGCCTTGCTCCAGCAGGGCTCTGCCTCTCGCGGTGTCATCTTTTCTGCCTGGTCTTCCGCTTACGGTTTCCCTGCTTCTGTTCGTCCTCAGGTGGCTCAGTTCCTTGCCTCCGGGGGGCAGGTGGTTTGGGGGCCTTCTTCCCCCGGTGCGCCCCGCCAGCAGGCCGTCTCTGCTCTTTTGGGGCGCAATCAGCGCCTTGTTTCTGCCTGCTCCGTCCTTGTGGCTTTCCTTTTCGGTCCTTCCCGCGGTTCCCTCTTCACGGTGCGCCAGGCCGTTGCCCGCGGTGTCCCGGTGGTGGTCTTTCTTTGCGGGGGTGGGGCTTGCCCCGAGCACAGTCGAGGGGTTTCTTTGCCTGCGGATCTTGCCAGTCATTGTTTTGTATTTCAGGGGGAGGAGGTGATTAAGTCATGGTAGTTTCTGTTTTGTCCCCATGCTGTCAGTGCGGTAGTCTTTTATCCGGTGTCCGTTGCGGTCCTCACCAGAGAGCCATTTGCGCTAAGTTCCTTGAATACATCCAAAGGCTTCACAGATTAAGAGCACATAACATTCTTATTAAAGAGCTTAAGGACTTAATAATAAAATCGGTCAATTAGGAGGAGATAATCATGAGGAAATGTTGCATATGTGGTTCTTTTCTTGTCCCATGCAATGAGGGTATTGATCATATTGGCTTCGAGCCGTATACGCTCAAGCACTTGGTCTTCATATGCCAGGGATGCCTGCACGCTATACAGAACCAGGTCGAGTACGGTTTATCTTATAAGTACGCCGAGGTTTGATCCCCAAATCCCGTTTCTCTTTCAAGGGAGGCGGGATTTATTTTGGTCGCGGCTGAGTTCATCGAAGGGGTTGTCCCGAGCCTATCGAGATGTTTAAAATTCATAATTCTTAATGTATGGCGTTCCATAATTTCAGTTTAAATATTTATTGTTCCATCTAGTATTTCCTTCTTAAACCACAATATTTCTATGCCAAGTGATTTTAGCAGGTCTTTGACTCCTTTGTCAGGTTCGCTAGGTAATAAAACCGCTAAATCAACAGATTTTATTTTATCTTTAAAGTGCAAAAACCTATAATCAAATAATTGACCAATTGCTTGGCGGATTTGTGAGCGCCCAGAATTTCCCGAAGAAGCTGTCTTTGCCTCGACCAAAAGGCTCTTCTTGTTTTTCCAGTTTTGTATCAGAATGTCATAGTTATCCTCATGGATCTTATGTGGCCATTGAATAGCTTTCTTGAATTTATTTGTAAGTTTATTGTGTGCCTTGGTAATTTTACGGCGCTGTCGATTAATTGTCGCATAGCTATTTTGTTCGGATTTTAGTCCTAGGTTTCTAGTTGGCATGGACCGTTTCGTATATCTCGTGCTTATTTCAAATGGTGGTTTCTTGTGTTTTGGTAAGTTGCCTTGTTGTGAATAGACATCAAGCTCAAAGGAATTCCTTACATCAAAACGCGGTTGGATAATGTTAGATAAAGCGACTGCTCCGTCCGCATCTTGTTCTTTATCAATTAGTTTGAGCAATTTATTTGTTCTAATATTCATAATTGGGAATCTTAGTTGGGGATCCAAACATGCGAGTGTGGGGGTGAGCGCGTTTAGTAATGAGGTCTTTTTGCCATTCGTTGTCTTAATAACCGGCATTTTATCAATCAAAGTGACTATTTTCCAAATCTTATTTTGTGGTTTACTTTCGTTAGACGATACAAGATCAAAAAGCCGTTTGACTTCCGATGCGTGCCTTTCCACAAACCTTATTGCGGCAGGCCTTAATGAATTGCGATATTGCACAATGCCAGTGTATTCTTTTAATAATGAAGCGGCTTGTTCAACGGATATTTTTGGCCAATGCTTATTGACAGCCTTTGCTAGTGATTTGATATCCGCGTCCTCTATACCTAAATATTTGCCTAGTATTTGATTGCGCCATTCACGCGTGGAAAGGGCATATTCTCCGTTACTAACGTTACACCATCCACTCCGCATTAGAAAGCTTATAAATTGCGGATCATTCCTTTGTTTTTCAAATGAAGCATTCCAGAATTGCCTAATGAATTTCGCGGTGTTTCTTTCTCCATTGACCCATTCCATTTGCCGTTTTGTGCGTTTAAAAACTGGCATTTTCATAATAAAATAATTATATCACAATACCCTGCCAATTTCTGTCAGGGTGGATCCTTTATAATAGCTACCGGCGGCGGGCTTGCCCTCCGAATCCCGAGAGACTTGTGCCGAGCATGGTCGAGGCAAATCAAGGGAGTAGGAGGCTTATTTTTTGGTCGCATTATTATTGTATTAATACTTTGAAAGTATTGCTTATAACTTTTAGAGAATAATACCAGATATTAGTCGCAATATTCTTTACTAAATAATTACTCATAAGCTCTATGCGAGGATGATGCATGTCAAGAACAGCTCCGCTAGTTGTTGAATATCTAGCTTCTTTGTCCTTATATATATAAAAGTGAATAGGAGCTTTTTGCCAATGATTGATCAAGTCCCTTACGCTTATCTTGTTTTCTTTTTTTGTCGCCAAAGTCAAGCCTCTTAAATTATTTTCCTCTGCTTGAATAACCTTTAATATGGTGGCAGCTTTATTCCCTTCGTTGGAGATGCCTTCGAGGACAATTTTGAGTTTATCAATGTTTTTGGCCTCGTTTTTGAAAAGCGAACCTATTGCTCTTGAGAAACAATCCATGCAAGATTTTCCTTGAGATAGAATATTTTCAAATTCAATTGCCTCAAAATGAGGGTAGAGAATATAAATATATGGGGAATATGTTTCTGCTTTCGTAAAATATGCCGATCTAAAATCTTGTCTCCCAATGCAATAATTAATGAACTTTAAATATTTAGTATCAAGCTCTTCGATGTTGTTGTGAATATACCAAATATTTTTTAATTTGGTTAATGATGAATGGAAATATCTTTTTTGAGCTATGGATAAGGACGGCATAATCCTTTCTTCATAAACGCCATCGACTTCATATTGATAAAATGGGAATAGTTCATCTGCAGCCTTATCAATGTCATCCGCGTCTTTTGTAATTTCTTCAATTGCATTTAATATTTCTTTTGGAAGATCCATAATATGCTCCTATTAAAATTCCATTTTACCTTAATGCGCCCATTAATGCCATGTATGAAGGGATTATTATTATTATAAAAAATATGATTAAAATATGTTTTATATCCGGAATTATATTCCCCCACCCATTTTTAAATCACAATTGCACTGGGGATGGGGGTGGCGGAGGTGGAGGGGTGGCGGCGGTTCCTCCCTTAATCCTTCCCCTTTGTTCTTTAATAGCGTTGTTTGGAATACAGGGCTGAAGCGTGAGGGGGCGGTAGTGGCGGAGGGGTGGCGGCCGGCTTAACGCTTATTGTATTGGCCTCTAAAGGCCAAATCCTGCCTAAATAAGCGAGAAATGGCCTCAGAAGCACTATGAGCAGATTATATTATCCAACTGAGCACTGAGCGAAGCCTGACCGCTCTGGTGGGCTTTAGATCCGGCTTGGTCCTTTCCCCCAGATAGAACGATTGACCTTTCTCTTTATTGGAGGACTGCCCTTTTTCCCCTGCCTGCTGGCCTTTCAGGTTGAACCCTCAGGGTGAAACCGATAGCTGAGGGAGAGGGCTTAAACGATAAGGTAATGATACACCAACAACCAAGTGGGGGTCTGATTTTCCGATATTCTGTTTTTCTCCTTCTGATATTCTGATGACCTGATGATCTTTAAAAGTAAGAAGAAATCAGAAAAGCAGAACAAGGAACGAATACGTACATATGTGTACATATATAGACTATATAGGGATAGTGCGGAGTTAGTCGGGAGAGTCGCACTTTATCCTGAGCTTGTCGATGGACTAAAGATCAATTCTAGGACCCGTTTTAGCTTGTGGTAAATGTCAGCCCAGAGGGCAGCCGTAGGTTTTGATATAATAATTTTTCATACTTTAATATGGCCCCGAGCCCTGAGCGACCCCGAGCCCGTCGAGGGGGAGTCGAAGGGTCGAGGGGCCGTAAGTTTTGATGAAATATTTCTTTGGCACGAATTAATTATAACACCGTTTGAAAAACAAAAAAGCCCCGCTCTTGCGAACGAGGCTTCTCGTTTAATTTGCGGTCTGTTTAGAACCGGCTATATTCTCTGCGACCGCCACCGCTTCTGTCGCGATTTTCGGTCTTAGGTTTAGCTTCGTTGACGGTGATCTCACGATCGCCCCACTTTTGTCCGGACATGCCGGCAATAGCTTTCTGGGCGTCTTCGTCAGCCATATCAACAAATCCGAATCCCCGGGACTTGCTCGTGAATTTATCGGTTACTACTCTGGCCGAAATGACCGCGCCGAATTCAGAAAATTTTGCTGAAAGATCGGCATCAGTCGTGGACCAGGGCAGATTCCCTACGAATATGCTTTTCATATTGTGCTTTCTCCTTATATTGTTTATTTCTGCGGATTAATGATGTAAGAGGCCTTTTGTGAGGACAACTTAGGATCTAAGACGCAACTCTTTAAATCGCAAAACCATTAACTTCGACCTAACATAGATATTATCGCATTAAATAACGATTCTGTCTACTGCCTATTTATCGTAAGAATTTGGAGAAAATTTCGCTCTATTTTTTTATATGCGGGCTTATATGTACATTTTTCTCGCGGCTTTTAAGGCCTCGGCATGGGCGGAGAGAGATTTGATCATTCCATTGATGCTTTTCTCATAAGATTTCTCTTTAATAATCCCCTTTTCGTCAAACAGCTCCCCGACTTTGGGAAAGTAAACTGTTTCCAGGATGGGGTGCATCCCGAGAGCAATGCAGGTTAAGCGCAGGGCCTGAATGCCGCGCGTCCCGCCCCAGGGCCCATTTGAAACGCCGACCAAACCCACCGGCTTTTTGTGATACTGCGTGTAAAGCATATCCAGGAACATCTTCAATTCCCCCGGATAAGTATGATTGTATTCGGGAGAGATGATGATGAAGCCGTCGGCTTTGATGGCTTTCTCTTCCCATTTCTCGGCCTGAGGTATCTCTTCCGTGTTGTCGGTGGCCTCGATCCGGTAATCCCGGACATCGACCAGTTCAGCATCAATTCCGGCCTTTTGAGTAAGCTCCAGAACCAACCTGGCCGCTTTTTCCGATTCCCTTCCCTTACGCGCGGTGCCTAAAATAATTGGGATATACATTTTTACCCTCCTTATTCGATCTTAGATTTTATAAGCTTAACCAAGGGTCCCCGGATCGTATTCATTTATATCCGTCATTTCTTGCCCCTCTCCATGCCTTCCATGATCTTATAATACTTCTCGTGAATCAGCTTCCGGTCAAATTCCCACATCTGCTTCAGCATATCGTCCTTTTCGCGCTGGCTGAAATAATCCATGACAGGGATAAAAAAGTGCCGATCTTCCTTCTCAATGTGTCTGGGATATAAATCTATCAAAATGTCCAGCTGGGCCGCAACTTCACCCGCGTCCTGCGCAGCGGCCAATTTGCCGACCGTTTCGCGGCCGTATCTGTGTTCCGAGAGCAATTCCTCCATTGTTTTTTTATGCTCCGCCGAGAGATTCTTTTTTTTCAGCGCCCTAAAGAGCAGGTCCTCTTCTTTGCCGTGATGACAGCGGTCGGCATAGGTTCTGAAAAAATCCACAATCTCCGCGATAAAATTGGGGTCAACCGACCCGCCCTTTCCAATCCTTTCGCACTCCTGCTTCATCAACGGCACCGAGCGTTCGATGAGGCGGTGCTCGATCATCAAGGGAGCTATGGGTTGCATATCATTCACTTAATATACCTTTCAGGCTTTCAGCCACTTCTTCAACCGAAAAGGGAAGCCCGTTGAAGCTGAGATGTTTTATCCGTCCTTTAGGGGTTCGAATTGATCTTTTCCCGCACCGCATACCGGACAGGTCCAATCCTTAGACAGTGCTTCAAAAGAAGTCCCGGGTTTTACTCCACTTTCCGGATCGCCTTTCTCGGGATCATAGACGTATCCGCATACTTTGCAGATATATTTCTGCATAAATGGATTCAGCCGACGGCCAGGGTCTTTGAATTCTGCCAGAGCCCGTGGATATTGCAGTAAGAAGAAGCTAAAATCGTGCCGGGCTTATCGGTTTTGAAATTCAAGGTTGCTTCCGGGTGGGTATAGATCGTGCTGGTGTCCGGTCCCTCTGTGGATGACCCGTGAGATGTAAATTCCGCCCGGCCGATCTGGTGCGGGAATTTTTCGCCGTCCGGCATAAAGTATACTTCGATCCAGGCAATATGATGTTCGGTTTTATTGGGATGAGGGATTTCCTTGCCGATGGTGATTTTTATCTGTAAAATTTCTCCTTTTTTTACGCTGTCTAAAGATTCGATCACCGGCACATGTTTTTCTTTTTTCCAATCCGCGCTCTGGAACAGATCTTTCATATCCGACATTTTACCTCACCCCTTTGACACAAAAAACCCCGGTAAACCGGGGCTTTTTGATAATAAATTAAGCTTGGATTTACAGCAGCCAATACCTCACGAATACCATGTTATAGAATCGATTAAAGCCGTTGCCGATGAACATAGTTTCGCCCGAAAACCCTACCAGGACCGGGTTTTTCATGATCTCGGTATCCAGGCCCGCCTCATAATTTAGGATGTTGGTAGGAACCCCCAGGATAGAGGTGCTCTTAGGTGGGCTGGGCAGCAGCGAGTAGAAAGCCCTTCCTAAAATCTTGGTCCCAAAAGCCGGGATGATAGTCGCGACTCCGGCATTGAGCGCCCCGAAATTGACCGGGGACACGGAGTTGGACAGGGTGACATACTTGAGGCCCAGCAGCAATTGTCCCGTCATTCCATAGAAATTCACTATGGGATAAATGGTGTTAAGGTCAACGTCATACCGGCTCTCATTGACCACTGCGCCGCCCACATTGCCAACTCTTCCGCTGGTGGGAACCAGATACACCAACTGGTTATAGCCGTATTTGCCGGTTAACTCATAATCGGCTTTCACGTTCAAGACATTGAAATTGTTGGCATAGGAAGCTGAGGCGCCCAGGCCCAGCCAGTTATTGGTGCTGGAAGCGGACTCATTTACATTGCCATACAAACCGGAAACATAAGACCGCGGCTTGCCGAGCTGCATCTGGCGGTCTACGGTAGTTAACGGCTTTACTTCCACCTTAGCCGCCGCTTTGGGAGCATACTTAGCTCGCAGGGCCGCCAGTTGAGCGGCCGGTATCTTATCAATAGCCGCCACCATAGTATTGAGCAGTTTGGCGCCCATTACCGCCGTCATATTGCGGTCCACCGCCTTGGCGCCGTCAAACTTCTTGCCTTTGTCCAGGATCTTGTAGCCCAAGAGCTGGTCAATGGCTTCCCGGGCCCAATGCTTGGCCATGACATCCGTATACGAGGCCGAAACTACCTTGGCCTCGGGAGTGGCCAGGGCGATTTCCAGGCGCGCGTAAACGGCTTTAACGGTCTTGCCAAAGACCGAAGCCATCTCGAAGCGGGTAATAGTCTTGTTGGGCTTATAAGTGCCGTCGGGGTAACCGGTGATCAGCTTGTACTTGTCGACCAGCTTGGAAACAAAAGGATAGGCCCAATGCTTGGCCGGCAGGTCCTTGAAAGTAACTGCTGAGACAGTCGTTTCGTCCGCCAGGGGTATGTCATATTTTTTTTCCAGGTAGCTCAGGGCGGATGTCAATATCTTTGAAAATTCGGCGCGGTTGATGGTTTTGGTCCCGCGGAAGGTATTGTCGGGATATCCGGAGATCACCTTATAATCGGTGACCATTTTCATGATATAAGGATAAGCCGGATCCTTGACCTTTACATCCTTGAAGCCGGCCGGCGCCTTGGCTTTAGCGATAACCTTGGCCTTGACAACCTTAGCCTTGACGGCTTTGGCCTTGACCGGTGCCGCGAACCCCGCCCCGCTCAACCCCAAAATCATGGCCAGAATCAAACTAAACGAAATTATTTTTTTCATATTGCCCCCATATGCGCTGGAAGTTTTATATGTTCTTCCAATCTTTGACCAACCTTATCAATTTTCTCGCCTAAATCCCTAGCCACAAACTTTATTGTACTACCAAGCTCCTTAATATCTGTCTTCAGATCATTCTTAATTTCCTGCATTTCTCTTCGGATTACACCATGTCCCTCAGCAACCGCTTTAATATCACGCTTAATCTCTTCTAACAGTACTTCAAATCTTTCTTTTTCAATCACACAATTTCTGTCCGTTTATCCGTTGCTTATCCGTTGATAGAAACCCTCGAACCGAAACCTACCCCCTCCCACCCAACCCCCCGGCAAGCCGGGGGAAGGATGGGAGGGGTTTAAATCAAACCTTACAGCAGAGGTCCACCAGCCGGATCGGCAATATTGTTATTGCCCGACAGGTCAGTTACCGCACCGGCTTCCAGCGTTACACCATCACCAGGGAAAACTGGTCCAGCAGTTGTGACCTTCACCATAGAAAGATTGCCTCCACCTAAACCCAAGGAATCATTCATGATTACGGTTGCGGTGGTGGCTTCATAAGTCCCAATGTGGATCTTTCCGGCGCTGGCTATTGCGGAAAGCGGCTCATTGAAGCCGAGGTAGGCTTCAGTACTCGTCGTCAAACCACTTATTTTCCTTAAATTAGCCATTATTGCATCAGTATTAAAAGTCGCCCAAGATGTGCCACCGCCAAAAGTAGCCCCTACGGAATCGCGCCCGCTGATGGTCGCCCCGTTCGCGCTTTCGCCGTCGCCGTTATAGGCTACAACTTTAAAGCGGCAGATATCATTTATGAAGGGAACGCCGCCCGTGCAGACGGGATCTTTCTGCGCTCCAGTTCCATAAAGCTGCGTTATGATGTCATTTCCAAATCCAACACCATCGGTTCTCATGGTAATCTGATTCGAAACCGATCCGGTTAAAGGAGTTACTGTGGCCAGCAAAGTGAAATTGCCACTGGCGCCATAAGCTACATAAACCTTATACCCGGTCACCGGTCCGCCGGTGGTGGGACTGGCCCAACCCAAACCAAGACCAGTAGTATTAAAGGTATTACCATAACTGGCTTCGGTGGTAAGAACCGGACCAGCATTAGTATAAGAAATAGTCAGATCGGTAGGATCACCCGGGACGCCTCCGGTTGAAACTTTATAAAGTACAGCTAAGGCTTGAGCTTGTTCGGCCCCAGTTCCTCCGCTTAAAAGATACCCGGCCTTGTCCTGGGCAACACTTGTAGGATCGACAGTTAATACATAAGATTCGTTGGATATCAGGGCGGCCTTGGGGGTCAAGGTGGCTACCTTGGGTGCAGTAGCCGAATCCCATGCCACGGTCAGCGGCACAGTGGTTGCATCGGCAACTAAAGTGCGCACTGCAAACGGAGCCAATCTGAAAGCCACGGTCGTTGTATCCATGACTTCATTAAAGGTCACGACTATTGGCTGAGTATTGGTAATCACCGTACCGGGGACAGGCGAATAGCTTAAAATGATTGGTTCTGATAAAAGTTGAATATCTCTGACCGTGATGGTGTTATCCGCCGGCACAACCGTTGAAGATTTAGGCCAAGTCGGAATAATAGTTGATCTCGTATATCCTTCTGCAGTAACGATTAACATATATTGTCCATCAGGTATCCCCGAGAATATATATTCACCATTGGCATTGGTAGTAGTGGGTGGGGCCACTGTCTTCGCAGTTATCCCTGCGGCCACTGCTCCCGCGGCGCCTAATTGTACTACTGCGCCGGAAATCGGGTCGCCAATGTTTCCAGCCAAGGTTGTACCCCTGACCACGCCCCGAATCACTAAACCATTGGGTTGATTAGTGGTAGTTTTGACCTCTGGCGTCTGCTGACCGCAACCTGCTACTAATGCACCCAACGTAAGAATCGCGATACCTAACAACATATACTTCTTCATTTTTTCCTCCTGTTTTTTCTTGAAAACCAACCTCGGCAATAAATTTTCTGCTCGGTTCTCACCTCCGTTTAAAATATAACTTTTTCCCGAATCCTATGCATTCTACTCCCTATTGTTTTTTTGTCAAGCCCTATTTTTTTACGGCCCATGTTTTCGCTTATTCTCACTAATTTGGGCCGATCTCATATAAAGCTAATAAAGAGTTTCTCGAATACGCAAATGGACGCCAATAACGCTTATTTCGGATTTGCGTAATTAGGATTCTTTCGAGAATTAGAGTTCAAAGGAAATTTCGCGTCATTAGCGAAGAGGCAATTGGCGAGAATTAGTGTTTTTTATACCCGCATAAAAGGAGGCAGTTCCACCCGTTCCTTACTATGCGGATGTGCGCGGACCAGCGGGGCCGATTCCCTTTCACGACGAGCAGAAGGCTTAAAACCGGTAGCTATCACGGTAACCACCACATCCCCCTGCAGTTTCTCGTCTATCACCGCACCGAAAATAATGTTAGCGTCGGGATCCACCGCATTGTAGATGACTTCCGCCGCGTCGTTGACTTCGTATAATGTAAGGTCCGAGCCGCCGGTCACATTGAAGATCACGCCCTTGGCCCCGGTGATGGTTTCTTCCAGCAGGGGGGAAGAGATGGCCTGCTCGGCCGCCTCCACCGCCCGGTTGTCACCGGACCCCGTGCCGATGCCCATCATGGCGGAGCCGGCCTCGAACATAATAGTGCGCACATCGGCGAAATCCAGGTTGATCAGCCCGGGCACGGTTATCAAATCGGAGATGCCTTTGACCCCCTGCCGCAACACATCATCCGCCACCTTGAAGGCCTCGATAATGGAGGTTTTCTTTTCCACTACCTGCAGCAGTTTATCGTTGGGAATGATGATGAGGGCGTCCACTTTTTCCTTGAGCATGGCCACGCCCGATTCGGCCTGGGAAATGCGCACCGGGCCTTCGAAACGGAAGGGTTTGGTGACGACTGCAATGGTGAGAATGCCCAGTTCTTTGGCGACCTCGGCGATGACCGGAGAACCACCCGTGCCTGTGCCGCCGCCCATCCCCGCGGTTAAAAATACCATATCGGCGCCGTTCAACGCTTCTTTGATCTGGTCGCGCGATTCATCGGCGGCTTTTTGCCCGACCTCCGGATTGGAGCCGGCCCCCAGACCGCGGGTAAGTTTGACTCCGATCTGAAGTTTGTTGTCTGCCAGCGATACCGAGAGGGCTTGCAGGTCGGTGTTGACCCCCCAAAATTCCACTCCCTTGACCCCGCTCCCGATCATGCGGTTCACGGCATTGGTCCCGCCGCCGCCGATCCCCAAAACCTTGATGGTCGCGAACTTGCCGCTATTCATGATACTGGCATTTTATCTATAAGCATTTTAAATGTCAATAGTTTTATTTAAACCTGATCACCGGAAATTGAGGGTAGCACACATCAATATATTCAATGTTCAGCTTGCGGTCTTTTACCTCATTAAAGAGGATCTCAAAGGCCCGGATCTTTTCCGCGATCTGCCGGACGGCCCCTAATTTTACCTGCAGGGTGTCGTCCACCCTTAAATTCATCTCCTCCGGATTGGAGACATCTATCTGCAACTTGGCGGGGGAAATAAAATTCTTAAGTTCCCGCAGGAGAGCGATCATTTCTTCCCCGGTCTCACCCCGCAACCTATACCCTTCTATCCATTCCGTTTTTAATCCGTAAATCACCGGCAGCCCCGAGATGTCCGGGAACTTTATATATACGGGTGACCGATTTAAAATCACCCCCTCTTCATCTATTAATAGCGATTCCCCCCCTAAAACTATGACGGCCGACTCCTTCCTTTCCATTATATTAATGATCAAAGTATCCGGAAGACGGCGCAAAAAGTCCACTCTTTTAATGACCGGGATTTGCTCCAGATTGAGCCGCGCCCGCCCGAAGCGCACCAGAAAAATATTCTCGCCCAGAGGAATTTTGGCCAGACGATTTATCTCCTCTCCCGAAAGCAGGCGCACTCCCTGAACTTCTATTTTCTGGATCTGCCAGACCGGGAGAGAGATAATCAGGGCGGTAAAAGAGGCCAGGGAAAAAAATAAAATCAAAAACCAGATGATGTACCAGCTATTCTTGCGGCGCTTATTTCGTGAACGCACTTTGGAGAATCCTTAAAATCAGCTCATCAAAAGAGATCCCGGCCTGGGCGGCCTCGGCGGGGAGATCGGAGGTGTCGGTCAGCCCCGGCAGGGTATTTATCTCATGCACATAGGAAATATGGTCTTCCCCTACTATTATATCTACCCGGGAATATCCCCGGCAGAATAAGGACCGGTGCGCCGCCAGGGCTACTTCCTGGGTCCTTTTGTATAATGGTTTGGAAAGGCGCGCCGGTAAAATGAACTCCGTTCCGCCGGAAGTGTATTTGGCCTTATAATCATAAAATTCGGCCTTAGGCTTAAGCTCCAGAATAGGTAAAGCTTCCTCGTCCAGGATACCCACCGTGACCTCCCTGCCTTTTATATATTCCTCAACAAAAACATCCTTATATTCATCCACCGCAGCTTTAAGAATCCCGGCCAGATTGTCACCTTCTTTTACCACTGACACTCCCAAACTCGATCCTTCTGAAACGGGTTTAACCACCAGGGGATAGGGAAAAACCCGGCTGATCCTTTGGGCCTCCTTTTCAATATTGGAAGTGTCCGTAATTTCAAAAAAATTGGGAGTAGGTATTCCCCGAGCCTGGAAAATGCGTTTGGCGGCCACTTTATTCATCCCCAAAGCGGAAGCTAAAACACCGGAGCCGGTATAAGGGATGCCGGCCATTTCCAGCAGTCCCTGCACGCAGCCATCCTCACCAAACCGCCCGTGCAGGGCGTTAAAAACCACTTCAATTTTATTTTTTTTGAGTTTGGAGATTAAATCCGCATCCGGATCTACCTGTATTACATTAAATCCCTGTTTTTTAAGCGATTCATAAACCTTTTTGCCGGAACGCAGGGAGATTTCCCGTTCCCTTGACTTCCCCCCTGCCAAGACACTGATCTTCATTTTCTTTAATTTGGCTTTGTCCATAATATTAAAATATACTAATGATTATTGGATGCTTTGTCAATTCAAAAAGAGAAAACGCAAATCATCACTAATTGACCATTCTCTTATTGCGCTAATGACCAGTTGCTCGAATTCGCTAAATTTTCTCCTATAACTCTAATCAAAAAAACTTATAGTTTTTAGCGTTATTAGAATTGATTGGAGGATTAGCGATCAAGGAAATTTCGCGTTATAAGCGAAAGGCTAAATTAGTGAGAATAAGCGTGATATAATTTATGTATGGATCTCTTTTTTACTAACGAGAAGGAATACAAAGATCAAAACGCTCCCTTACCTTACCGGATGGCCCCGCGGACGCTCAATGAGATCGTGGGGCAGGAAAATATTTTGGGGGCGGGTAAACTCCTGCGCCGGCTGATCGAAACCGATAAAGTCATTTCCGTTATTTTATTCGGCCCTCCCGGAACCGGTAAGACCGTGATCGCCCGGGTGATCGCCAACACTACCAAAGGGCATTTTGAATGGATGAATGCCTCGATCGCCAAGGTGGAGGATATCCGCAAAGTAAGCTTGGAGGCCAAAGACCGGATCAAGCACCATAAATTGAAAACTATCCTGTTTCTGGACGAAATCCATCGCTTCAACAAGCTTCAACAGGATGCCCTTCTGCCGGATGTGGAAGAAGGGAATCTGATCCTGATCGGCGCCACTACCGAGAATCCTTTCTTTTATGTAAATTCGGCCCTGGTTTCCCGCTCTCAGATCTTTGAACTCAAGCCCCTAACCCCTGAAGATCTAAAACAGATCGTAAAGGGTGCCCTGGAAGATAATGAGCGCGGTTTTGGGAAATTAAAAATCAAGATGGAGGAGGAGGCCCTGGAGCATCTGGCCAAATTATCTGACGGCGACGCCCGCCGGGCTCTGTCAGCGCTTGAATTGGGCATCCTTTCAACTCCTGCTGATAAGAAGGGCATTATCAATTACACCTTGAAAGTGGCTGAGGAATCCATCCAAAAGAAAGCGGTGGTCTATGACAAGAAGGGCGACCAGCATTACGATACCATTTCGGCTTTCATCAAGTCCATGCGGGGCTCCGATCCCGACGCCGTACTTTATTATCTGGCCAAGATGATCTATGCCGGAGAAGACCCGCGGTTCATCGCCCGGCGGATCGTGATCTGCGCGGCGGAGGATGTGGGGAATGCCGATCCCCTGGCGCTGGTGGTGGCCAATTCCGCCATGCAGGTGGCCGAATTCGTAGGCCTGCCCGAAGCCCGTATCCCCCTGGCGCAGGCCGCGGTATATGTGGCCACTGCTCCTAAAAGTAACGCGGCTTATCTGGGAATTGAAAAAGCCATAAAGGATGTGGAAAACGAAGTGACCCTGGCTGTCCCTGATCATCTTAAGAATCCCCTGCCCTGGGTCAAAGACGAAAAGAGGGGCAAGGGCTACAAGTATGCTCACGATTATAAGGGAGGATTTGTCCCTCAAGAATATCTGCCTCAGAAGAAAAAATACTATGATCCCAAGGATATAGGGTTTGAGAAGAAGATCAGGGCGAGGATGGAGGAGCTTGGAAATGCGAATAAATGAGATATTAAAAGCCGTAAAAAAGAAAAAACTGAGCGTGGAAGAAGCTTATGCCAAGCTTAAAAACCTCCCTTATGAGGACCTGGGCTTCGCCAAGGTGGATCATCATCGCCACCTGCGCAAGGGATTTCCGGAAGTTATCTACTGTGAAGGGAAAACCCCGGATCAGATAGCGCAGATTGCCTCTCGCATAGCAAGCAACGGGCATAATGTTTTGGCTACCCGGGCCGATCGAAAAGCTTATCTGGCAGTCAAAAAGATTCTTAAAAAAGCTGAATATAATAATTTAGCAAGAATTATAACCTTTAAAAGGGAACCGCCCCGGCGAGCCGGGGCAGGTTCTGTAGCAATTGTCACCGCCGGTACCGCCGACATACCGGTAGCCGAAGAAGCCGCCGTCACGGCGGAATTTTTAGGAAATAAAGTGGAAAGATTATTCGATGTGGGAGTGGCGGGCATCCATCGCCTGCTCAAGAACCTGAAAAAACTGGAAAAAGCTAAAGTGATTATCGTGGTGGCGGGCATGGAGGGGGCGTTGCCTTCAGTGGTGGGAGGCCTGGTGGATAAACCGGTGATCGCAGTGCCGACCTCAGTGGGCTATGGGGCCAGCTTCAAAGGCCTTTCCGCTTTGCTGGCCATGATGAATTCCTGCGCCCCGGGAATCGGCGTGGTGAATATCGACAATGGTTTTGGGGCGGCGGTGCTGGCGCATACCATTATAAAATGAAAATCGCCTACTTTGACTGTCCTTCGGGAATTGCCGGGAATATGATCCTGGGCGCGTTAATCGACGCCGGGCTGCCAGTTGAATATTTAAAGGAAGAGTTAAAAAAACTTCGCATCTCGCATCTCACACCTCGCATCTCCAAAGTCAAAAAACATGGAATCCAGGGAACTTATTTTGAAGTTAAAATCAAAAAGCAAAAAAAACACCGCCGCTTGAAAGACATCCTGAAATTCATCAATCAAAGTCGGCTTTCTTCAAGAGTAAAGGCCCAAAGCACCCAAGTCTTCAAAAAACTGGCCGAAGCTGAATCTTATGTCCACGGCATTCCAGTCAATCAAGTCCATTTCCATGAAGTGGGAGCCGTGGACAGCATAGTGGACATTGTGGGCTGTGCGATTGGGTTGGAATATTTTAATATCAGGGAGATATACTGCTCGCCCTTGAATCTGGGATCGGGGAGCGTAAACACGGCTCACGGCAGATTGCCCGTTCCCGCCCCCGCCACCCTTAAACTGCTTAAAGGTATTCCGGTTTATAATTCCGGCATTAAAAAAGAGCTGGTCACCCCCACCGGGGCGGCGATTATTTCCACCTTGGCCAAACTCTTCGGTCCGCTTCCCCGCATCAAGGCGGAAAAGATAGGTTTTGGCGCCGGCTCCTACAATCTCAAGGAACAGCCCAATTTGCTGAGAATCATTATCGGCGAAAAGGAGATCCAGACCGAACGAGATGCCATTTTACAAATCGAAGCCAATATAGATGACATGAATCCCCAACTTTATGACCAAGCTATCGCCCGACTCATGAAAGCCGGCGCCCTGGATGCCTATATCTTGCCCATCCGCATGAAAAAACAAAGGAATGCCGTCCAACTGGTGGTTTTATGTGCACCGGAAAAGAAAGAAAAGATTCTGGAGGCCATCTTCAATTACACTACCACGCTGGGCACCAGGGCCTTTCTAGTGGAAAGAGAAATACTTAAAAGAAAAGTTTTTAAAACTAAATATGGGAGGATAAAAGTGGGCAAATTAGAAAGCATAATTAAAACCTTGGCCTTAGAACCCGATGATTACTTAATAAAAAAACAAAAGCCGCCGGTTAAACAAATATATAAATCATTTATTAAGCGTTTATAAGACGGGAATGGAATTCAACATCTGCTGGGCGGTGGTTTGGATCTCGGGATCTTTATTTAAGGCTAAAGTGGCCAGAGCCACCCGCACGGACGTCTCTTTAAGAGCGGCGGAGTCTAACTCGTTGAGGGTTTTTTTGGGATCAATAAAGAGACGGACCACGGTGGATTGAATGCTGGTATTCGCCGATATTGTCATTTAGAATCTCCTTTCATTATATACCATCGGCCCATTTCACCCCAAACTTGTATGGATTTGCTATAATAGGCCCGCATGAAGGTTATTTTTGTCCATGGTATCGGAGCTACCGGCCAGGTCTGGGATAAAATCCAAGAAATCGTCGGCCAACATTATAAATGTTCCGCCATAACTTTTAAGGATCGCTTTGGAAGCCCCGACCAGCAGGTTGAAGAGCTGAAAGAATTCCTGGAACAATATAAAAAAGAAGATTTGACCCTGGTCTGCCATTCGCTGGGCGGCCTGGTGGCCAGAAAATACTTAACCCTCCACCCTGCCGACGCCAGAATTAAAAAAATAATCTTTCTGGGAGTCCCCAATCAGGGGATTTTTGGCCTGATTTTCAATTGGCTCCCTTTAGCTATCGAAATAATGGTATCGCTCATCGCCCTGGCCGCTGAAAACTATTCCTTATTATGGCTGGTCTTGCTGGCGGCAGGTTACGATTTTTTTTCATACCTCCGCGGCGTAAAGCTTATCTCCCCTGCCGCCTCAGCCCTGAAGCCCCATTCCAAATTCATTAAGGATTTAAACTCCAGGAACCTACCCGCGCATATTCAATATACGGTCTTGCTGAGCCGGCCCTGGTATCACCTGCGGGGAGACGGCGCCGTTTCGATTGAAAGCCAAAAACTGAATGGTGTTCCCAACTTCAAAGATCTAAATTACAAAGAAATGCCCATTAATTCGCCCCACTTTAAAGAACCCCGGGCCGCCGAGGCCATACTGGCCGCCCTGCGATGAAGTTTATCGCCGACGACATGCTGGGAAAGCTGGCTAAAAGATTGAGAATTTTGGGCTTCGATACGGCTTATCCCGGCTCTTCGGCCGACAGTTTGCTGCTGCGCACGTCCCGCGAACAGGACCGGATCATTTTGACCCGCGACACCGGCCTGGTCAAAGTCCGCGGGGCCCGCGCCTTACTGATCCATTCCAAAAAACTGAAAGAACAACTGCGTGAAGTCCTGCAGGACTTAAAACTGAAGATTACGCCGGAGAAAATGTTTTCCCGCTGCGCACTCTGCAACGGGGAGCTTAAAAAAGTCGATAAAGAATCCATAAAAGATAAAGTGCCCCCGCTCGTATATGACCTTTTCGGTGATTTCACTTATTGCCCCCACTGCGACCAGGTCTACTGGAAGGGCACCCATTATGAAAAAATCCTGAACGAAATTTGACAGCCGCCCGTTCCTCTGTTAGTATCCCAACGACATGAAATATTTAATCATAGTGGAATCCCCCGCCAAGGCCCGCACACTGGAGAAATTTTTAGGTCGGGATTATAAAGTGGAGGCCTGCGGCGGACATGTGCGCGATCTGCCTCCCAATAAATTGGGAGTGGACATAGCCCATGACTTTCAACCCACTTACATCCTGGTCAAGGGAAAATCCAAAATCGTAAAAACTTTAAAGACCGCCGCCGGCAAGGCGCAAAAGGTCTATCTGGCCCCCGATCCCGACCGGGAAGGCGAGGCCATTGCCTGGCACCTATCCCAGCTTCTGGACGGGGCCGAGAAGACTAAGCGCATTGAATTCAACGAGATCACCAAGACCGCGGTAACCGAGGCCGTCAAGCATCCCCGGGCTCTGGACCTTAACCGGGTCAATGCCCAGCAGGCCCGCCGCATCCTCGACCGGCTGGTGGGCTACAAGCTCTCTCCCCTCCTCTGGAAAAAAGTCCGCAAAGGATTATCCGCCGGGAGAGTGCAATCGGTGACGGTGCGTCTGATCTGTGAAAGAGAAAAAGCCATTAAGGAATTCAAACCCCAGGAATATTGGTCCATTCTGGCCCATCTTTTAAAATCCGGAAACGACCAGCCCTTCCTGGCCAAATACCTGTCCAAAGACATTATTCCCAACCAGGCCGCCGCGGAAAAAATAAAAAGCGATTGTGAAAAAGCTGAATTTACGGTTTCTGAAGTGGTCAAAAAAGAGCAAAGGCGCAACCCCGCCCCGCCCTTTATCACCTCTACCCTGCAGCAGGATGCGGCCAGGAAGCTTAGTTTCTCCGCGCGCAAAACCATGACCATCGCCCAGCAGCTTTATGAAGGGGTGGAAATCAAGGGCGCCGGCCATGTGGGTTTGATCACTTATATGCGCACGGATTCGGTCCGGATTGCCAAAGAAGCGCTGAACGAAGTCAGGAATTACATCGGCTCTACTTTCGGCCCCAATTTCCTGCCCGAAACTCCCCGGTTTTACAAGACCAAAAAGTCGGCCCAGGACGCCCATGAAGCCATCCGCCCCACCGGGGTAGCCAGGGAACCCAAGGCCTTAAAAGACAGTTTAACCCCCGATCAGTTTAAGCTTTACCAGCTGATCTGGAATCGTTTTGTGGCCTGCCAAATGTCCCCGGCGGTATTGGACCTAACCTCGATAGACATCCAAGCCCATCAGCATCTTTTCCGGGCTAACGGACAAGTTATTAAATTCAAAGGTTTCATGGAACTTTATATCGAGTCCCATGATGAGAAAACCGAGGAGGAAGGGACCCTGCCGCCGCTTGCCGCCGGGGATAAATTGAATCTTAATAAGCTGGAACCCCGCCAGCATTTTACCGAACCGCCTCCCCGCTATAACGAGGCCTCCCTTATTAAAGAATTGGAAGAGCAAGGCATCGGCCGCCCCTCCACCTACGCCCCTATCATCGGCACCATCGAGGATCGCGGCTATGTGACCAGGGAAAATCGGGTTTTTACTCCCACGGAGTTGGGCCAAACCGTAAATGATCTTTTAGTCAAACATTTCCCCACCATTATGGATTATAAATTCACCGCCCACATGGAAGATGAGCTGGATGACATTGTGGCCGGGAAATTGGATTATATAATGGTGCTCAAAGAATTTTATTCTCCTTTCGCTGAAGCGCTCCAGATCGCCAACGTAAAGATGGAGAAAGTAAAAAAGGAAATCGCAACCGAAGAAAAATGTCCCCAATGCGGCAAACCCCTGGTGATCCGGACGGGGCGTTTCGGCGAATTTTATGCCTGTTCGGGGTTCCCCCAGTGCAAATTCACCAAGCCCTTGATTAAAAGCTTAGGGATAAAATGCAGCCGGGAAGGCTGTAACGGCGAGATCTTGATCCGGCGCACCCGCAAGGGCAAGATTTTTTATTCCTGCAGCAATTATCCCCAATGCACGGTGGCTTTTTGGGACAAGCCCCTGCCGGAAAATTGCCCCCAGTGCCATAGTCTGCTGGTGGAAAAAATTTCCAAAGGAAAGGTCACCATCAAGTGCAGCAATAAGGAATGTAATTATCAAAAAGAGGGCCTATGAAAGATCTTTTCACTAAAAATTTACTGCTCAAACTCCTGGCCCTCCTGCTGGCCATACTCCTTTGGATCCTGGCGCGCGGCCATCTCATAAAATGAAGGTCATTAAATCGGCCAGGGAGATGTCGCTGTTTTGCCAAAGGATTAAATCCCGCGGACAAAAGATCGCGCTGGTCCCCACCCTGGGAGCCCTGCATGAAGGGCATCTGTCTTTAGTAGCGGCGGCACGAGTGTCCGCGGAGGTCCTGGTGGTTTCGATCTTCGTCAACCCAATTCAATTCGGCCCGCAGGAGGACTTAAAAAAATACCCGCGCACTCTCCGCCGGGATATGGCCCTCTTAAAACCTTTTGAGCCGGTAGTGATCTTCCATCCCGCACCGAATGATCTTTATCCCGAAAAATATGAGACCTTTGTGGAACTTAAGGACCTAAGCCAAAAGCTCTGCGGCCAGTTCCGCCCCGGGCATTTCAAGGGAGTCTGCACCGTAGTGGCCAAATTATTTAATATTGTCCGGCCCGACCTGGCATATTTTGGCGAGAAAGATTATCAGCAGCAGTTGATCATCAAAAAAATGGTCCGGGATTTAAATTATGACATCCAGATCGTTTCCCTGCCTACCGTGCGCGAGTATGATGGTCTGGCCTTAAGTTCCCGCAATATTTACCTTAACAAAAATCAAAGAAAGTCGGCCACCATCCTCTATCGGGCGCTGGTGCGCGCCAAAAAAGATATTGAAGCCGGGGAAGGTGATGCCCGCAAGATAATCTTGAGAATGGGAAGTTTGATCGGCACGGAGCCTTCCGTGCGGATAGAATACCTCGCCGTAGTGAACCCGGAAACGCTCGAAAATGTCAAAGTCGTAAAAGGCCGGGTGCTTGTGGCCCTGGCGGCCAGGGTGGGGGCTACCCGCCTGATCGACAATCTGGCGGTCCATCCCGGATGAAAGGCTACACTCTTCTCCAACTCCTTCTGGTTATAAGCTTGATCAGCATCCTGGCCGGCTTTTTCGCTTTCCGCTTTTCCGGTGTGGTGGATCAGGTGAAACTTTCCTCCTCTGCCAAGGTTATCGCGGCTGATCTGCGGGCCGCCCAAATGCGGGCCCAGGCCAACCAGGAAGAGGCGGTTTTTATTTTTTATCGCAATTTTTATTCGCTGAACGGAAAAGAAAGAAAACTCCCCTCTCCGGTGGAAATCCAGAATCCGCAGACCATCAAATTCTCCAAAAACGGGACCCCTATCCCGGGATATTTCGGCACGCTTAAATTGGGCTGCCGGGGAAAAACTCTCTCTCTGATCATTTCCCCTATCGGCCGGGTGAGGATCGAATGAAAAAAGGTTTCACCCTGATCGAGATCCTCGTTTCCTTTTCTATCTTAATCCTGATTTCTTCCGCATTCTTCTATTTTTTCAAGGCTGGGATGGACCGCCAGATAAACTCACGGGATTTTTTTGCCTCCCTCAATCGGGCCCAGGAAATAATGGAAGAGTTGAGGGCGGAGCCTTTTGCCGAGGTTATAAGCAAAACCTGGCCGGAAGGACAGATAAAAGTCACCCCCGTAACGGCCAATTTGAAGGAAATCCTTCTCACCCTCACCCGCCCCACCCCCCATCCCCCACTAATAATCTATACTTTGAGGTCCAAAATATGAAGAAGAGGGCCGTGCCTGCCGACAGGCAGGGCTTTACTCTTCTGGAATTGGTGGTGGCGCTGTCTTTGACTTCTCTCCTTCTGCTTTCCGGCATATTTATGCTTTCCATTTATTTAAGGACTTATAAGCGGGCCGGGGGTGAAGTGGAAAATCTGCAGATTACCCAGTTGATCTTGACTCGTATGGTAAGGGAAATAAGATCGGCCGACCGGCTGATTGAAAAACTGCCCGATAAAATAACCTTTAAATATGGAGACTCTTTGCTTTCCTATGACCTCAAAGACGGCAAAGTGCGGCGTAAAATTGACGGCAGTTCCGCCTATCTTACTGATGCGGGGGAAGTTAAAAGTTTGTCCTTTTCCTATCCGCTCCCGGGATTGGTAAAAATTAAACTGGATAAGGCGCCAACGGGGGTTTTCTGCCGAAATGAATAAGAAGGGCTGGGCCTTGATCTTCAATATTTTCCTGATTTCACTGCTTCTGATATTGGGGATCTCGTTGGCGCGGCTGATTTTTTCGCAAACTTCCGCTCTCTCTTCCCAGCGAGATTATATTAAAGCTTATTATCTGGCGGAAGCGGGCCTGGAATACGCCAAGGATAAATTATTGGAAAATCCCGGCTGGTGCACCCCGGGAATGAAAATCGAGGCGGGAGGCGGCGCTTTTGAGGTCAAAAGAGAGCCGGGATCATCCATTATATATGGCATTGGATACCTCAACCGCGCCCGTGCTATAATAAGGCTGGATGTTATCGATCATCATTCCTACCTACAACGAGAAGAATAACCTGGCGGAACTGGTAAGCCGGATCAAAACCGCCGCCCCGGAAGCCGAAATCATCCTGGTTGACGATAATTCCCCCGACAATACTGCCGATTTTGCCCGGCACCTGGGGCTGAAAGTCCTGGTCAGGCCCACGCGCGAGGGATTAAGCTCAGCGGTGCTCGAAGGATTTAAGCTGGCCAAAGGCGATATCCTGGGTGTGATGGATGCCGACCTTTCCCATCCGCCGGAGATCCTGCCCGAAATGCTCAATCTCCTTAAAGCCGGAAAAGCCGATCTGGTGGTGGGCAGCCGTCTAGTCTCCGGCGGGGGTCAGCGCGGCTGGAATTGGCACAATAAATTTTTCTCCTGGTTGGCCCGCGTGGCGGCCCGGCCGCTTACCAACATTAAAGATGTCACTTCTGGATTTTTCCTCCTTAAAAGATCGGTAATTGACGGGGTCAGTTTAAATCCCATCGGCTTCAAGATCTTATTGGAGATCATAACCAAAGGAAAATACCGGTCCGCGCAGGAGGTTCCCATTATTTTTGCCGACCGCAGCGGCAGCCAATCCAAAATGGGCGCGGTGGAAATCTGCGAATACTTCGTCCAACTGGGCCTGTTGTACAAGGATTCCCTTTGGGGAAAGTTAAAGAAAAGGAGATAACCGTGAGTAATTATTTGATTCTATTGCTGTCCATTCTGCTGGCGGTAGTGGGCCAGCTTTTGATGAAACAGGGCATGAATCAATTCGGGGCTTTTCCTATAACTCAGCTGCATCTTAAAATAATTCCCATGTTCTTAAACCCCTGGGTCTTTGCGGGCCTTTCGGCCTTCGGCATCTCTTCGATTTTCTGGCTGGTAATTTTATCGCGGCTTAATTTGAGCCTGGTCTACCCTATGGTTTCCCTGGCTTATGTGCTGGTGGCGCTGGCTGCGGTCTTTATCTTTAAAGAAAACGTCTCCCTTATAAGATGGGTCGGCATTTTGATAATCTGTTTCGGAGTATTCCTGATCTCCCGCAGTTAGTCCTTTTTGAAGTATTTGGTAAAATCTTCGGGGCGCATGTTCTGGATAAATTCCTTGAATTTTTTGGTTTCCTCGGCGTCTTTCTCGGCGTTCACCAGCTTGGCCTGAACCATTACCGACTCCGACACGAAAATGGGGGCCTCCAGCCTTAGGGCCAGTGCCACCGCGTCGGAGGGGCGGGCATCGAGGGAGAATTTTTTGCCGTCCTTGGCGGTGCATTCGATGACGGAGAAAAAAGTCCCCTCTTTGATGTCATTGATGACGATCCGGTTGACCTGCGCCCCCAGCTTTTCGATAAATTCCTTCATCAGATCGTGGGTCATGGGGCGGGGAGGGGCAACCCCCTGCAGGACCATGGCGATACTGGCGGCTTCAAAGACCCCGATCCAGATGGGCAAAAAATTCATCTCTTCGGTGTCGCGCAGCAGGATCAGCGGAGAAAAGTTGCGCGGATCAAACCCCAGCCCCCCCACGAACATCTGTATCATGACTTGACTATATCCACTATTTTCTTGAAGGCCTGGGGATCGAGGGCCGCCAGATCGGCCAAGACCTTGCGGTTGAGATTGATCTTTTTCTTCTTCAGGCCGGCTATGAACTTATTGTAGGAAATACCCAGCTCTCTTACCGCCGCCCCGATGCGGGTGATCCATAGTCTTCTAAAATTGCTTCGCCGGTTGCGGCGATCGGCTGAGGCATAGCTTAAGGCGTGATAAACCGCCTGCTTGGCGGGACGGAAAAGCTTGCCCAAAGATCCGGTAAAGCCGCTGGCCCGCTTTAAAAGTTTCTTGCGGCGGCGCCGCGCCACAAATCCTCTTTTTACCCTAACCATAAGGCATCATCACCTTTACTCTTTTGACATCGGCGCTGCTGAGCGTGGCATCGCGCCCCAATCTTCTTTTTTGGGAGGAAGTTTTCCATTCCAGAAGGTGACGGGTGCGCGCATGGCGCCGGATAATTTTCCCGCTTCCCGTTATGGTAAATCGTTTAGCCGCCGCGCGGCGGGTTTTCATCTTTGGCATATATTTATTTTGGTACAATCAACAGTACCAGATTCCTCCCTTCCAATTTGGCCGGAGCTTCGGGGACTCCCAGGTCGGAGATCGCCTCTAAGAAGCGGGCCAATACTTTTTCCCCAAATTTCCGATGCGTCATCTCCCGCCCGCGAAAATACATGTTCACCTTGATCTTATTCTTCTTTTCCAGAAATTCCTTGACCCGGGTGATGCGCACCTGCAAATCATGTTCGCCGATTTTGGGGGTGAGTTTGATCTCTTTTAAAACCGAGGCCCGCTGCGATTTTTTGGCTTCCTTCTCGTGCTTGGCCATTTCATACTTGAACTTGCCGTAATCCCCGATTTTAGCCACGGGCGGTTGCGCATTGGGAGAGATCAAAATCAAATCCAGTCCTTTTTCCCGAGCGAGGCGCAGGGCCTCGAAACTTTTCAAAACGCCCAGCTGCTGGCCCTCCGCGTCGATCAGGCGCACCTCCGGCGCCCGAATGCGTTCGTTGACGAAATAATCTTTAGCTATTTAGCACCTCCCCGACCCCATTATTATACAAAAATTAAGCCCGCTTGTCTATTTCCTTTTTAATCTTTTCAAGAAAAGAAGGCAGGCTGCAGACCCCCAAATCCCCCTCCCCGCGGGCTCGCACCGCCACCGTCCCTTCTTTTTCTTCCTTATCCCCTAGGATCAGCATATAAGGAATTTTCTGCAGCTGGGCCTCCCGGATCTTGAGATTGATCTTTTCCCGGCGGTTGTCCAGCTCTACCCTAAGGTCTTCCCCTTCCAGCTGTTCTTTAAGCTTTTGGGCAAAGGGGAGATGCCGGTCGGCAATGGGCAGGAGGATGACCTGCACCGGAGCGATCCAGACGGGAAAGGCTCCGCCGTAGTGTTCGATCAGGGCCCCGATAAATCTTTCCATGGAACCCAAAACCACCCGGTGGATCATCACCGGACGGCGTTTCTTGCCGTCCTCGGCGATGTAATTCAGGTCGAATCTTTCAGGAAGATTAAAATCCACCTGAACGGTGGGTCCCTGCCACAGCCGGCCCAGGGCGTCTTTCATTTTCACGTCGATCTTGGGGCCGTAGAAAACCCCGGCCCCGGGATCCACCGCATATTTTATTCCCTTTTTGGCCAGGGCCGCTTTTAACGCTTCGGTGGCATGGTTCCAGTTTTCCTCCGACCCGGTGGAATTTTCCGGCCGGGTGGAAAGATAGACCTCATAATCAAAGCCGAAGGTCTTAAGCATATCGAGGGCGAAGTCGATCACTTTGGTTATTTCTTCTTCCAGCTGTTCCGGCGCGGTAAAGATATGCGCGTCATCCTGGGTGAAACCCCGCACCCTAAGAAGCCCGTGCAAAACCCCGGAGCGCTCATAACGGTAGACCGTCCCCAGCTCGAAGTATCTTATCGGTAAATCACGGTAACTATGCAGCTTGGATTTATAAATTAAAATATGGCCGGGGCAATTCATGGGCTTCAGCACATATTCCTGTTTGTCTATTTCCATAAAGTACATATTTTCGCGGTAATAACTGGAATGTCCGGAAGTATTCCATAAGTTGATCTTGGCGATATGCGGGATCATGACGAATTGGTAGCCGCGTTTTATATGCTCCCGGCGGAGGAAGTCTTCGATCAGGAGTCGCAGGCGGGCCCCGCGGGGATGGTAATAAACCAATCCCGCCCCCGCTTCTTCATGATAAATGTTGAAAAGGTCCAGCTCCCGGCCCAGCTTGCGATGGTCTCTCTTCAGCGCCTCTTCCAGTTTGGTGATATGGGTTTTAAGGTCCTCTTCCTTTTCAAAGGCCGTCCCGTAGATCCGCTGGAGCATGGGATTGGTCTCCACCCCTCTCCAGTAGGCCCCGGCGATGGTGAGCAACTTAAAGGCGCCGGCCTTGCCGGTAGATTCAACATGCGGGCCCCGGCAAAGATCGATGAAACTCCCGGTTTTATAAATAGAAACCTTCTCTTCGGGGATATCTTTAATCAGCTCGACTTTGTACTTTTCGCCCCGGCTCTCAAACAATTTAAGGGCCTCGGTTTTGCTCAATTCTTCCCTGACAAAGGGCAGATCGGCTTTAATGAGCTCCCGCATTTTCTCTTCAATTTTAATAAGGTCCTCCGGGACCAGAGTTACATTGGGGATGTCAAAATCATAATAGAAGCCGTCTTCAATGGCCGGGCCGATTCCCAGCTTGGCTCCGGGATAGAGCCCCTGCACGGCGGCCGCCAGGATGTGGGAGGTCGAATGGCGCAGGATTTCTAGGTCCATATCTTTAAGTATACCACAAAAGAAAAGCGGTCCGATGTGACATCGGACCGCTTGAGATGAAAAAAACTATAAGGAAGCCGCTGTTACTACCCCGGTATCCAGATTGACCGCATAGGAACCGGAATAGCCGCTGGTGAAGGTAAAGGTGGCGGAATTAGTTCCAATGCATACCAAACTGCCCGCCATTATCTCTTGACCACCGGAAGTGACGCTGACCGTGACGGTCCCGTTGGGATAGCCCGAAGATGATAGAGTAACTGTGGAATAAGTAACCGCAATTGAATAACTAGTGCCGTCTTCATCCGTCCCGGAAAGCGCGATCGGGCCGCTTATGCTTTTATTGGTTGAGCTGGTGCTGTATATCCCCGCGAATTTAAGCGGATTATCCTTACTGGTACCAAAACTCATGGTAGTACTGCCCACTACCCAGGTGGTATATATCCATAACTTATCGGTAGTAGCTATGGTAAGGGCATTCAATCCGGTAGAATTTACAATCTCTGTCCCGCTTGTATTCCAAACTCGGAAATTAACGGTCACCGCGGCTGATCCATAAGTAAACTGCGCACTCCACCAGCCGTCGGTACCGTATACCGGCGTGGCCAGAGTGGTCTGCGCGGACATTGCCCCCGTTATCCCTACCGCACCCAAAGATATGTTATCAATATATAAACTGGTAAAAGCCAATGAACCCACTGAGGCCGCGCAGGTATTAGCCGGCACGGGCGGGGTGGTGCTGGTGCTGGTAGACTGCTGGCACCCGACTAATCCAACTAAAAGGAGCAAACTCATTATTGCCAATGCTTTTTTCATTTTTGTATACCTCCTGAAAGAATCAACTGCTGGAACTTCTCTAAATCCTTCTCACCCCCTTATATTTTTTATTAAAATCCGCCTGCCAAATCCAATACAATCTGACTAGCTTTGCTGTCCTTGCCGTTGATCACATAGGCTAAATTCAAGGTGAAGAAAGGAATTCCTACCTTGGCGCCTAGCGTAGTTAGAGAAAGATTATTACCCGAAGCCATTCCCGCCCGCAGGGCCAAAAAATTGGCCATCAGTGGATATTCCAACCCAAAATGGGTGTTGCTGAAGTTCTTCCCTGATTCCAGGTCTGCTGCCAGCACTGCTCCTATTACAGGAATAGTTCCGGAAACACCTAAAACATAAGTAGAATCAGCAGTCGAGCTTTGGCTACCCAGGTCTTGTTCCGGTCCCTCAGTATAGGTATTGGAGCCGGCGGCTTGGGTCAAATCTTTCTTTTTAAGTGAGCTGGTAATGGTCTCTGCCAGGTCGCGAGCCGCAATTCCTACTGAGAGAGAGGTCACCGCCGGGATATCAAAAGTCAAAAGCGCCCCGACGTCCAATCCAAAACCACTCTGGCTTCCGTACCTCTCCTCACCCGCCGCCGTCCCGGTAACTGGATTAACCCCTGCAATGATTGTACCCAGCATCCCGCCCAGATATTTTAAATTGGCTCCCACATCAACCGATGATATTCCAATTAAACCGAAAGAATAACCCAGGGTTAAAATTCCGGTATAACCGGCGGCGGCTCCACCGTTGGCTACTAAACTGTTGGCGTCTTTAAATACATTTAAAGTCAAAGCGGGAAGAACCGTGATCCCCACTTTGTTAAAGCTCCCCCCAATTAAACCGTTAATATTGCCGTCGACATCTAATTTGGTGCCAAAGTTATCCGCCGCGAATTTGGCCGGATCAGTTGAGGAAGAAGCGGCGCTCATCAATTTGTCTATTCCGGAATAGGAGACTCCCGCTGAGGCCATAAAACCCGCCTTGCCCATCTTCATCAAAGCCGCCGGGTTATAATAAGCTGCCGACTGGTCCCGCGCCGAGGCCACCCCCGTGCCGCCCATGCCCGACGACCGGGAACCGATTAAGAGCTGTGCCTGTGAAACCGAAACCAGCAAAATAACCAAAAGAAGCCCTAAAACAAGTCTTCTCATTTCTGCCCCCTTTTCGTCCAAATGCTACCATAGCCCCTTGTCAAAATCAATATCTTTTGGTAGAATTATACTCACCAATGCCCAGAAAAGTTAAAGGTAAGCGGGGGCTTTTAGTCATTATTTCGGGCCCCTCCGGGGTCGGCAAATCCACCGTAGTGAGAAAGCTTTTATCCATCTATCCCAAACTCAAGCTTTCGCGTTCGGCCACCACCCGGCCGCCGCGGCCCGGGGAAAAACACGGATTGGACTATTACTTCATTACTGAAGAAGAGTTCTTCGACCGGGTGGATAAGGGATCTTTTTTTGAATGGGCGCAGGTGCACGGCTTTTACTACGGCACCCCCAAGGATTTTGTGGAAGAAGAGCTCGTAAGGAACCAGGCCGTGGTCTCGGAAGTGGATGTGCAGGGTGCCGCCTCCATAAAAGAAGCCGTACAGTCCAGCAAGATAAAGGGTTCAGCGGTCTTTATCTTCCTGATCCCGCCTTCGGTCGATATTTTGGCTTTCCGCCTGAAGCGCCGTAAGACCGAGGATAAGGAAGTGGTAAATTACAGATTGCGAGCGGCCATTGCCGAACTCCAGGTAATGGAAAAGTATGATTATATCGTGGTGAACGACAAGGTCGAGTCGGCCGCCGAAAAGATTAAAGCCATCATTAATGTGGAAAAAGAGAGGTTGTTATTAAACTAATGGAAGAAACAATTGATATCTTATTGTCCAAAGCCAAGAACAAGTTTTTGTTGTCCAACGCGGTAGCGGGGCGGGCCAAGCAGATCTCTTCCGGATCCCTGCCCTATATTGATAATTTCGATCCCAGCAATCCCATCATCACCGCCATCCGGGAGATCGCTTCCGATAAAATAAGGATAAAAATGGCCACGGCTGAAAGCAAAAAGCCCAAAGAAGTGGAAGTGCTGGCCAAAGAACCGGCCCCCTCCGCCCTGACCCGCCTGGCCAAGGAAAAACGGGCGACTTCTGTCAAGAAGAAAAAAGAAAAGAAGAAATAAATCCCTTATGCTCAAAGGTAAAACCATTGTCGTCGGCGTGACCGGCGGCATCGCCGCTTATAAAACCTGCGCCCTGGTTTCCAAATTAAAAGATTACGGGGCAGAGGTGTGGGTGGCCATGACCGAGGAGGCCGCGCAACTGGTCACTCCGTTGACCTTCCGCACCCTCTCCGGCAATCCGGTCGTAGTAAATTTGTTTGATCCCGATCTCTCTGATTTGCCGGTCCCGCATATCTCTTTAGCCGAAAGAGCGGATTTAATTGTAATTGCTCCCGCTACCGCCAACATTATTGGAAAAATCAGTCAGGGGATCGCGGATGACGCTTTAACTACTATCGTCATGGCCTCCCCCGCCAAAAAACTGATCGCCCCGGCCATGAATCCCCATATGTGGAAAAATCCCCTGGTCCAGGAAAATGTAACTAAATTGAAAAAATTGGGTTATCAATTCATCGGCCCGGAAGTGGGGAAGCTGGCCTGCGGGGACTTTGACCTGGGCCGCATGACCGAACCGGAAGACCTATTTAAAGAAATCGTCAGACTGTTAGGGATCGGGAATGATTTTAAAGACAAAAAAATACTGATCACCGCCGGAGGCACCCGCGAAGCGCTCGACCCAGTCCGCTATTTGGGTAATCGCTCCTCAGGAAAAATGGGTTATGCCCTGGCCGAGGCGGCCCGCGCGCGCGGGGCGGAAGTTACCCTGATTTCCGGCCCCACCCATCTTATGCCGCCGCTTAACATTAAAACCATTGGGGTGGAAAGCGCGGAGGAAATGCGCCAAAAAGTAGTGCAGACTATAAGGTCTGCCCCTATCTATGCCTTGATCATGGCGGCCGCCGTGGCGGATTATAAGCCCGCGCAGGTTTCCGCGGGGAAAATAAAAAAATCCTCAAGGGGGTTGGATCTAAAACTGGCGCCTACTCCCGATATTTTAGAAGAGATCAAAAATTTAAAGGGCGCCGCTAAAATTGTCGGGTTTTCGCTTGAAACCGAAAATCTGGTTAAAAATGCCAGGGCCAAAATGAAAAATAAGGATCTGGATCTAATCGTTGCCAATGACTCCTCAGCACTGGAGGCGGACGCCTCTTCCCTTAAAATCATTTATCCTTCAGGAAAGACGGTCTCTCTCTCTAAATTAAATAAAGCTAATTCCGCCCACAGGATATTAGATGCCCTTCTACGATTATAAATGCCTCTCCTGCAAGCAGGTTTTTGAGATCCAGAAGGGTATGAACGATAACCCCCAGGTTAACTGCCCCCATTGCTTATCCAAAGATTGCCAGCGGGTTTTTACTCCGATCAAAACCTTGGGGGCTGAACATTCTGGCGGCGGCTGCACTTCCTGCTCGGACGGCGTCTGCTCCAGTTGCGGCCATAAATAACCATGTACGCCGAAATCATCCTCTCCCAAGCCACTCCCCAGCTGGACCGCATCTATCACTACCTGATCCCCAAAGATTTAAAGATTGAGATCGGCCAGCAGGTTTTAATTCCCTTCGGCAGGACGAAAACCATCGGATATGTGGTGGGCTTTGCCGAAAAAGCCGATGTGCCGGCGGCCAGATTAAAAGAAATTATCTCGAAAGTCGCCGAGACCCCTCTTTTCAGGCCGGAGGCCCTTAAATTGGCCAGATGGATGGCCGATTATTACAATTGTTTCTTCATTTCCTCCCTGCGCTCCGTGATGCCGCCGGGCACCGCCCAAAAGGAAAGGCGAAAAAAGTGATCCAGCTAACTGCCTACCAAAAAAAAGCCCTAGAGCTTATCAATAATTCACCTAAGCAAACCATACTGCTTTACGGCGTGACCGGCTCCGGGAAAACCGAGGTTTATCTCCAGGCCATCGCCCATGTTCTCAAACAGGGCCAAAGCGCGATAGCCCTGGTGCCCGAGATCTCGCTTACCCCGCAGCTTATCCGCCGCTTCCACGATCGTTTCCATGATCACATCGCGGTCTTCCACAGCGGTTTAACTCTCAAAGAAAGGGACCTGGAATGGCAGAAAGCGGCCAGTGGATCGGCCCAGATTGTTCTGGGGACCCGTTCCGCCGTATTTGCGCCGCTTAGGGACTTGGGACTGATCGTACTGGATGAAGAATATGAAACCACTTACAAGCAGGAGAAAAATCCCCGCTACCACGCGCGGGAGGTGGCCCAGCAACTGGGAGCCACGGTTATTTTGGGTTCGGCCACCCCCTCAATTGAAACTTTTTATAAAGCCCAAACCGGAGAATATAAACTGGCCGCCCTGCCGGAAAGAATAGATAATCGTCCCCTGCCCCCCGTGGAAGTAATCGATCTGCGGGAGGAAAAAGACCGCCTGCTTTCCGCCAAATTGCGTGAGGAAATAAAGGCCGCCCTTTCCCGCGGGGAAAAAATAATCTTGTTTTTGAACCGCCGCGGCTATTTTACCTTTGCTATCTGCAAGACCTGCGGTCATACCCTTGAGTGCCCTCATTGCTCCGTCGCCCTGGTCTATCATTCATCGGAGAAAAAGCTCATTTGCGGCCATTGCGGCTTCGAAGCGGAGGCCCGGGTGATTTGTCCCAAATGCCAAAATTCTTCCATAAATTTCTTCGGCATCGGCACGCAAAGGATTGAAAAGGAGGTGGCCGAGGTTTATCCTCAAGCCAGGATCATTCGGCTGGACAGGGATATAGTTGAAAAAAAGGGGGGAAGCGAGGCGGCTTTCGCCGCTTTTGCCGAAGGCGAGGCCAATGTGCTGATCGGCACCCAGCTGGTGACCAAAGGACTGGATATAGCCGAAGTAACTTTAATCGGAGTGGTCTCGGCGGATACAACTTTAAATTTGCCTGACTTCAGGGCGGCAGAGCGCACTTTCCAGCAATTGACCCAGGTGGCGGGGAGAGCCGGCCGGCACCACCTGCCGGGCAAAGTCATTATCCAAACTTATAACCCGGAACACTACGCCGTAAAATACGCCGTCAACCATGATTATGAGGGGTTTTACAAAGAGGAACTCAAACAGCGCGAAGAGCTTTTTTATCCGCCCTTCTCTCAGCTTATTAACATTATTATTTCCGGCCGTGAGGATAATAGAGCCGGTAAGCTGGCGGGAGATCTGGCCCGGTCAATCAAGTTGCCCCAGGGGAGATATCAGCTTTTAGGGCCGGCCAAAGCGCCCCTGGCCAAGATCCGCGGCCAGTACCGCTATCAAATTCTGCTTAAAGGTGAAAAGATAGAAGCCTTGAATGCGGCAGTAAAGGAAGCGATTATTAAATTGGCCGCCCCGCCCGACACCCGGATAACCGTGGACATCGATCCGCTGAATATGCTTTAATTTAAATATCGCTTTTTTAAATCTCTGACCTGTTGTATGACCGTAGAAAATTTCCGGATGGTGCTTATTCCAACCGAATTGTCAGTTAATATCGGGCGGACACTACTGATCTGTTCTTTTAATGATTGGGCTTTTTGGCGATCCTCCGCGGACACCCCGGGTTTTAATAAAACCGCATCCAAATCTCTCTGCAAGCCGTTTAAAACTTGGGTGTATTGCGGAAGGCGTGCTTTTTTATGCAATACCAGCGGGTTATTGCTGAATTTTCTAAGTTTGCCGCCTACTTTATATTCTTTGAATGCCCAGACCCAGGCATCCTGATTCCATTCCCGAGTTGCGGCCGCATCTTTGGGTGGGGACTCTTCATCGACCTTCCCAATTGTTAATCGTCTTTCCACTCCATCAAATCCTATCACCTCATGCTCTAACCCCTCCCAATCGTTGAGCTGTTTATACAAGAATATCCTGACTCTGTTAACTCCCTCCTTATCCTGGATGGTTTTTTTAAGATAGATCAGCAGATTTCTGTCTACCTCGGGAGCAGTGATGTGGTATTCAACCCAAGCGATCTTTCCGGACCTTGTGGCCGCGCCCAGTTTGCGGGCCTGGTTGCGGAATCTAAGCTCCCAATCCAATTCCCGGCCGCTTCGGTT